>Ga0306896_1000105_pt1 | contig 17778 bp, 13 predicted proteins | sample AntRauMFilla1562_FD_190412 | JGI IMG/M metagenome (GOLD analysis project Ga0306896, IMG submission 190412) | Saline lake microbial communities from Rauer Islands, Antarctica - Metagenome Filla 1 #562 (v2) (version 2) | ecosystem: Environmental > Aquatic > Non-marine Saline and Alkaline > Saline ... | reverse complement strand
AGGGGGGGGGGAAGAAGAGGGAGGAAAAAATGCAAACGAGGGAGGAAAGAAGAGCGGAAAAGGGACGGTAGACGAAGAAGCATGGCATGGAGAAAGGGAGAAAGACAACGAAACACAGCAGGAAGGAAATGCAGGGGAGCGAGGAGAGAAGAGCGAGAGAGCAAAGCAAAAAGAAGTGTATAACGATGATGACGACGGTAAGAGGGAGGTAGATGAGAGGGAGTTGTATCGAGATCCATTTCGTAATGTGGATCCTCTGTTTCTAAACACCTTGACCGACATGGGCACCTTGATGATGGTTGGAATGGAAAGGGTTCGAGAGAAGGACAACGGAATTATTGCTGATTATACCGGTACTTGTTTCATGATCTCCTATCACACATGCATATACATGCGCATGTATTTTTCATGTGATGAATTATTATATTCAAGTGTGACACACTACAACAGTTTATGTTTTTGTCTAATATTCGTGTAACATACAGAAAAATTGAGACAAGCCAACATTCGAACGGAGGAAGCAAAGGTGCTGTTGTCTCAGAATGACGAAACCATGCGTAACATGCAAGCGACCTTACAGTTTCATAAAGGTAAAAAATACATCCAAATTGTTCCGCATACGTCCCACACACGTTATATATGACTAATATCTGTTTTTTGCGTGTACCCGTATGTTGCACTGTAGAAGCCGTCCGCACTGCCGAGATCAAGACAGTCACAATGCGCAACGATAGAGACGTTGCCTTAGACAAGGCAAAATTTGCTATCAAGTGCAGAGACACGGCCTGTGAAGAACGAAACACAGAGATAGATGCTGCAAATCGTGCAGATAATAGGAGAATAGAACTCATTGGTGCGTGTTGACATCACATGTGTATGTGCATGACGAAGGCGGCATTGCATTCTATCTTGCAACTGGATATATACCCGTGTGAATTACATTTAAATTGTTTCGCACACCTTCAGGCGTCAATATCGGTCTCAACAGGCAGATTTCGGATTCCGCGCAGCGGCTGGCAGCCTTGCAAGGTCTTTGTTAGTGACACTTTTTACGTCTTTATTGCTCCGTGTCTTCTTTTTAATCAAGATTTTGTATGTCGACCTTTGCAATTTTACCTCTCTGATTGTGACATTCTACAAACTGCCACAGCACAACATGACGAAACATCAAATGAACGCGACACTTTGCGACTCAAGTGCGCGCAAATGTCAGAAACGCACAATCGCGCGGCCGGTGTGTGTTACTTTTTACTGATTGTGTGTGTATTTGAGTCGAGTATTCCATACGGTTACAAGCACACACTGATATAAACATGCAAACACCAATATATGTATAGCACGATTCAACAAGCAAGCCGAGGCTGCCGGCACATACCTCAAATTTCTGCAGCAAGATGCTTCTACGGCCGCCGCGATGAATTCTGATGAGACGGCGGGGGGTGGGGGGCAGCGAGGTGTAGGTGGGCATGGAAGTGCAGGTGGACCGGGAGATAGGTTGGGTCAACAGGAAGGTGGGGTCTATGGACAGGGCGATCGGGAGGGTGAACAGGCAGATGGGGATGGACATGGCGGTGGGCAAAGTGGCGGAGGTACTGCTGCTCAGAATGATACTGCTTGGGACAACACACTGAGATGAACGTGAGACGGCAAGGATTGCAACGTGTATTCGTCTTATGAATGGATCTAGAGCTGGAAAAAATGATCACTTCTGCAGGGCGATTCTGGCATCCAAAACACTTTGTTTGTGGTATACACCTGTTGTTCTGAGTACGTGTATTTTCTAGAGGACATTGTGCTCTCAAAGCATAGTGATGTAATACGCGGAAATAAAAACAAACAAGACGGCTGCTCGAGTATTTTCTGTGTGAATGTTTGTGAGTTACGAAGCAACTTCTTGACATGTCAACTGTTATTGTGTGCTGTGTGAAATTTTTTCAGAAAATGGATTTCTTGTGAATAGTCGGAGTAAATACAAGGTGATAATCACCCCTTGCATGTCATTTTACTGCATTCTAAAATGCTGCCACATCTTGTACAGGACGTCTTCTCAAGTCCCAATTCTCGGTTTGAAACTATTGATTTGACCGACAGAGTGATTAACGATAATGAAGAGGCAGATGATCTCTGTGGACTCTTGCTTATTTCTCTAAGTATTCCGGGTATGTGTGTAATTATGAAAACACTCATCATTAGTCACTTGGGTTGAAAAGTGAAAAGAAAATTCAAGTCAAATTGAGTGGGTATACATGTCAGAAGAAGAAACGCACTTTTTGTAAAGTAACACGTTTATTGAAAAAACGGTTGCAGCATCTCCATGTACATACGACGTATTATTCTTCCCTCTGTGTGAGAGGGTGTGTGAGGGCAGCGCATTAAGTTCCTTTCAATCGTAGCCCTTGTTTGTTTCACTACGACCTTGGTAGTTTATTTATGAGATCAGATGCCCTGTGTGTTTATTACTTCGTTTTCGATGATTGATAAACCACGTATTTACTTGTTCTAGTGATAAATGAATCCGTTGTGCAAGTTGGCTTTTTTGCTGATAAGTTGGCATCGGGTTGGTTTTGAACACATCCAAAAGTATAGCCACTTTTTCACGAGGGTGGTTTTTATGACGTATGTGACGCTGAGACCAATCAGAACGTGGTCGAGTGCGAGTACCGGTAAAGATTGAAAATTCATCATTTTGTCCTGCGCTGTAAGTATCACAAATGCCATCCGAACACTCGGCGAAAATAATTCCCCCGAAGCGTCCATCACCGGCCTGACATTTTTCGGTAGCAGTCAACTCAGTGTTCCAAGGCACCCAATTTAAGGGCACCACAGAATTGTCAAATGCTGAAGTCATGTGAAAATGCAAGCCAGCACGAAAAAAAAAATTGGGTGTTACATATAGTGAAATGATAAGACAATCTCCAAAAATAGTTACGGGGGGTAAACTGGATTTGTCGCTGCCAGTTGCAATCGTGCAATTATAGCATCGATACGAGGCAATGGTATGAGTAAGTGAAAGATGTCGACAAAGCCGAGTTCGAACATGGCCGTTGCGTACACAGGAAACTCAAGAAGACGATCGAGCAGAGCAACGACAGAGCGGACAATGCGATCATCGTTCCGTCGCAAGCGAATCAAACTGGCCATAATTGATAAGCCCCCAGCTCTCAAGATGAGCAAGCGTTGATTATTATCTTCGCATGCAATATTATACACGGAATGAAAAGCGCACTGTCGAACCTGTGTGTTCATGGTCTCACCAACAATAATGAAGATGCTGGAGAGCACACCAATAACAATTTGTGGCAAGTGATCTAGGTAGGTCACTTCACACAATATTTGGCAGATGTTTAACTGTATTGTCGAACACATTTGCATTGTGATGTAGTTTGTGCCTTGAAATAATTCTGGTGGTTGTAACAAAGACAAATTATGCGACTCAGACAGTGTCTGTAAGATTAGATTTACACTGCCAGGGATGAGTACCAATTCATGTACTGGAATGCGTCGTTGTGTCAATCGGAAGAGAAGTGTAGTGATGTGGACGTTTGAACTTTGTTTCAAACTGGTCTCCATTACTGTGTCTGTCTCGAGATGACCTTGCATCAGTTGTAAACTCTGCTCACACAGAGAAATTGCTAAGGGAGTTCGAATGATATTACTCAAAAAAACAGACTCGAGGCACAATTGGCATAAGAGTTTCGTTAGGTCACGAATGGACTCAATGTGCGCCACAGTGACACTGTGGCGCAATGCTTGCAGTACCACAAGCTCATTGTGACTGCCGGCGAATTGTTGCCAGCCCAGCACCTCGTTCGAAAACAGAAAAAAAATCTGGCAAATGTGAATGTACATGGTGGTATCACTGTGCGTTTGCATAGCAGTGACAAGCAGAGGCAGCCCCCCCCGCCGCCGAAAATCTCGTTTACAGATGTAAGTTTGATCATCTCCAGTAGCGTCGCCCGGGACACAAAGCGCAGCCAAACATGCGATTGCCACACACTGCAGGTCGAGAGATGAACTGAACCTTTGCATGGAATCTATGATGCACTCTATGGCAGCGTTTGCTTGACGTTCGGTCCACCAACCCCAATTTACCAGATCGATTTTTTTGTACGACACAAAAATTTTTATCATTCGCAGGCATACAATATGCAGTGACATACACGATGGATTCGTTATCATGGCACTTAACATGGCTTCTACTCCTCCAGCCACAATGACGTCTTTTTTTTTACGGCTTTGTGTCAAATAGTGGCCCGTAGTACATGCAACATGCAGTGCTGTGGTGGCATACAATTGTAAGATCTCATGTTTGAATTTCCTAAAATGCAACAAGCCCTGGACAAGTGTTTTCAGATCTCCACGCTGGTACAGTATGGCAGTATCGAGCATGAATTGATCGGCGTCCGCTTGCAACGACTTAGAAATTTCACTCGCAATAAATCGTCGCCAGGATGCGTCAACACCAGCAAGTTTCATCAAATCTACATAGTTGGCATTGCTGTAATATGGTCCAGGTCGCTGGATAACGATTCCGAGCAAGTCTGTATTTTGTAAGACATTCACCGTGCCTGCTTGCATCAATGAGAACTTCTCTTGTTTTTGGAAAGTGCAGTGCTCTGTATTCCGATTCGCGTTGTTGAAATGTTGTTTATATAGGATAAGAGTGCTCAAACTAAACAAAAAGCGCTATTTCTGTGTGTGCGCGTCTGCATTAAGGAGTACCGAAAAAATCGGCTTTCAGGCCGCCCGACACGACAACGGCATGAAGGGCGTCGGCAGGTGAAAGACCGTCTCGGTGAACCCTGGCAGCAGTACAAATCGCGATGCCCAGTCCCACCCACTTTTCGAAATTGGTGTCAGCATGCAAGCGAGCTGGAATCATGCCATATTCAGCAAGTTTGGCGCCCGTCAATGTTGCCTGCACGGCTTTAAACTCGGCCGTCTGGCGCACTTTGTACAGCTCAAAGTCCATGTCCTTCCTCCAATACATTTGTGACAGGCAGCGATCGGCAGAATCTTGATCGGTAGGCGCGCCCTCCACCCCCTGCGGCAATAAGAGAGATAAAATCAGAACACAGCATGATGCGCCATTCGACTGAAGGGCGAATGCAGTCAACGCAATACCAACCTGGAAGAGCAGGGCGAAAACGTTGATGTTCGGGTCATCGCGCTTTTTATTGTATTGATCGAGTTCAAGAAACGACCATCCATCTTTCGACCTTTGCCCGACCGCTAGCACAGTAATGGCACAAAACACACTGCGAAAATTAGTTCCCAGTTTCCACGCCATGCGTTCACGAAAGAGTTTATTCAGGTTAGCTTCATCATCAGGGGGGATGAAGCCATCTTCGTCCTTGTACGCCAGCATCATCAACTGCAGAAAATCTGGGGTGTACTCGACACCGAAGCCAATGTTGTCCTCGTTGCTTTCCATGAGGCGCAAGGAGCGACGAGGGACATGAAGGTTGTGTCCTTCCGCAGCCAGCTCAGCACTACTCGACTCGTAGCTTTGCGGCGGCATCCTCGTTTGTGCTGCTCGGCTTATATGCGTCTCTTTTTACGCAACCTCTGTCAAATTGCGTCGCATATTTTTTGAGATATCCTAAAAATAGACAAAAACAGGAGATGCCCGGAACGTGCATAAAATGTACATTTTTTAGCAATAAGACACCAATTCCTGTCATTTTTTTTTATGTGCATGCGTTCGAACCAAGAGCCTCGTGATCACTGTGTCAGCCTGTGAAAACTTCACAGTGAATCTGTCCTGAGACGGCATGTCTGCACGGCAGGACCCCTCTGCGGATGCTCGTCAAGTCGAGCGCGATAATTTGCAGCGCATTATGGACGACATGAACACAGACGATGCTCGGTTAGGAGAGCTCGTGATCAATCCTCTCAAAGAAGCTCTGAACGCTGGACAAGTCTTTACACCCTCGCAGTTCAAAATGGTCGACTCGCACTTTAAGACCTTTTTGTCGAGTGTGGGATGCGCTCAGAGCCCGGCGGAGCATGCTGCCAACGAGAAAAAAGCCGCTGAAAAATACGCGAGCATGGAAGTTGAAGTTCAAATGGCAGTTTTTTCCGAATGGTCCAGGTTGGAGAGTATGGGTCCGTTGACGCCGCAGATCAGGACCGCTGCGGCTACCGCAGTGTGGAATGAAAAAAAGACGTCCAGTCGTCTTGCAGGCAAGCTTGAGAAGCAGCAGCAGGTTCTCGAGGCGAATCGTGTCTTCCGCGCGGGCATTCCCTTCTGCAGCAACAGGTTTGGGAGAAATGAGCTGCCCAACTCCGGTGATGCTGTGATTTGCGGCAAGGTCGGTTTGCTAACGTGTGCTGCATGCAAAAACTCTTGTTATTGCTCGCCAGAGTGCCAAAAAGAACACTGGGCAATCCACAAGACGGTCTGTGCAAAGAAATAAACCCCAAGTGTCGTGACAGTCGTGTGCTCAAATAAGACACGTATTATAATGAGCAACTTGCAAACTGTGCAAAGCTGTGTGAATTCCTGTGTTTGTTTCGAATTTTAATACACATGTCAAAACTTGAAAACATAGTGAATCTTCTTGGACCTATGGATTCACAAGCGGTCGTGTCCACCATGTTCATTACTATATAAACAACACAGCGTGTTGCACTCTCATCGACTTGTGTTTCTATATCATGCATGTCGACAAAACGACACGTGTATGCAAGAATCAGTCTCAATCTCGACATGTGACTATGGTTTCACACTGCTTGCGAACAATTCTGTTAATGTACATGAGCTTACACGCAATTGTGAACGTATGCGCGGATGAATTCGTTCGCCCCGTGCTTGTGGACTCCTCAAATTGTGCAAGTGTCGGGTCATTCCTCACTGGCTCAGAAATTCCGAATAACCGTAATGTCATTATTCTGGATTCACCACACAATGTGCATGCCCAGGACGAGACTCCGTGTATAATTAGTCGGGTGTATATGGATTCGATGTTTCTTAAAGACGAACCCCACACATATTTTGAACATGTAAATCGCAATTGTGGGCAAATTGAAGACTTCGTGGATGACGTGTCTCAATACGAGTGTATGTTTGGAATATGGAATCGATTAGATGTCGTATCTACAAATAATCAACAACTGGTGGTTGCATCCTGTGATCTTCCATTGCAGTCTGACGCGATGTCAGGTGTACCAGTAATGTCATTAACGACAAATTTCAATTTTTTGTTACGTGATGTCGGTGTTGCACATTTTGAAATTGTCGAGTGTCAGATAGGCTTCTGTCTGCTACTTCTCAACACTGCAGACTGCATTAATGCTGGGTATAATGACATGAATGTGCTCCCTTCGACACCTCTTAATCAAAATATACTCGATCGCATGAAGTTGTCCATGGTAGGCTTGGCAGCGGTACAAATGAAACTGAACTTTGATTTGACTTCTGCTCGAACGACAACTTCGGTTGTAAATCACGTCGCCATGACGGAATCTCAGTATAACTGGGACGCAACATGTTACAATTCACAAAATATCATGTGCTCTGATACGGAAGCGGATGCTTTTGCAAGAAAGTTGATCACCGGTACCGCATTTATGCTGAATTTGGCGGATCCCTCTCTAGTCTTAAATGGCATCTCTAAGAAATCAGAAAGTGAAAATAATTTCCAAATTTCGTTGAGTGTGTGGTCGTCGGCTGACACGAATGAGGCTCTGTGGCGGACTCATGTAAGTGGAAATCGTGCCTGCCCGAAAAACAGCATGTCTTCGTCATTTGCGTACACGCATTACGCTCCCAAATTCGTTGTTATGCGAATTATGTGTGTAGCTTGTGCGATTAACACCTACTACACAGAGCAGATGACGCCTGCTCCCATTATCACCAGTACTCTGAGTTTATCGATTTCGTCTTTCACAATGCCGATCGACAACGATGCTCTTTACAAGCAATTTGTAGTGGAAGGACTGGAAAGTTCTGTGGCAGTGGGAACAACTTTATTGCTTAGAGTCACACAAGAAGCATCAATTCCCGAGGAAAACTCTGTTGATAAGCAACTGATCATCACACGAGCGACACTTGAAAATGGAGACGAGGTGTCTCTTGTGTATGACGGCGTGACGCACAATTCTATGAACGATTCAATTGCCATATTCATAGATGCCACTTTTTCCGGACAAATGATTTTCGTACATGTTCAGAGACAGAATTTCACATCTACAGAAATACATTTGCCAGCCAGCATTTTTGTCGAAGGACCAAAAATCAAACAGCAATGTGTCACGTGTCCCCATGGCAAATTTTCTGGCACATATGCAGCTACTTCACAAAGTGAATGTATAAATACAAGTTTTACTAAATCGGTCGAAGCACTGCGTTCATATGGTGTCGACATTGACTCAGACACGCGAAATAGTGCATCAAGAAGCGAAGTGAGAAATACACTTCATACCGCAAAACGTGGTCTCAGTGCACACTATGCCAATTCGCTACAATCTACCTCTCATGGGGAAAAGATCGTTAATGTCAGGCTCCGTGAAGTTTATAATAATTCACAGTCATCGGATGCATCATTATTGTTAAATGGGACAAATGTGTCAATCGCATCAACTCTACCTCTGACCACGCCCATGTCTACGAAAACAAATGTGTCAATCGCATCAACTCTACCTCTGACCACGCCCATGTCTATGGAAACAAATGTGTCAATCGCATCAACTCTACCTCTGACCACGCCCATGTCTACGGAAACAAATGTGTTAATCGCACCAACTCTACCTCTGACCACACTCATGTCTACGGAAACAAATGTGTCAATCGCGTCAACTCTACCTCTGACCACGCCCGTGTCTACGGAAACAAATGTGTCAATCGCGTCAACTCTACCTCTGACCACACCCATGTCTACGGAAACAAATGTGTCAATCGCGTCAACTCTACCTCTGACCACACCCATGCCCATCGAATCAACTGTTGCCATCACAGCATTAGAGGCCATCGCGTCGGCAAAAACGACTGTCACAATGCCAGTATTGACGTCAACAGTGCCCAGACTACCTATGACCACACCCGTGCCCCAGCCGCCTCCTCGATTTCCGCCTCCTCGATTTCCGCCTCCTAGATTTTTACCGCCGCAGATGCCGTCTAGACCGCCACTCGGCAGATTCACTACACCCAAAATAATACCATCTTTACCAGAATTGTCGAACACTCCGAAAGAAGCGCCATTTGGATTTCCATCACCGTACATGTCGTACGGACCCCCTGGATTTCCATCGTCTTTCATGCCACCGTATGGACCACCTGGATTCCGACCACCAATGCCACCGTATGGGCCACCTGGACTCCGACCACCATATGGACGTCCGGGGTTTCCTCCATGGCAACCACCTCGTCTACCACCTATATCAAGCCCTCCTTCCTTCTGGAAACCATCTCCGCCTTCGACACAACCACCGATTTGGATGCCGATTCGACCACCGATTCGACCGCCGATTCGACCACCGATTCGACCTCCGCTTCCACCATTTCGACCTCCGCTTCCACCGATTCGACCTCCGTTTCCACCGATTCAACCATCACTGCCACCTATTCGACCTCTTACTACTATGCCGTCACAATCTCTACAAAGCACATCGAAGTCAGATTCGACACCCTCACCCTCACCCACATATCCTCCTCCGAAGCCGCCTATACCATCCCCGTACCCACGTCCTCCTATGATGCCGCCGCTACTACCACCCCGGACGTACTACTCTTACAATACATGGCCTGATGGACGAAATTTTCCAGGCAACTTCAATCCCTACGCACCAAGAGGAGACCTTCCTACGTCGAAAACATCAAATCCACGTTCGACACTACCACCTTTCATGGTACCATCCAGGATGTACGACTCTGGTATCAATTCTTACGCACCGAGAGACGACTCCTATGCAATGCGAAAGCCTGGCACGCGTGAGAAGCACCATCTTGCGAAACCAGACGCCCTTTTGCAAAAAAAATCTTTGTCAGGAAGCTCTACAGCATCGCGTGCGTTGAAATCAATCGTTCCTTCTTCAGACGACGTTCCCATTTATGACGATGCAGCGGAATATTTCACTTTGTCAAAGGAGAGATCTTTTATGACGTTTGTAAGTGTAGGAGAACGTTCCATCAACGTGTTGGAGATTCAAAATGACGATACCGCATCAGATACGCATTATTATAATTTTGGTATGACTGTTTTTTTGGACACTCGCGATGCAGAATTCGTTGATGCAAACGCGCACTTGATCATGACGCAAATATTCCGCCTCTACTCCATGGCGCGCCCGATTCCTACCAAACACGTTACGTGGTTGCAGGCAAACTTTGCACAGCCAAGTGATCTACCGTTCCCGACAGATACTCTTATCATAGTACACTGGGATTCGTCACATCCGTTTTATGTCACTACAGGCGGTGCCGACAATCTGCCAGAATGGCGAGGATCGGATCCTGAGGGGTTAAAATTGAAGTACAATGATACAGAACACACAACCACGTTTATGGTTCCCAAGAATTACGACCATTCGATTTATTACTATTGCTGGTATCATGAATCCATGGGAGTACAACAAATCTCACTGATCAATCCTGCTGCGCTAGCCGATGACATGCAACTGACACAGAACACACCCGCCGTTCTTTTGCGTGACGACGGACCTGTCATTTTACGGGCCAAGGGAGTCTATGCACGTGAACAACGTTTCAACGACATTGAGTTCATTGAACGAATTCCTGTCCCCGTGCAACCAGACAATCTTGATGAGATTGATGAGATGATTGAATCCGTAACGGAATCTGCACTGGTGTTCACACCAGACAGTTTACCCATACTAGTCGACACTTCATCTTGTCTCGATGTTGCAGATGTGTTGCAAGGATCGCGTCTCCCCAAGCGGGCAAGTGTCTTTATGATGGATGACAATGTTACTAGTGAGGAGTGTGGATGTGTTCTGAGTCACGCATACTTTGATATTGAATTTCTGCGACCACAGTACACTTTAGGTGAAAGTGCATACATGATGTACCTGACGGAGTTACAGAATAATGATAATTATGAAATTGTCGACGACCTCTGGACGATGGCCATGGACGAATTGCCCAAATATGGCCCTTATGCACAGTTGGCAGTGTTCTCATGTGACAACACTGCTGCTACTTCAGACACCGTTTTGGACGCCGAGACTGATTTTTCCTTCGTATTGAAAAAAGATACGGTTGGTGCACACATTACGACCATGCATTGTATTACGGCATTCTGTATGGTAGTGATCCATACGGAGAATTGTATGAACACCAAACACGTACAATTGGTTTCACCTCAAGTCATCAAGAGCATGATGATACCCCCTCAAATGATGATACATACCCTGACAGCAAGCAATCTCCTGACGCAGGCCGTAGAGGTTGGTCGTACGGAAATGTATGACTTTAACAGTCTCAATGGATTCCCCGTATTGTATGCACAAAGGACTACAATCTCATTCTTGTGTGTCAACATCGACCAGACACCTTGCAGCATCGACCGAGGATTAAATGTGATGCGCATAATGGCAAGCAGCACTGAATTGCAATTTGTGCAACTCAACGCTTTCACTGCAAACAAAAGCATAGTTGTTACTGAGATGCCGTACACTTCTGAGACGGAAGCGGGAACACTCTTCACGGCATCGCAGATGTATTTCACTATGATTGGAATTAGTCCAACAGTGCAACAATATTTACAAGGCAGTGCGAAATGTCCTAGAAATATGATTTCAACTGGAAACACAGACACATTCCACAAAGAGGGTGTTTCTGTCAAGATCAAGTGTGTATTTTGCGGTTTGAACACGTATTACAGTCCAAAGTTTGTGAGTCCCGCTCCAATTCTCAACACGACACGAACAATGTATATCCGAAAATTTGAAAATACATTGCTGGACCATTCGCACCATGAGAACACAGATGAATCTGGGATGGGGGGCGATCATCCGACTCCAGAATCATCCGACATGACATATTACAGACGTTTACTCGAAACCACAACGTCATATGCCAATGGTACGAATTCGTCGTCCGACGGTGCGATTCAAGTAACCGTGCCGAATATTGAACCTGACAATTCCAACGAAGAAATTGACTCTCCGTACAATTCTATCCACGACGGTACAATGAATCATGGCGCATCAGCCGGGACCGCAGCACACGACACGCCCATATCGTATTTCTTGACAGATGACATACGCAGTCCTGTCAACAGTGTCGATCAAATGCATGGTGAAGAATGCATAGTGGAAATCGGCACAATGCTGCTTCTGACATTACCAGATACAAATATGACTTCCATTTGCCTGCATTTAATATGCGAAAATGAGATGCTTGCAGTCGAAATTGTTGATGTCAATTCTATTTCTTTTTACGTCTCACGTGAATTTGCCGGAAAAGCTATTTTTGTTCAGGTCATGGACGCAACAAAATCGACAAATAGTTCGACACATGCCGTTTTTTTCCCACGAGGTGTGCAACAGCAAGGCGAGTGCATTGCTTGTCCTGCTGGAAAATTTGGAGGATCGATTGGGGCATCCGATATCAAGTCTTGTAGGGATTCCGGTGTTTTGGCAGACGTCGCGGACCTCGATGTCCTCGACCATGCCGATGAAGTACCAGCTCGCCGAAGCTTGTATGCCGATGAAATCGCACCCATAGATGATGAAATGTCCACGCAGATGGACGTGGCATCATTATCATTGTTACCATATTTCGAGATCGACGGACAAGTTGTGATAGTGTATGAAATTGACCGTAGTCACCAGCAAGATGCCCTATCGGATTTTGCTATTGTGGCAGCAGTTGGAAATGCGAACAGCACACACATCATGGCACATATTATTGATGTTGAGCTTTCAATATTGCGTCTTTACTATGCGCAGTCTCCTACACTAGCGAATGCCACATTCTATGTCACGAGGGTGAACATTACCGAAAGAGCTACACTTTACGCACCAACTCTTTTTATTCTTACAATCGAAGGACAATATGAATTGGCCCAAAATATGGAGAATGTCAGTGATCATACGTATCCAGAACCCGAAGTTTTACCGAACTCTCCCGAACCGGAAACATCGCCCATGGCACCAGAATTCGAAACATCGCCCGTGGCACCAGAATTCGAAACATCGCCCGTGGCACCAGAACCCGAACAAACACCAGTGACACCAGAATTCGGAAATTTACCAATGGAACCAGAACCGGAAACACCACCCGTAGCAGCTGCACTTCCGTCAACCACACCCAAACCGGAAAGTGCATTTGTTGTGACCATGGCTGTTTCGCTTCCCTTTACTCTCGCAGAATTCGATGACAGTAAACAAATTGAATTCAAAGGCACCGTTGCAAATGTTGCGGGTGTCAACATCAATGACGTGACAATAGCCAGTATTACAAGTGTGCCTACCAATGCACAACGGCGCTTGTTTGCAGCGGCACTCCGAATCGATATGCGTATCAACGCTGCGAGCTCAAATGCAGCTAGTCAAATGGGAGCGACATTATCGAGCCCGGCCACTTTGAATGCTGCGCTCGTCTCGGCTGGCCTACCTTCTGCCACAGTGCTGGTTGCTCCAGCAACTATACAAACAAGTGCCAATAATTTGACTAATGTGTTAGCGACACCTGTTGTGCAGCGTAGTATCATCGAAAATATGAGAAATCCCATTCTAATTGCTGCTGCCATTGGAGCAGCCGCCTTCGTTATTGTTCTGGTCGTAGTTGTCAACACCATGGCATCAAAACACAAGAATGTTGGTGTATTTGAGCACGCATCGCACATGCCACTCACACAAATTCCGCAAGGTGCAATTATGCCAGAATTCGCGCAGATGCAGCATGCACCCATGTCTCAGATGTCACAAGGTAGATATTATCCTATTCATGATCAAAGTGGCGAAGTGACGTGGCATGCACAACGTTGAAACTACACTCATGGTTCATTTGTATAACGATCCATCGAGGTCCTGTTTGGTTGCGTATCAACAAATCTGCACTTATTTTGATACAAATATCAACGTTTAAATACGATGCAAGAATAAATTTTTTTTGTACAAAATGGTCAACACTTTTAGTATATACACATGTTCTGCGTGGTGCATATCTGACGGATTCTTGTGCTGTAAAAATCCCATGCCACAGACCTCATCCACGTGGTCATTTGCACTGCATGACGTTTTAAACGTCTATTACAACTCGCTCCATCCCTCCGATGAAAATTGGACGCGCATTTTGAGGTATGCTACCATGGATCCTCAAGCCCACGTTGATGCTCACAGAGTCTTGAATCAGCAAAATTGGGTGCAATGGCGCCAAGACGAGTTGAGTAGCGCTGTTATCCGTAATGATGAAAGACGGGTGCGACAACTATTGACACGAGGTGTGCTACCGATAAATGGAGGTGTACAAGCCGTTCTTCCGGGACACACCCTTCTTGTTATGTGCGTGATTTGTAATAGACTCGACATGGCACGAATCATGCTGCGTGAGATGCGAGAAGACGTCCACAGTCAAAGCATGAATGCAGCAGAACTTGTTGCGTTCTGTGTAGGAAACAATCGTACGGATATGCGTCAAATGTTGATGGATGAAGCCGGTGTGTGAATACGGTGTGTGTACGCAATCGAATCCATTTATTAAAAATCAATCCGCGTCACGCATCAACACATGGTAGCGTATCCATGTGTATCTCATTTTCTGCTGAAACTGTATTAAATCTGCACTCCTTTATTAATGAATGAAGCTATCACGTTCAATTGAATGTGTGAACGTATATAAGGGGACTCAATCTGGTTGACTGTGCATCCATCGTAAACGTCCAAGTGGAAGTTTCTCACTTTTCACATCAAGTCTCATTTGCGTTGCCCGCGCCCGGGAATGTCTTCGGGGAAGAGGTGTGCTGAGAAAGAAGAGAATGTGAATCCTTCACACTTGCAGCAGATGTACGCACGTGTTCAGAAGCTCAAAAAGGCTGAAATCGCCGCTGCAACTCGTGTAGAGGTCAAGATCGAGAAGTCCGACAAACCATCGAACTCCTCTGACATCTCTCGTGTAGAAGTCAAGATCGAGAAGTCCGACAAACCATCGAACTCCACTGACACTTCTTCTGCCGCATCTTCCTCCTCCGCTCCTGCCTCTATGGTTGCTGTCTTCGACAATGTCATCGATCTGCGTCATAGTCCGGAACCCGAGACGAAGGCAAATGCAAAGTCCGACACTATCGTAATTGACTAAATGCCAGTTACGCGTGCCGAAATGCACCATTGCCAGTGAGCCAACACTACAAACACCCGACGTATGTGGTCACTACCGTTGCGTAGTTGGGTTCGATTCCCAAACGTCTTTTGTCCGATTCAATCCAATATAATGACCTTGATTATATCTACATCCAGCGGGATGGTCGCGCATGTGAGACTGTATGCTTGTACTTTGCAAGAATCCGACGCCTCGCGTTTCCAATACATATGACCCTCTGTGATTTTGTCACACATACTATATAAGATGGTAGCTTCCCCGAATCGCGGCGTTATTCTGAAGATGGACATGATTACCAATGACAACATAGTGAAACGTCAAGTTTATAGGTCCTATATTTCTGCTGTCAAAGAACGAATGTCTACGCTTGAAAAGCAGACACGCGATTTCGAAGCGTGGCGGAAAAGCCTCTCAGAAGAAGCAGTACCCCATGAAACATTACAATTCATGATATCCTGTACAACTCACGGTGATGCAATTATGCACTTACTTCTTACAATGCTAGCGAGAGTCGAAGAAGAGATTGCGGATGATACTGGTCCAATTCCTGACGACGTTGTCAATGAAGGCAGCTGTGAAATTGAAAAAATACACTTTGCTATTTCAAGACAGCAGGAAAAATTGCACGTAGCGTCTCTTCTCTTCTTCTTTCCAGGACGTGACACTGATTTGAATAATCACGATGCCTTAATTGTGGCGGCACGCACAGCCGATTTTTTAATTTCATATTCGTTACACAAGGTGCAGACTTTTAAAAGCATACTTGAGGCACACCAAGTGGCAATTCAAGATACGCACTCTAGTATTGTCCAGCATTTCCAGTCTTCAGATTCCGATGTGTCGGCCACATGGCTAGGAGCGAAAATAAAATTCCTGAACAAGTACACTACACAGTGTAGCGATCACGCACGAAAAATATTGCTGCTCTATTCCAAATTCTCTTTCAACCATGCAGGCCATCGCATCATTACTGCAAACGACTGGAAAACCATACAAAACGACACCCTGGAATCACAAATTGACGTAATCATGTGGCAGCATTTGTTCACCACTTTCTTCACAAATGCGTCTCAGGGGTATCAAAATGCAGTTGAGACATTAGTCTCCATGTGAAGGTAACCAAAATATTCGCACGCTCCTGTTCAGTATTTGCGCCAAGCGTAATAAAAATGGTATCATATGATGCTACACCAGCGAACAATTGCCACTACGCACTCAGTTTCATACAAGCGCGTTTTGAAAACAATACTATGATAGGGTTGTGTTACATGCCATCTTCGCGCTGATAAGTTCACATATTTTAACAAAAACACGAGTTTTGCTTGATTCTGTGACGGCTGTGATGGGTTTTATGTTGGGACGCATTGGTATATAATAACAATGTAGAATGGCATTTCCGAGATTTCAAAGATACATGTCGATGCCCGTTATGGCATCCAATCCCATTGCTTTTGGAACATATCGTGGTGTTAGTCCTCGTCGTCTCTTGTATTGCATTGCAGTGATTCGTCTGGGACTCATCGTGTCCGACGTGTATATGCCCGGAAACGTGTCACACAGTGTGTTGATTTTGTCAGTATGTCTGATTGTAAATATGATATGTCCAGCCTGCTTCAGTCTGTGTTCACTCGTTGTCCCAATTGGCATGGCACTGCACGCCCTCTTTATGCACGAGAACGGCGGCATCAGTTTCTGGCAGCTTCTTTTTCTGCTGCCAATCACGCTCATTTTGATTGGTATCCCCATGTCGATCTGCCTGCATCGATACTTTTCGCACCAGGCATTTGCAACTTCACGGGCGATGCAAGCGGTGCTCGCCGTCGTATCCACACTGGCGTTCCAAGGAGGACCTCTCTGGTGGGCCGTCTTGCACACTCGTCATCACAAAAATTGTGATCAAAAAGATGATCCACATTCCATCTTGCAAGATGGCTTCTGGTATTCATTTCTTGGGTGGACGATGAATCCAGTCAACTATCAAATCGACGTGACAACGCTTTCGTCGGCAGTGTGTTCTCCAGAAACACGCTTTGTCCAGAAATTTCATGTCGTTTTTCCGACACTGCTTTGTTTGTTAGTTCACCACAATGTGAGCTACACCAGCATGTTGTGGAGCGTGCTGATGCCCATGCTCTTGTGTCGATTAATTACTTATTTGTTTAATCTAGAGTTTCATCCCGCAAACGCCGATGGCAAACACTGCAAATCCATTGACGACGCGCGCATTCTGGCACGGATTGTCGGTGAGAGTTGTCACGATGATCATCATAAGAATCCCCGACGTTGTCGACGACCTGATTGGGATCTCGCCCACTGTGCGACGATTTCTTGGATGCAACCACTGGGTCTCGTATGGGACTGTCGGTAGGTCTTTCAACGAGAAGTTTGGTGTCACATCCCTTGGGTATATAAGAAGACACACTCATACATACTTGATTGCTTTAAGAAATAGCATGTCATACGTGCAACCAGAGCCGAATGCACAGGATGAATCG
>Ga0306896_1000104_pt1 | contig 17881 bp, 16 predicted proteins | sample AntRauMFilla1562_FD_190412 | JGI IMG/M metagenome (GOLD analysis project Ga0306896, IMG submission 190412) | Saline lake microbial communities from Rauer Islands, Antarctica - Metagenome Filla 1 #562 (v2) (version 2) | ecosystem: Environmental > Aquatic > Non-marine Saline and Alkaline > Saline ... | reverse complement strand
ATAACTTCTTTATATACGCAACTAATGTGTGAAAATGTACGCCACTATTGAAGTACAGACAAACAAAGGCTTTCAGTACAAAGGCAAATGGTTTGTTTTTTACCAAAAAAAACTCTACCAAATGCCTTATTGCTATAAATTAAGACACTACAACCAAAGAGAAGTGATCTTTAAAGAAAATTATTACAGGTTGTGCAGGGATAAAGTAGGTATTAATAAAATTAAATTTCTACTCCAAGAAGTAAATTTTATTTTAACCCTTAAAACAGAATTAGAAACACCATTTTAAGCAACTCTTTGAGTTGCTTTTCTGTTTTCTCATGTCACACCATTTGTCAATTTCAATGTGGAATTTTGAGTAAATTCCAAGAGAAATGGCACGTACAATAACCGACGAACAAATAAAGCTTTCCGTAATTATAGACGGTAATCCTGCTCAAAAAGAACTGCACTCTTTAGAAAAGGCTATTCGAGATTTAAATACCGAACAAAAAGATCTCCGCAAAGAAAAAAAACTATTGGAAACCCAAGGGTTAAAAGAAACTGCTCGATACAAAGAAGTTACTGCGTCTATTAAAGAAAACAGTGCTGCTTTACTATCAAACAAAGCTAGAATGAGTGCTTTACAAAACGAGATAGGGCTTACAGGTTTAACCATGGCACAATTAAGAAGTAAAGCAACTGCTTTACGAGTGGTTTTAAACAATTTAGTACCAGGCTCAGCAGATTATAAGCGTTATGAAGCCGATTTAAACCAAGTATCCGCAAGAATTTCTGAATTAAGAGGCAAAGCAACTGCCGCTAAATGGTCTATTGGTGGCATGGCAGACAGTTTTAACCGTTACGCTGCATTAGGAGCATCGGCAATTGCTGTAGGAACAGGAATGGTTTTGTCTATTCAAAAAATTATAGACATATCTGGTAAACTTGCAGATGCGCAATCGGATGTTATGAAAACTACCGGTATGAGCAAAAATGAGGTGGATGAGTTAACCAAATCTTTTGGAATGCTACAAACCAGAACGTCAAGAATGGATCTTTTATCTATTGCAGAAGAAGGAGGTAGAATTGGCGTTTTAAAAGAAGACATTGGCGATTTTGTTAAAGTAATGGATAAAGCAAGTGTTGCGCTTGGCGATTCCTTTACTGGAGGTGCTGAAGAAGTTTCTAATAAACTAGGAAAAATAAAATTTCTTTTTCAAGAAACTAAAAATTTAGGTATTGAAGAAACTTATAACTCAATAGGTTCTGCAATTAATGAGTTAGGTGCAAATGGAGCCGCTACCGAAAATAACATTGCCGAGTTTACAACTCGTATTGGAGCTTTATCAGATGTAATGAAACCAACAGTTGCCGAAACAATGGCATTAGGTGCTGCCTTTGAAGAATCGGGTATTGAAGCCGAAGTTTCAGCACGTGCCTACTCTATCTTTTTAAAGCAAGCATCCACCGAAAGTGCAAAGTTTGCACAAGTAATGGGTATTTCTCAAAAAGAAGTAGAGAAAATGATTAACGACGATCCTCTACAATTCTTTTTAAAGTTTTCTGAAACCCTTTCTAAAAATGCAAAGAATGGTGTAGAAATGGCAAAGGCGTTAGACTACCTAGGTTTAGGAGCCGATGGTGTAAATAAAATTGTAGGAGCAGCAGGAAATAATGTAGCGCGTTTTGGCGAATTAGTAGACGTGTCCAACAAAGCCTTTACGGAAGGAACTTCTCTTATTGATGAATACAATATTAAAAACAACAATTTAGCAGCTACTCTAGAAAAAATACAAAAAAGAGTAATGGGTTTTGTTACACCGGAAGGATTTGTAAACTGGTTAGGAGATGTAACTAATTGGTTTGGTAAATTTATTGGAGCAACGGAAGACGCAGATGGTTCTGTTACAGCATGGAAAAACACTTTATTTTTTGCTGCAAAAGTAATTGCTATTGTTACCGCTGCAATGGTTACTCACGTAGCTTGGCAAAAATTAGTCGTTATGTGGACCACAAGAAATGCAGAATCTACCCTACTTTATAACATTGCTTCAAAAGCCAGAGCAGTAACCGAAGCAATAGGAATTATTGTTACACAAGGTGCTGCAGCTGCACAAATGCTTTTATCAGGAAATGTAAAAGGTGCTACTCAGGCTATTCGTGTAATGAATACAGTAATTAAATCTTCTCCTTGGGGTTTTGCACTTGCCGCATTAGCTGCAATTGTTGTAGCGTATCAAGTTTTTAAAGAAGAAGCAAAACAAGCAGCATCAAAACAATCTATTCTTAACGATACATTAAAAGAAGCAGATGCTATTGTTAAAAAAGAAACCGCTTCCTTAAATATTCTTTTAAAAATTGCACAGGATGAAACTGCATCCAAAGAAGCTAGACAAAGAGCAATTGAAGCAATTAATAAAATTTCTCCAGAATATTTAGGAAATCTTACACTTGAAAATATTAAAACTGCTGAAGGAAAAAAAATATTAGATAGTTATATTCTTAGTTTAAGAAAAAGACATGAGCTAGAGATTCTTACTGCTCGCCAAAAAAAGTTAATGGAAGAAATGGATTCCAGAAAAAACAAATCTTTACAAGATGAAATAAAGTGGTATGACGAATTGTGGGCTGCTGCTAAAAACCCACTTAGTACAGTTGGTGCTGCTTCAGATTTAATTATTCTTTCAACAGAAAGGAGAAGTAAAGCGCTTAAAGAACTTCAAGATGAATTAGGCTTAACAGAAGATCAAATGAAAAAATATCTCCAAGCTAATCCTAGTTTAATGGGCAATGGAAAAGAAGACGAGCAAAAAGGATTAGCAATTGATCTTGGTAATGGAGCGCAAAAAACACCAGGAACAAAAACAGCAAAAAAATACGACGATAGTTATTTAAAAGACGAGGAGAAAATGCGTAAGGAACTTTTAGACTTACAGCAAAAATCAGAAGTAGACCGTATTGCAAATCTTGGAGAAGGTTATGCTAAAGAGTTAGAATTAGAAAATGCAAACCATACAACAAAACTGCAAAATTATACAGAAGCTTCAAATGATATTAAAAAATTAAGAGCTCAATTAGTACTAGACGAAGCCGCTGCAGAAAAAGCAGGCGATACAAAAAAAGTTACTTCTCTTCAAAACCAACAGGGCTTATTAATCCAAAAACAAGCAGAAATGGACGCTCAAGTTGAGTACCAGGAACAAATGCATAATTTGAAAATAGGTACTATTCAAGAAAAAGCGGGTAAAGATTCAATTAACAAAGAAAAAGAAACTTACGATCAGGCTAAACTAAATAGAGAAACTGCATTTTTAGAAGAGTTAAATGGTTTAGATCTCTCTGAAATTGAAAAGACAAAACGAAAAGAGCAGTTTGAAAAAGAAGAATTAAAACACCAAGAAGAATTTTTAAAGGCACAAATTACAAAGTATAAAGATATTCTATCAGAAGAAGCTTTAGATGGAATTACATTTAACCTTTTAACAGAAGAGCAAAAAGATAAAATTGCTTTAGACTTAGAAGTGGTTCTTAATGCTCTAGCTAAAATTCAAGCTGCACAAAATGGCGACACAGAGAATGATTCTAATAAAGAAGTAGACTTAGGACTTGGAGGAGAAACAGATATACTTGGTTTTACAAAAGAACAATGGGAAGGTTTTCTTTTAAACATAGAAAATGGAACTATAGGTTTTCAAACAATGCAAATGGCTATAGGATTGGCACAACAAATGTTTGGCCAAATGGATCAATATATGACCGCCTCTGAAAACGCACAACTTAAAACGTATGAACGCAATCAAGACGCTAGAAAAAGGAAGTTAAAGCAACAATTGGATACAGGCTTTATAAACCAAACACAATACAAAAAGGGTATTGAAGAAATTGACAAAGATTTAGATAAGAAAAAAGCAGACCTAGAATACAAGCAAGCTAAAAGACAGCGTTTAATGGCAATTGCAAATATTGTTATGAATACTGCACAAGCAATTATAGGCATTTGGGCGCAGTTCCCAAAGTTCGATTTTGGAGCAACTGCAGCTGTAATGTCGGGCGTTGTTGGAGCACTAGGAGCTGTTCAACTAGCAACTGTTTTAAAAACACCATTACCGGCTAAAGGTTATGAAGACGGTTTATATTCTTCTAATATTGTAAAACGAGAACAGGACGGAAAATTATTTAAAGCTAAAAACGGAGGACGCACCAAATCAGGAATGGTAAATGAACCAACTTACTTTTTAGCAGGCGAAAATTATAAACCAGAAATGGTTATCGATAGCCAAGCTTACAGAGATTTATCTCCTAGTACACGTAATTTATTAGTAAATGAACTCCGCGGAATTAAAGGTTTTGAAAATGGCTATTATAGCCCAACAACACAACGTATTGAAATTCCTCAAAACCAAAATGCAAATAATGATGCTACAACATTAAACAATGATATAGTAATAAGATTGCTATCTAAAAACATTGAAGTGCTAGAAAAAATAGAAGCAAATGGTTTAATTGCAATTGTATCTACAAAAGACACAAAGTCAATTAAAGCACTTAGAGAAGCATTAAAAGATTACGAAAAATTAAGAAACAAAAACATACAATAATATGGCATTTCAAGATTGGTCAATTCCAGAACAAGGAAGTTTGTTGTTACAATGGAGAAAAGGTACATCCTTACCTACTCCAGTAAATTTCACAGTTAATTTAAGAGATATATTTGGAGAACCAGAGGCTGCTGGCTTTGACACTTTAGAATATTCAATTGCTCCATTTGGTCAACCACCTTCTTGGATTTCAATTACAGGAGGTCCAGCACTTGGAACCTATAATTTAATTACCACAACAGGTATTCAATTAAATTTGAGCTATGGTTTTACAGCATCTGCATTTAATTTAAGTCCCGGACAAACCTATAGTAGTTTTGGAATTTTTATTTTTGGAAGAAATGGAAATGGTGCACGCCAAATACTAACTTTTACGAGTATTGTGTTAAAGGGTGGTATTTTTGAACAAACACAACCTTTCACAAATCCTGCAATTCTTACTTTTAACCATCCGTTTCAAGCGTTAGCTCCACAACCTCAATTAATGAGTATTGATGCTTTTGGAGAATGGAGTTTGGCGTTGTCTATAGCTAATTTTATAGATGTTGAAATAGTTTCTGGCAGCTTAGTTATTGTAGTTTCTGATTTCTTTGGATCGCCCTTTTTAACATTGACTGGTAATGGATCAGGAACTATTTCAATAAGACCTAGCCAATCTTATTTAGACACATTAGCAATTGCAGCTTCTTCTTATGATTTTGGATTAGGTGGCTTTGGAAATAGCCCTGGTGCAAATTCTAATTGGTATTATCAAAACATTGGTTTTTTAATAAATGTTATTCCTGCAGAAGATCTTCTAGTTTCTACAAATGCATTGTATTTTAATGCAATAAAAACTGTTTTTGAAGCTCCCGTTCAAACCATTAATATTACTAGTAATTATGCTTTTACATTAATTCTTCCGCCTTGGGCTACTTCATTACCTGCAAGCGGAATTGTAGGTTTAAATGAAATAGATATTGCAGTTGCTTTATCTAGTAGTTTAGACGCTGGTAATTACACAGAAAACATAATTATTCAATATGAAAATGGAAATGGCACGCAACAATACTTAATTCCAATTACTTATTTAGTAGAAGGATTTGTAGTGTTGCCCTATTTAACAGATGGTTTTAATTTTACATTAGATAATAAAATGGTTTCTTTTTATACGGATTTAGAAAACACTTTCTTTGAAGTTTTAATGAACGTAAAGGCTTATGATTTTTATGAGGAAACTTTTAACAGCTACATTATCCCGTTAAAAATACCATTATTAAGAGGTCGTCAAATTGAAAATATAGGTTTAAAAATACATCGTTTAATGAAACGTTTTAAGGAATTAAACACTACAAATACTTTTCAATACAAAACATGCGAAGTTTTTTTACAAGTAAAAGAAAAAGATTTGGACACTTTAGAAATCCAAAGAGAATTTACCCTTGAAAACGTACAATTTATTGCAGGAGTTACACCAGTGTTAAGCAATGGTATGGGAATTTTGAGCTTAAACAATTTTCCTACCAGAGTAACTTCAAAATCTTTTCAGTTTATAAATCTTTTAATAAAAAACGGTAGTAGAAAAATTGAAATCCTTAAAAACGATAATTTAGAAACTACCTATTATGTAAATAGTAGCGATTTTAATATTTATAAAGACACCATTAATTTCGAAACACTAGATTGTGTAGAAGGAGACATTATAGAATATAAATTATTTACCGATATTTTAAATGTTGATTTTGTTTCCAAAAAATATTTTGTTTTTCCAGAAGAAAGTCAAAACATTATAATTATTTGGGAAGATGATTATAAACTGCAGTCCAATTATGAGTTTACAGGAGAGTATCTTCTTAAATATGAATTTGAATCTAAAACATTTAAAAAATATAAGAATATTGTAGAAGTTTTAGAAAACGTTCAAACCAATAGAGAGGTAAAGTGTACGGTAAATACTGGTGCTATTTTAAACACCGATCAAATTACCATAGATAGCATTTGTAGAGCAAGAAAAGCGTGGCTTTTACTTCCAAATAAAACTATTGAAATAATACCACAAACTAAAAGTTTTATACCTATTGATAGTGATAGAGAAATAAGTTCATTCGATTTAGAATTCATAATTAACAAGCAAAGTAATGAGGAAGTTTATACATTCTAATTTTGAAATTGATTTGTCAAAATTAAAAATATCGGATATTCAAGAAAATCCTTGGTTTAGTGACAAGTTTTTTGCTAAATTCTCTTTTCCTTTCAATTTAGATTTATCAGAAGAAAACGATATAAATTTCGGATTCATAAGTTTTTACAACGCAAATTCTCATAAAACTATTTTTAAAGGAAAATATGTACACCGCCATATTATGGAAGAAGCTGTTTTAGAAATAGAAACAGTTGATACTCAAATATCTTTAACGTTTAGTTATGGCTTTGATGAGTTTCCAAATTTTAAAAAGAAACTATCTGAACTACCATTAGATAAGTTTGAAGTACCAAATATATACAGTCATGCTGCTACAGTTATAAGCCAAACATGGCCTGCGGTTAATTATAATTTTCCTCAAATACACATAGATAAAATAGACAATACGCAAGAACCATGGGAAGCTTTTGAAGGCACAATTAATAATTATAAAAACGATGCTTTTTTAATTAATAACGTAGGTGCGGATGACATTACCTATAATAGAAATATTATGCAACCACTTGCACATGTATTGCATATTTTTAAAAAAGGGTTTGAAGACGCTGGTAAAACGGCCGTTGGCGACATTTTTGAAGACGATACTTTTAAAAAAATGTTGGTGTATTCAGATAAAGAATATTGGACAACATTTGAACAGGAAAGCTACACTATTCTTAAGATGTCATCAGATCTTACGAGTTTTGAAAACATTATAATAGAAGGTGTTTTCCCTGGTACTTTTAGCTGGTCAACTCCTATTGTAAACCCAACAGTTCAAATTTGGCGATATTTTTCGCAAGTAGACATTACTTCTCCAGGTAAGTATAGAATTATTGGTTCAATAACAATATTCCATACTCGTTTTCATTCCGTTCAATTTAAAATTAAATACAGAGATTCATCTTTATATATCTTTCAAACTACTGAAGGTCAGTTTAGGAGAACAACAAACATTGATATTGTCTTTGAAACCTTAGCAGATTTAAACCCAAACTTCATAACAGTTGAAGTTTTTTGTGGCCCCTCAATTAATAGAACTATAATTGATTTATCTATAAACCCAATTAGATTACACGATAGTTCTGGTACTGCAATACCTACCATTGTAAATTTAAACCAAGTAGATTTAACAAAAGCAGTTCCAGATATTACCTTTGGCGATTTTATAACCATATATAAAAATTGGTTTAATTTAGATTTATCTTCAATAGGTAATGAAATAAAAATAAACTTTGTTAACAACGAAAAAAAAGCAAGCCAACCTTTTGATTTAACAAACTATGAAGTTAAATTTCCTTTAAGAAAATTTAATAGAGGAATATCTTTTCTTTTAAAGTTTCAAGAAACTCAAAATAAAGAATACACTTTCCCTTCCGTTTACCAATCTATTGACCAAATTCAGACTTCTGATTTTAAAACAGATGATAAAACTAATGAAATTACAATAAACGCTTTGCCGCTTCCTTTTTTAGTCAAAAACAACATTCAAACTTCCCATGCTTTTGAAACAGATGGTTCTAAAATTTACACAGTACTTTATGATGGTTTAACGAACGGTATAAATATCACAAAAGATCCATTAGAAATGCAATTACAGCAAGTGCATGAGAAAAATTATAAAGATTGGATGGCTTTTAGAATAAAATCGCAAGGATTTCAGTGGAGTTTTATATCTTCTTACGAAGATATCTCAGAGCTTTATTATAAAGGAAGAGTTTTTGCTTACGGATTAAATCATGTTGTAAAAACAATTAATAGAACAGAAGTTTCCGAAGATATATTTGAAGTTGAAATCGAAACAGAGGCAGAAATTTAATAAAAAAAACGGACAAACTTTGTCCGTTTTTTTTTATCGCAATAAAGCATCTAATCTAAAAATATCCTCGTTTGCCTCAGCTGCAACAATATGACTATATATCATAGTGGTTTCTAATTTATCATGTCCCAGTAACAGGCGAAGTTTTTCAATCTTACCTCCTGCTCTTAAATAAGTAGTGGCAAAAGTATGTCTACTTACATGGAAAGAAACTTTTTTTGTAATACCAATATTTAAACAAACAGCTTTAATTTGCTTATTTAAATATTGATCCGTAAATTTTAGCACAAATAAATCTTTTTCAAAAGAAACAATGTCTTGTGCAATTTCATTCATGGAAATAGATTGGTCCTTTTTTTTCTTTTTTGAAATAAAAGTAACTTGATTGTCTGATAATTGTTCGCGTTTCAAATTCTGTAAGTCAGAAATTCGCAATCCAGTCATGCATCCAAATAAGAAATAACCAGTTACTAACCTGTCTGTATCTTTAATAAATTCACTTTTATAATATTTATATAGTCTTTTTATTTCTGGCACATTTAAACTGGTTCTATTACCTCTCATATTGCCAACCTTTACTTCGTCTAAATTCAAAGCAATATGAATACCTGCTTTTTTTGCTAAACCAATGAATTTTTTTATGGAAGCAATATTTGAAGCAATAGTTGTAGATGCGTTATTTTGAAGCTTGCACCATATTCTATATTCATCAATAAGTTGATGATTCAAATCAGAAAACAAAATGTCTTCTTTAAATTTCAATAATTTTTTGTAGATAGAGAAATGCCTTTTATATGTACCTGGTTCCATTAAGCTACGCTCGTGTTCTAAAGCGTTTTTAAAAAAAGTCATGAAAGAAACCCTAGGAGTATTTTGACTCAATTCTTTTTTCAGAATTTTAGGTGTAAGCACCCGTTCAGACAATCGATAAGCTGTTTTTATTTTAGTTATTTTAGAATCTATGTTGTCCAAGACAAGATTTAAATCTTTATTTACAAAAGAATTTGATTTTATTCGGCTTTTTTCTAAATCCCAATCCTTTAGACTTACACGAATTTGAGTATTAATTCTCTCTCGTTCCTTAGAGCCTGTCACAAATAAATAAATTAATCCCTCGTTATTAATTTCCCTAACTTTAAAATAATGTTTCATTGACACGTAGATTTTGTGTGTGTCAACCAGTGTGTCATAAATATAGTCTGAAGGCTCAAAAATCATAATCATTAAGTATTTTGAAATTAAACAAAAAAGCACACAAATCCTGACCTAATCAGTGTTTGTGTGCTTACTTAATAATTTGCAGAAGTTTAATTTTCTGCATCTTGTGATCGCGCCAGAAATATAATCAACGCTGATTAACAATTAGTTAAACACTTTATGTGTCATTATTGTGACACAATTTTTTTTAATTCGCTTAACCTACCTTCTATTTCTTCTAATAGGACAACCGTTCTTTTTTTGTAAACATCTCTTTCTTCGTTTACTTGTGCGTAAACATCTTCTTCTTTTATTAGATAGTTTAAATCTATTTCAGGAAAATACTTAGATAGCTTTTCTATGAAAGTTATTGAAATATCATCTTTGTTAAGATATTTCGAAATCATACTTTCAGAATATCCGTCCATTATATTAGATACTTCCCTGTTTGATAATCCCTTACTATCAAAATAATCTTTTATTTTTTTTGAAAATCCCATAGTTATATTATTTAGAATCATTTTAAGTTTTACTATTTAGTAAAACTTTATTAAAATAGTTTTACTAAATGGTAAAACATTCATTATATTTGTGTCAAGTTTATGACAAAAAAGTAAAAGCTATGACAATATTAAGCAAAAAAAAGCAAAGTAAAAATGTGCGTATGCACATTAATAAAGCGTATCAATTTTTAGAAGACAACCTTCCGAAACTATACGTAGAAAAAACACTAGAGAAAATTAAGGTAGTGAACGGTAAAAAAAAACCATCCTCTTCATTAATTCGTAATGTAAGAAACGGAATTAATTCATCTTACGAAAACAGATATGATATTCTTAACGCGCTAGTCGAGGTAGCAAAGGATAATCTAAATGAAAAAGAAGCTTTGACTTCTAAATTTTCAGCATAATCACTTAAACAAAAACAATATGAAAGCAGTAAAAGTTTACCCAGGAATGATGTGCAATTCAGTCGAATTTTTTGTACATAAAAACGATTTAAAATTTATTCAACACGGAACAGTTAAAGACTTTCCAGAACTACCTTTTGCTACTATAGCAATTCTCCAAGAAGAAATTAACAGCAATCAAGATGTTAAACTAGCATTACACCAAATGCATCCAGATTCAGAAATTAAGCGAACAGAACAGTTTACACGTTGCAGATTTGGGGGTTTGGATTTTAGTGCTGACATCAATAATAATAAATTACAAGATGGAGAATATTGGCCATGTCCTAATCACGGAAATTGTCCGCATGAAGGAGTGTTGTGCAAGCTTCCATTATATAATAATATTAGACTGACAAAAACAGACGTGCAAATTATGCAGTTGTCTTGTACAGAAAAAACTAACGAGGTAATTGCCGAAGAAATGAACTTACCTATGGGCTCTTTCCATAAAGCTAAAAAATATATACATGAACTATTTGGTGTTCAAACAAAACAAAGTCTCGTACAAATGTGCGTATTCTTTAATCTTATTTAGTAATGCTAAATAACACGTTCTTACCCTTTTCAGTTGTGTGCTTACACAACATTATTATTAATTAAACTCCCTTTTAGGAGGGAGTTTTTAAAAAAGAAATATATGACTGCTATAGAATCTAAAATTAACCAAGTTTCTGCAAGAATAATGCAAATAAAAGAGTCTGATCTTTTCACTTTTGAAGAAAGAGAAAGATTGGTAACTATTAACCAAAAAGAATTAGATAAACTAGAACTAGTTAAAGCTAAAGAAATAAAAGTTCTTAATCCAGAAACACTTTAGTATGGGTTATATAAAAAAAGAGTTTATAGACCGCTTAATGGATAAAGTTTCTATTGAGGAAGTAATTACAGATTTTGTTGCTTTAACACGTTCAGGAGCAAATTTAAAAGGAAAATCTCCTTTTGTAGAGGAAAAGACAGCTTCATTTATAGTATCTCCTGTTAAGCAAATATTTAAGGATTTCTCAAGTGGAAAAGGAGGTAATTCTATACATTTTATAATGGAAAAATTACCATGTAGTTATCCAGAAGCAATTGAGTATTTAGCAAAAAAATACAATGAATCTATTGAATATGAAAATGTTGAGTTTGCTGAGAAAAAAGCAAAGGAAATTGAAAAGAAAGAACTTTTAAGGCCTGTTTTAAAAGCAGTTCACAAACAATACCAAGAAGCTTTTAAGAACTTAGCAGAAGACCACCCAGCTAAAGTGGAAGTAATTGAGCACAGGGAATATTCAGAAGACACTATTGTGGAATGGGGAATAGGCTTTGCGCCTGAAAATCTTATCTATGATAAATTAAAAAACTCTGGGAAGGTTTCTGAAGGAGAAGATTTAGGATTAATCAATTACCAAAAAGACAAATATTACAACAGAGTAATCTATCCAATTCACGATGCAAACGGACTAATTATAGGATTAGCAGGAAGAGATATTACAGGCGAAAAAAAAGCAGCTAAATGGATTAACCCTGCTGTAAATGCTCAAAACATTTTATATAACAAATCAAAAGTTTGGTTTGGATTACACAAAGCGCGTTATGCAATTCGTCAAATGGATGAAGCCTTCCTAGTGGAAGGTTATAACGATGTTATTGCAATGCATAATTATGGCATTATAAATACTGTTTCCCCTTGTGGAACAGCAATAACTCTACAGCAAATAAGAGAAATAAAAAAACTTTGTAAAAAAGTAGTTTTTTGCATGGACCCAGACGATGCAGGTTTGCGTTCTGTAATTAAACATACGGAGATGTTTCTACGGGAGGGTTTTCGTGTACAAGTAGTTACTCTTGAATTAGACCCTGATGATTTTGTTAGAGAACACCATGACGTTATTTCTTTAGCGGGTGGTCTTTACGAAATGGTAAACCAGGATGAAGTTCGTGTGGATGGTTTTAAAATATTAATGGACGAATATGTAAAAGGATCCGCAATTGATAAATCATCGGGCGCAAAATACTTATCTGAATTAATTGCACATATTGAAGAAGAAGCTTATGTAGAAATATACAGAAGTTGGCTTTCAAAAGAAAGTAAAGTAGGTATTGCTACCATAAAAAAATGGATAAAAGAATTTAGAGAAAGTAAGGTTGTTGAAGAAGTTGAATATAATTTAACTCAATATGAACTTCCAATAAATGTAAAGGTTCCATTAAAAGATTTAGAGAATGACATTAAATATTACGGTTTATTTATGGCAAATAATCAAATATATTTTTCTAATCCTGAAGGTCAGGACGGAAAAGTTCATTTTTCTTCCATGTCTAATTTCGAAATTGAAGTAATGCAGCACATGATAGACGAAAAGTTTCCAATGAAATTAATACGCATCAAAAACGTTAGAGGATTAGAAATAATATTTGATACACAATCTGAAAATCTCAACACACCACAAGCATTTGACAACACAGTTACGGCGCACGGTAACTTTAGATTTGATGGAGACAGAAGATATTTGCTTAAACTGCGAACATTTTTGTTTGACAAAATGGGTAACGGTAGAAAAATAGATGTATTAGGCTGGCAACCAGACGGTAAATTTTGGGCTTGGAACAATAGCATTGTTACAAGAACTGGCGAAGTAATAGAACTAAACAAGCATGGAACTTTTGTTAAAGATGATGTTCATTATTACATTCCTTCGGCTAATCAAATTTACAAAAACAACTCTTTTAAATTTGATGCGCAAAAGCGTTTTAGAAAAATAGAATCCAATGTTTCTATAGAACGTTTTATGAATAAAGTTAAAGCAGTACATCGAGACCATGCTATTTCCTCAATACTTTTTGGCATAGCTTCTTTATTTCAAGACATCGTAGTAGAGAAAATGGGCAACTTTCCTATTCTGTTTTTCTATGGACCAGGATCATCAGGAAAAGACGAATTATCTGCAATAGTTCAAAGCTTTGTGGGTATTCCCCAAACGGCTATTAACCTTGAAGGCGGTGTTTCTACAATGAAAGCGCAGGTTAGAGAATTTGCACAGTTTAGAAATGGAATTTCGCAACTCTCAGAGTATAAACGTGGAAATTCTCAATTAGATGGAATGCTAAAAGCATTATGGGATAGACGTGGTTATAAACGTGGAAATATTGAAAGTCATGTTGGAACAGATAGTGTTCCAATTGAATCAGCTGCAATACTTACCGGCAATGATTTCCCAAATGAAGAACCTTTAATACTTCGTTTAATTTGGAACGAAATGACAAAAAACGAATTTAACCAGGAAGAAATGAAAGCATTTGACGAACTGCGGGATATGCGGGAGAAAGGTGTTTCTGGTTTTAGCGATATTCTTATGAAAAATAGAATTGAAGTAGAAGATAAATTTGAAAAACAACAAAGAAACTGGAAAGGAATTTTGCAGGAGCAATTCCCTGAAGCTAAATCTAGAATTATTTCTAACCTTTCTATAATAGCATCTATGTACACCTTGTTCAAAGATACAATAAATTTTCCTTTTACACAACAGGAAATGATGGATCACTTCAAAAAAGGAATTGAGCAACAAATTAGAAAAATTAACTCTGCTTCTATTCTTAATAGATTTTGGGATTGTTTTATTTCCTCATTGCGTGGCCATAAAGACCAGCGGTTACAAATTCATTATATCGTAAACGTGGAAGGAAACTTATTGTATATGAACTGGACACATACTTATGCAAAAATTCAAACCCAGTGGTTAGCACAGTATAGAGAAATTGCACCTTCTAAATCTACCATTAAAGAACAAATAGAAAAATCAGGAGTACATGTAGAAGATTTAAGCAAGTATAGTTTTGATACAGGTAGAAATGCAAATAGAACCAGTGCTATGGTTATTAATCTAGAAGCATTACCAGACGAAGTAAAGAATGATATTATAGGCTCAATAGAATTTCAGTTAAACGAAATGTCTTCTATAAAATATCCCACAACAGACCCTTTTAGTAATGATATGGTTAACGAGGAAGATTTTAATGGATTATTCTCCTCCCCTGCAACCCCTAATGAAGAACAAATTATAAGAGAATAACTGAAAACCCTTAAAAATGTTCCCCTACATTCCCAACATAGTTAATATATTGATTTTCAGAATATTAATGTAGTATATAATGTCGGGAATGTTGCCGAAGGTTGGGAAAGTATATCGAGTTTCTCCAACATTCCCGACATTTAAAAGTATAAATCATTGATTATCAGGTGTTGGGATGTTGGGAAAGTTGGGAGTGGAATTTGACTATTAAGTAACAAAAAATAAAAAAAATTTACCATGTACTCAAAACTAGAAATTATAAAAATATTCAGTTCTGTTAACAACTGGGACGAATTAAAAAAAATATGTGACCTCTTTATGTGGTTAATTAAGCAAGAAAAAGTTACAAAAAACAGAATATTTATAGCAGAAATGGCAAATTTTACATTTAAACGCATGGAAAATATATAAGTATGGAAACAATAAAAATTAGAGCTTCATTAGTTAAAGCCATCAGAACCGATTGTTTTAATTCTAATTATGAACCGTTAGTAAATAAATTTTTATTTTGGATGTGTCCAGTTTCAGGAATTTTCAAGCAATATTATCGTATTCAAGGAAATGAAATCTATGATGGTATTGAAATTGAAAAAGCATTGCTCCAAAATTCCCTTTATACGGTTAATAGTGTCTCCGGTTCTGCTTTTTTTTGCTTTAAACTTATACTAGAAGAGGCTTCCGAGTTTGATTTATTTGAATTCAAGTATGAGCTCAAGCAAAATGTAATTTATTATATAAAAAATAATGAAACAGTTACTGGACCATACTTTATAAATAGTGAAAATAAAACAGAAAGAATTTTAAATGGATTGTTGCACGGTATGATTTATATTCCTTCCAAAAAACAAACTTATGAACCTATTGACAATAAAATAATAGTACAATAATAACTTAAATAAAAAAAATGGCTAAAAGAAAATTTACAAGAAAGGGAGAAACGCCAAAAGCATATAGATGTTGTAACATGAAATGCAAATGGGAAGGATTAGACGAAGATAAAATAGAAAAAGAAACAACATTCTTAGGATTAAAAGCCTTTGATTTAGTATGTCCAAAATGTAAAAACAATGAATTTTACGGTCTATTAGAGCGTTGAAAATAAACACAACAATTAAATAAGCAAGACAATGACAAACAAAATAGATAAAAAACAGGCGCACGCACTATTAATGCAATATAAAAGCCATTATTTATGGAATAAAAATTTTAAAAAGTGGACTGACGAAGATTTTACTAATCTACTAAATGGTATAGATCCATTTAGTAAGCTTAAACCATTAGGTAATAAAGTATCTATGCAACCAGTTCAAATGACTGCACCAAATGGAGAAGTTAAAGACTTTAAAAGCATTGCAGAAGCTGCAAGAAAAACAGGAATTAAAGCAAGTAATATTTATGCAGTTGTAAGTGGTAGATTTTCTAAAACAAGTAACCATAAATTCATTAAACTCCCTTAAATTGTTAAAACATGCATGTAAAAAAAGGAGTTAAAAAATATAGATTAATTATGAACTCTTTGTCTTCAAAAGGTGTTTTGGTAAGTATTCATAGGGTTAACGCATTTAATTATAATTTTATAGAAAACGGCGTGATTATCAAAACATATAAAAAGAGAGAATCTTGTAATAAAAGACTTTTAAAATTAGAGAAACATTTGCATAAATACCATGAATTTATACTATAAATAATAAAAAGTTTTACCATTTGGTAAAACTTTTTTCATTAACTTTGATTATTAAGTAAAATATTATAATAGTAAGTAAATGAGTTTGTTAGCAAAAGCATCCAATAAATTAGTTACCATTTGTGGCATTGAAATAGCTACTTCTGGAGATGTTAAAGTTTCTAACATTGCAGATTGGCAACCATTCTATAATTCGATTATTGAGAACGCTAATTTTGAAAAAGTTTACATTGGTTATGGCTCTGTTACATTTGCAGAACAAAGCACAAAAACAAATGCCGGAACACAATACAAGCAAAAATTAGAATTTAGATTTCCATCTAACGATCCATACAGAGCGCAAAGAATTGCTTTTTTTGAAAAAACTAAATTCATACGCGTTTTATTAACTAATGGCAAAAGTCTTTTAATAGGCCGTAATGATTTTAACCAAAACGCAAGACCTAAAGTCATTGTAAAATCAAATCAACATTTAACAGAAGTTGAAATTCAAACAGTATCTATATTTCCAACAGGCTTTACTCCTGGTTCCTCTAGCTTTGGATTACCAAGTCTAATACCTTTTACTTTAATTCCTACATCATGAGCAATTTACCAATAACATTTGAAGACAAAGAAAATAGTCCTGAGCTTCTTGCTTTTTTATCGCACTATGGAGAAACTAAATATCTTAAAGCAGAAGAAATTAATCAGTTTAGAGATGCTATAAATGAATTGTTTAATGCTAATTCAGGCAGTGGTGTAACTTCTAATCGTATTCCTGAATTTATAGCACAACAAATTGTTTTTCCTATCTTTTTTTCTTGGAAATTTTTTGGAGTTGAAATAGTTTTACAAGAGTCATTTGCTATTAATGTCCCATTTGCAACCACCGGCAAACATAGGCAAGATTTAATAGTTGCAGAAAATGGTGTATTAATTAGAATACCAGGATTAGAAGTAGCATTAGAAACGCCAGTTTTTGAACCTATTTATAATAGTACTACACAATTAAGAATTACAGCATTTGAGGTTAATGAAGATAATTATGGTTCTTTACCAACACAAAACATTGGCGAAGTTTACCTAAAAAAACAAGAGTTTTCTGTATTTAATGTAGCAAATAGCGGGCAAGATGTTATAGTTGATCTACGTGCTAATGGTGCGGGGTTTTACAACATTACAGCAGCACAAAGCGTTGCTGGGTTTTCGATAGATACTATATATAGTACGCAAGGTGCATTATGGCCATTTGAAAATAAAAGCGTCATCATATACAATGCAACCGCTTCTAATATAACTTTAAAACACAATTTAACTTCAGCAGATATACGGCTAATATTGGACCTAGAAACAGATTTAATTGTGCCACCTGGTAAGCTTGTTGAATTTCGTTATTTTCTTTATGGCGGTGGAATTTTAAAGCAATATTATAAAAACTTTGGAGTTGGTGATGA
>Ga0306896_1000102_pt1 | contig 17931 bp, 17 predicted proteins | sample AntRauMFilla1562_FD_190412 | JGI IMG/M metagenome (GOLD analysis project Ga0306896, IMG submission 190412) | Saline lake microbial communities from Rauer Islands, Antarctica - Metagenome Filla 1 #562 (v2) (version 2) | ecosystem: Environmental > Aquatic > Non-marine Saline and Alkaline > Saline ... | reverse complement strand
CTCTCGTTTTCAACCACTCCAACTCTCTGTAGACTTTCTTCATACAGGTTTCCATACCAGTCAGGACGTCTACCCTCTTTGGGAACAACCACTTCCTTCAATGGAGACTCTACACGGTAGATCACACTTCCAAACGTCTGACGTGGCCGAATCACTTGCTTAATACGATACAAACGCTTACTCCACAACTCACCATCATTCGTGACACGCTGTTTACGCACCCTGACAGTGTCTCCCACTTTGAATGTCGGAGGTTCTGAACGTGCTGATGCTCGCTCTTTTGTTCGCGTTATAATCTGCGACACATCGTCTCCCGTCGCATCGTGTGCCTCTGTTGGTGTCACGCCGATTGTTTCTTGGATTGCTTCATTATAGTTCTTTACAAGTACAGGCAACAACGAAGGCCAATCTCGTGTATTAGTGGTTCGCATTGCCAGCCGAATCATTCCTTTTAGCACACCATTGAATCGCTCTACTTGCCCATTGCTCTGTGGTTTACCTGCGAGTGACAATATCTGTTTTGTACCGTGCTTCCGCAGCACTGCTCGGAAATCAGGGTTGATAAACTCAGATCCTCTGTCTGAACGAATCGCACCGACTCTTCCTGATTCACTCAGCAGTTTATCCATCGCTTTCGCCACTGTCTCTTTTCGTTTGTTCTTCAACGGTTCCGCATACGCACGCTTGCTGAATAAATCAATCCCTGTGAGAATATACTGCCACCCATTGATTGCCAGATTCTGTAAATCCGCGAGGTCAACCCCCATTATCCGATTAGGTGCTCTCACCACCGTAGAGCGAACAATGCGTTCCCTTTTGGGTCTCTGAAACATCTGCCACGACTCCTGCTTGCGTAGCCACTCCATCGTCTGTGCCTGTGTCAGCGGCTTTCCGGCTTCCTCGTTTGCCCTCTTCCACAAGCGGTCGCGCCCAAATACAAAATGCTGGTTGTAGTATAAATCATACAAACGCTGCCCCTGTTCTTTCGTAAGTTCCTCAGGCATCTATTACGAATATTATAGTTTTCGGTTGCTACATTTTGTAGCATACGAATACATGTGAATCTTTTCACTTTCAACCAAGCAGAGCATGGAGGTCACCGGCAGTCAACTTAGCCCCACCTAGTCTTACCAACTCACCGCCCTTTGTAGAACGCTTATTCCCCTTACCCTTGCCCTTTCCAGCCCCAAGCCTATGAGCAATAGACCCAATAGTAGTAGCATCGCCCGCATACTGACTGATACCAGGAAGGTTGCGTACGCTGCGTATAGCCGCCCTTACAGCAGGCTGTGATATCCACCGGTATCCACGATTTCCTACATTCCAGAGATCAGTCCAGAATGACCCACCAAGCACACGATGAAGTGTGTTGTCCTCAACCGCATACTGGATAGGAGACGAGAGCAACTTCTCCGGTGATACACGCGGGGCAAAGTCGGAGAAACTGCCATCCTTATCTACGATGAAGTTGTCGTAGACTGCGTACATCTCAACCGAGCAGGTCTCATCAGCACTAGCACCAGCAATAGACACCTGAACACCAACATTCAGCGTCTTGTTGGCGTTTGACATTGTCCCCTCTTGGAGACCCATATCAGACGGGCGGAAAAATAAAATACTTCCAGCCCCGTTGTTCGCAGTCTGGGGGAAGGCACGCTGGCCGGCAAAAGTGGCAAAACGACGGTTGTACCCGTTCTTGGAAGACAGTGAATACAACTGGTACTGGTTCATGTTTTGGAAAATGGCCTGACGGTTGTCCATATCAACACTCACACCCGTAATCGGGCAGTAGCGAACCGTACCATACGCAGCACGAGGGCGTCTCACCATAAGTACAAACATACTGGGAATCCCATTGATAGTGGTCGTGTTTAGGTTAAACGTAGATCCGGCAACCGGGACGAGCGTTGACTGGCGCGCAATCTGTGTGGTACGGGGGGAGTTATACACAAGAGAACCAGGTATCTTCTCTACCAGCGAGGGCGCCCAGGTACGAACAAGGAGAGAGTGACGAGCACTCACAACCGTAGCAGCAACACCGGCGACAGACTGGTTAATGTTAAGGGCGTTGATCATATTCTGGATATTGAGTGTCAGTATAAATGAGTTAATGTCCTTAAAGGGCTGGGCATCACGAGGTGTCTGCCACTGGAAAGAATCGGAAGTAATCATTTCTTCCAGGGTAACCGTTACATCTAGTTCGGTGTTCACGGCAGTGTCAGCATACGACACAAGGTACTGCGCACCAAGTCCACGGGTCTTTACAGCATCTACAGCATTCGCCCCCGTCTTGAGGGGGTCCTGGAGCATATTAGAATCAAAAACTTCATATGCGTCCGGGAGGGAAGCCTGGGTGATAAGGGCAAGGTCCATCGGGTCCATATTCGCAATCTTGGCATCAAGTGTTGCCGCAATCTGAGTGGTAGTCTGGTAGCCATTGATATCCACAGTTCCAGTTTGGAGGTAGCGGTTTACGGGGAAATCAGATACACCAAGTTTGTCTGAGATCTGAGTCAGGCGGGCATTGAGGTCACCAGCGGTAAGACCGGTAAGACGGAATGTAATGCGACTGCGCAGTCTGGGAGTTGATTCAACCAGTCCAGCCGGAAATCTCGTGTTCCATTCAACATTACCAGCAATACTGGTTTCACCGCTTGACGGCGCTATCTCACGGTAAGTGTCCGCAGCGGTACCAACATGGGAACCAATGGCGGCGTTTTCAGGTGTCACCCAATCCATAGACTTAGGGGCAAGTAGCACTGTCTTCATCTTTGAGGGGTCCATGGTTACTTTCTACAAGGGCTACAGAAACTTTTTTCAATCTTACTTGTTACGCTGAAACAGCAACTTCACAGTTACTGATCCCTGAGGTGGAACCAATATCTTGTGAAACACACCATCAAAACCAACCCAGTTAAACGATAACGTGAACGATCGTAAGTCCACACCAGTTGTCAAGTTGTGCCACCGTTGGTCAGCACCCTCGGGGAGATAGAATAGAGCCTGAATGGACTGGTTGTTCACCTGCGTATATTTGAAATCTACGAGGAACGACCCCACCCCATCAGCGATGGAAAACCCAGTAGACGGAGGGTCTATCAGTTCGTACTTGACCGGTAGGCCATTTGACTTTACAGCAATCCGTCTGACCGGGGAAAGAAACTCTAGTGTCGCGTTAGCCTGTTCAAAATCATCACCTTGAATGTCCAGAACATACCATCCAGCGTCTGTGTCTAGGATAATATCAAATGTGTTGAGAGCGAACTGGAAACTGTCGTTTACCAGCGTGTCATACGCTCCACGATACGCCGCAGTTGTCACCACGTGAAAACGGTGTGTATCCAGGTCATATTCAAAACGAGGTCGGTCAACTTCAGCAATCCCAAGTGATGATGCTAGATTATCAAATGCCAAATCAATCCCCGAAGCAACATCCTTGTATGAATACAAATACCTGTCCGCATCGCCAGTTCCCTGCTCATAAAAGTCACGAATACCAGTAAAACTTGACCAATCCACAATGTACTGCGAAACAGCACCTCCACCCACTGGCCGCATCCCGATCTTCCATTCATTCCGTGTTGTGTCAAATAGGGGAAGTCGTGCGCCGTGAAGATCAAATCTTTCTACTGCTGTAACTACGTCCGCAACATCCTTTAAGATTGGTATGCTACGGTTGATACTGACCGTAGCATCAATCGGATAATCTGGGTTTCCTTCCAGCGTTCCATTTACGTGGTCATAGTCAATACCTGCCATTATGATTCTACTTATCTATCGGTTTATTTCCAAAGGGTTGCGACTGTGTCGTCTAGTCCCAGTTTCATCTTTTTCCCAGCAAATCGTAATAGTTGGTCATACTGGTCATTCGTCAGTTTTTCATATAAACACCGATTTAAACTATGCCTACCACACGTCGCAACTCCTGCCTTCTGAGATTGATGCTTGTGATGACTGTAATCCACATTCCACCCACTATCCAATAAATGGCGAATCAGCGTATTCTCCTTTTCATCATACAGCGCATCCTTGTTTCTCGCGAATGATTTCTGTTTGTCTGGTTTGATACCGTAGGGGTCGTAGAAAAACACCGTCTTTGTATCAGGGTGCTTGACCAATGATACGTAATGTCCCGCTACGGAGTTTCCACGTTTTAGATTTGGATAAAACAGAATCACGCTGTCCGCATTTCCAAATACGGAATCCAGATTACGAGCACGTATTACCTCGTCGTATTCTACCACTGCTGGACTTCTTCCAGATGTCTTAGGGTGTGTCTGCCACATAAACGTTAGTTCACGTGGGGATAACGACCGATAACTTTCTGCCAGTCTCGGTGTCGCTCTAGCCATTCTAATATCCATTCACTAATAACCATCGGGGAAGTTCTATGGTTGAGACATAATGATGCGTTTTCACCTCATTTAAGTTTATCCCGGACAATCATAGAGAGTTCAATATGATGATAAGCCGTTTACCATGTAAGGATAACATGTGTATGCGATGGAGGGGTGTATGTATTGATGGGGAAAACATATACAAACCTGAAGGATATATGGATATTCCGAACATTGTACACACGGGTAAAACGTTACATATGAGAATCAGACGAGGATACGAATATGATAAGTATGGTTGCCCCTATTTTATAAGAAAAAACATACCTGAACCAATGTCATTCATTGATTTTATGAATGATATGGGTATGCTTCTACGAAGTTGTTGGAACGAAGAAAAGGACTATATCGTAGTTGACAAAGTTATGAAAGAAGACGAAGACTTTTTTTCCGTGTACGTACATTACGAATAGTTACCAACGGTTCACCCGAAACCATTGAATCCAAAAACGTAGCATAGCCGTTGGCTCGTGTTTATAATACACAAAGATACTAGCACCACTAAACCGAACCAGTTTCACCCGACTCATATCTACCGATACATTTGTTCTTCTAAGAGAATATCTCATATTCAATAGAAAATGACGTATAAGCGCACAATCCGTACGCATCAGCGCATCGCACCCTGCCTCCAGAAAACTGAATCCGCAATCCAGGCTCTCGCAAATGAGATTTACGGAAAGTTTAAGATTAACAGCAAGGAACTACGCCATCTCGCACAGATACAATCGGGGATTCGCCTGCTAATGAACGATATGGTGCTTGATCTTGCGAAACTCTCCGACGATGCTGATGCCAATGGCATTTACGCCGTGGAAGTGGACGAAGACGAAGTTGACGATGAAGATGACGACACCTCGTCGATTGTCTCCAGAAATACAATCCAGGACTTGCTCAATGTCTAGCGACATACAGTCCATTGGCTTTTACGTATCGTGATGCTTCGGGAAGGGTCATACCCATCTTGTTCATTATATCGCGAACCAGTGTACCACGCTTAGACATAGAACCGCAACGGTTTAGCCTCTTAGGAATCGGAACGGGGGCTGGTTCTTCAAACTCTTCTTCATACACTACCGGCGCTGGCGCTGGTGCTGTACGGGTTCGCCTGTTTCGTCTTGACCGACGAAGTATCACGGCCTCTGCCCCACCGCGGACCATCTCCGTATCCCCACCACAATGCGGACACGTACCACAGCCTCCACGCATCCGTTTTTCGTGTTCCTCCTTTCGCTTCCGAGATGCCTCGGCCTGACTATGAAGGAGTTCAGTCGTCGTGCTCTTTCCCGAGTTTATCCTCGGTTTCGTCTTGAGCAGTTGCTTAACACCCGCCTTGGCTACACCCTTGAGAGCAGATGCTCCCGGAATCACAGCAAAAGCCCCATCAATCAATGCCTCCTTTGTTGCCTCCCCCGCGTTATACGCCCGGTGATGCTGAAGTGCGTCAATACCTTCTTTTGCGTATGCTCCAACCACTGGAATACTGCCTACGATACTCTTTCCAATGTTCGCGAGTGTGTCCCAGAATGACCCACCGCTTATCTTGTGTTGCTTGCTTGCTTGTGTCACCACTTTAGATGCCTCGGCCTTGCTCAGACCAGTTAACTGTTGAACATACGCTACTGCCTTTGCCCGCTGTCCCTTGGTTAGTCTGCGTGTTTTTGTTGCCTTTCCAGCACCCACGATGTTAAAGTTTTTGTCTAGATGTACCATACTACTATACTCACTACATTTTATATAGACCACCGACCAATACCGCAGAATAGCGTCGTCCACTCAATGAAGGTGATTTGCTTAGGAAGTCGTACGGAACGGTTGCCACTACCTCGGAACCCTTAGAAATCTCAAACCGGTTGTTGAATATCTGTACGGTGTGTACTTTTCCCGCCGTACCAGTCTTGGTTTCCCAGACAAAGTCCTTACCTGTTGAATCTACTGTACGATTACCCGATGCGTCATAGACATATTCAGGATACGAAAAACTCTGATCTGTGCGGAAGTCCGTACTCGTTGTCGCCTTAAATACCGTATCGCTACGAATCAGTGTGTCTGTCTGACGACACGCCATTCCGGGAATAGCCGACGGACACAGCAAATCACCGTTGCGGATTGAGCCAGCCTCATCGCACACCCACATCATACCTTCACCACCCTGGTTTACAAAGGCCACCTTCTTGTCGTTTGCCTTCTGGGGCTGGGTATCTGTGTAACGCTGGAGCCAGTCGTTGTCGTCCTCGCGTATCACGTCTTGTCCAGTAATAAAGTCATATGGAGACAGCACACCATATACAGCCGACTTGTTGCTCTGGTCCGTGAGTGCTACTTCAAAATGAGCCTCTGACAGATGAGGAGGGGCAATATAAGAACCGACTGATGAAACCAGTAGGCCGTGGTGAGATTTTCCGTATGAAAAAGGGACTCTTACCGGGTGCTGTAGGGTAGCAAAATATGCTTTCGTCGCCGCGATTCGGCCATACGTAATAGCCGATGATGAGGGCGTGGGCTCCGAAGAACCAAGCATGTACAACCACGTTTTTGAATCACGATGTCCAAGTTGGAGTCGGAGGTAGTTCGCCTGACCACCGTCTAGAGCATCGCCCCCATTTATTGGGGCTGGGCCCAATGAAACAGTCCCAGATTGGATGAAGTTACTTCCGCTAGGAACCGTCAGATTCCCATTTAGAACCAGTGGACCATCACATATTTGACCAAACGTGTTTAGTGTGCCGTCCATAGTCACAGTTGAGCCAAACGTCGTAGGGACAGATACGTCCACTGTGTCCGCGATTGTTATCGTGGAATCATCCCAGTTTACCTTTCTCTGATTCCCTGCTTTACTACCTCCCCAAACACGTAAGGACTTTTCAAAGTTATTAAGGCCCATTCCTACTGCGCTGTCTTCATCGGTGGCATTGATTTCTATTAGTGCCGCGTCTGCGGGAGTGGTAACCTCTCCTAGTTTGATACACGTCCTATAACCAGAAGATATGACCGTCCCAGTAACCTCCAGATCCTGGAGGTTAACATCGTTGAAAGAGAAATCCAGACCCCCTGGGATAACTAGAGGACCATTCACCCTGAGTTCGCCGTTCACAGTCACAGTTGAGCCAAACGTCGTAGGGACAGACACGCCCACTGTGTCCGCAACTGATATTGTGGAATCATCCCAGTTTACCTTTCTCTGATTCCCTGCTTTACTACCTCCCCAAACACGAAACGACTTTTCAAAGTTATTAAGGCCCATTGCTACTGCGTTGTCCTCGTCGGTGGCATTGATTTCTATTACTGCCGCATCTGCGGGAGTGGTAATCTCTCCAAGTTTAATACACGACCTATATCCAGAGCCTAATACTGTTCCAGTAACTTCAAGGTCTGTGAGATTCACATCGTTAAATGAGAAATCCAGCCCCCCTTGGAGGTTCAGCGCACCACCAATCGTTAAGTCTCCAACGGTTGTGATACTATTCACATTGACATCAAGATCGCGAGCGTTCACAAGATTTGATATAGCCATAGTATGTCTATATAAAAACAGATAATAAATCAGAGGGTGTGTATGAGGTTTAGTCGCTTACGAACCAAGTCCTCCAGCCCCTCATACGAGTTGTAAATCTGAACCGCCTTGCGTGGTACAGCCTCAAGGAACTCATCTCTTCTCAATCTGAGGGCGTCCATATCATCTGGGAACCGCTCAAGGATTTGGGCGAAAAAGTCTTTTCCCGGGCAGGCAATAATGGACGAATCGTATCGGAAACGTGATGCCCACGCCCAGCACGACGTGATGAAAAGGACCTTCAGACCACTGTTCTTCTTCAACTGATTACGCATAAAGGCCAGCACCTTGTCCGCACACTCCGCATAGTAGATAGACTCTTGGAGAAAGTTTCCAGAGTCTTGAGACATCCGCAGGCGTGAGAGTTCCTTATCGTCACAGACGGTGCTCAGATACTCATCAACATCAACAACTAGGTATTGCTTCTGGCTTGCCAGACGGTGATATAACAGTGATTTACCTCCCTTGCTTGGTATACAAAGCACGTGCTTCTGGATTTTACACGCCTTACGCATGTGTTCCTTCCAACAACCCCTCGCGACATAATACGCAACTGGTAATAGCACACTTGCTCCCTGAACTACGCCAGGAATCGCGGCTTCCATAATACTCTACCAATGATACGATAAAATCAACGCGTGTGTTTATATTCGTCCACGAGAAGATGAACGGCGTTCCTTCCCGCTGGCCGCGGCGCGAGAACGGGTTTTGCGAGGAGATGGACCAGAAGATGCCGACGCCGCTGCCGCTGCCGCTGCCGCTGCCGCTGGGCGCTGTCTACGACGGGTAACTCCCGTTGACGGAGGTGTACGTCCTCTCCTGCCCGGATTGACTGACCGAGAAGGTGATGGTTCCAGAGCGAGAGCGGGAGCCGGAGCGGGAGCGGGAGCAAGACCGGGTGAAAAAAACACATCAAGCGCCGCATTTCTTACACGCGCTGGCACCGGCTGTTTCGGCAATCCAATCGTAACTCCAAGGTTTGAAAGATGAGTAAAGGCAGAATGGGCAGTCCCCCCGTCAACTCTCCCCCCATCAAATAACAAAAGGACATGCGTCCCCATTTGGGTGATAAAGTTTGAAATCTGTTTCATCAGTTTCGGCGTAACACGCGCACGAGCCAGTAGAGTACGCATCTTGGTGAAAAGATTCACTGACCCTCCTGGGTCGGATTCAAGATTCTTTATTAACTCATTGCCATAGAGTCGCAACTCTTGCCTGGCTATTCCAGTTGATATTCGCTCATTGCTGGGGAGGTATTGCCCTTCATCAAACATCGCCTCGGCAATCTCTGCTTCACGGTTTTCCTTCTCCAGTTTGCGACGGGTATCGGCTGCGTCAAGCATCATTTGGTTTCGTCGGGCGTATGTACCCGCCTGCTCATTCGCACGCTGACGCGCATAAGAAAGTAGTATATCCTGTAAGGCACTGCTACTCATTATTCCTGTGTACTATAATAGTAATATAAAAATGATTCTGTCGCCTCTAATCAAGCGGCGGTTTGACGATTTCAACCAGAAGTTATTCGGCCTTGTGGATGTCCCGAATCACGACCTGATTATGAATGGCTCCTATCCGTACTCGCCCTGGGCTGGAGACGTTGACCTATATACGGCTCTTACCGCCAAAGATATACCCAAGGTATGTGACATTGTAAAACAGTTGGCAAAGTCAATGGATACCATGATACTGTATAAAGTCCGCATCGGTGAAACGATCATACACGGCGATTTTCAGGCAGTGCTCAGTGATATAAAAACGGTAAAACGACTCATTCAACAAGCACCAAGGGGCAGAAAATGGATAAAACCCAACCTTCTCCTTTTCACTGGAACCGATATTGAAGAAGTCTCAATCCTGTACAATATGGACTCTGCGAAGCCGCTTCCACCCAACGTAATCATCTCCAACATTAAAGACGATATCGCAAAGTATGCCAGCGTCCCGGATTACTACAAGATGCTCAAGCGGGAAAAACTCCTGCTAAAACCTGGCTCTACGAGGTACCGATACATTGAGAAAATCCTGAATGACTCAACAAGTGGGCAGTTATACCTTGCGAGAGTGCGGGCTGAAACTCTGGAAATCGCTAAGAAACTGCCATTCTCGAAACAACAAATACGGACTGCCCTTGGTTCTCTGCGACAGTTAGTCCAGGTACGCTTGGATATGCCAGATACTCCAGTTACAATGAAAAGTCTTAACAACACGGCGACAGTGTTGCGTCAGCGCCTCAATGATACTCTCCGCTATAGATAGATGTTCACACGAGGACTTAATGGTACAGCCGTTGCGATGATTGTAAACAATAATACAGGCGAGTCAACACCAGACCCGATTCTCAGGTACGACACAGAAGCAACTCCCAATGAGACCAATACACTTGTTAAAAACGCGATGAATCCTGGCGGGAAACTCGTTTCAGCAGTAGCACCACGAGGGACAGAATACGAACTTATACCTCCCTCTCTTACGAGTAAGCGAGAACGTGATGTCTATTTCCTCTCGGGAAGGGGTGGGGCTGGTAAATCGTACCTGTCTGCTTCGTTAATGACATTCTACAGAAAGTGTAAGAAGCGTGTATTTGTCATCACAGATATCCCTGACCCAAAGTTTGGCGATTGTCATTATCTAGATATTCACACACTTGTGGGAGTAAACAGTACATTTGAGGAAGAGAAGCGGTTGTATGAGGCGGCTAAAATCAAATTTAAGTATCGCAAGAAGCAACTGGAAGACGAAGACGACGTGATGGCGCTGGAGATTGCGTTACATCAGATGAAGCCGGATCCCTCTAAAAAAACCCAGATGGAACTACGACTATCGCAGGAAAAACTCAACACATTATTCCAAGATTCCGTGGTGCTGTTTGATGATTACGAGAATAACAAGGACGCAAAACTGATTGGCTACCTGCGCGACCATCTGCTCACCAAAGGCCGACACTCAAACACTTCACTGATTATATGTAATCACTTGACCAACTTCAGAAGTGATTCACGACTTATTATGGGAGAAACTAGCAACTTTGTGCTATTCAAGAAGAACACAGCATACAGCCGAAGTTATTTTATGAAAACATACCTAGAGTTCACCCCTACGCAAATCAAGATAGCACAAAACTCTTTCAAAAACTCAAGATGGTTGTGTATTGATAGAGACCTAGATATTACGATTACTCAACAAGCGGCGTGGGCAGATTGATATTTATCCGAAATACACCTTTATAACGCGAATAAGATGATTACCATAGAAATCTGCTGTTGTAAAACCGTTCATAAATGCCAGTGAGAACTTCTCAGGTCTAACTACCTGCCAGATTTCAAAACCGAGTACATGTACGTCGTCGGTTGTGTCAATCTCACGCGACGTCTCCACGCGATACGCCCCCGTCGCAGTCTTTGTGGCAAACTTCACAATATTGTCTTTCGTATTCATTTCACGCAGAGTTGACTCTGCGTTCGTGTTAGCCTCCTCCAGTGTATCAAAATGATACCGCGTAGGAAACATACGTACATCATCAGCATCGCTCGCGTCCTGAATAACCATCACAACACGGTAATAAACACTCATTATCTCTATTAAGCGCCTGACAGATTTAGCCCGAGATAAAACTCGGCCATATCCTTTTTGTAGCGTACAAATAGAACACATTAAAAAATGGCAGCATCTGGACCTAGTAATATGGAGATAGAGGAAATAGAGGCAGCCGACGCGGCTGGTCTGCCTCGTATTATTCGCGTTCCTCGGCACCGGTTTATTAGTGAGAACGAAAGAGCAGTGTTGAGAGAGGCAGCAGCCGCGGCTGGTCTGCCTCGTATTATTCGCAATCGTCGGCCTCCTCGTAGTGCTACAGCAGCAGTCCCACTAGCCGCAGCAGACACTCCTACTCTACCTCGGCGTATTCGCGTTCGTCGTCGTAGTTCCAACGAGAGAGCAGTGTTGAGAGAAAAGATGGAGGAGATGGAGGCAGAATCTCGTCGCTTATCAGGTGAGGGGTGTGGACGGTGTCGGAATCACCCCAAGCCAACACGCAAGCAGTCCGCAACGCAAAAAAAACGTCATGAACGTCTAAAGAAACTCATGAAAGCCACAGGGATGTCTCTACCCCAAGCATCGCACTGGCTCAAAGTCAATGGATATTGAAACGATGGCATTTTCTCGTTGTTGTGTTAATAACACAATCACGAAAAATAACTTTGAAAATGTATGTGAATGGGGTGTTTCAGGGTGTTTAGGTGTGAGTTCGGGACGTTTTTAGGTTTTTGTGCCTCACATTTGACATCTGACCCCTAAACTGAAATGTCATTTGTGAGACACCTTAGGGTTGATAACATATTCACTCAACCATCTCCACCACATCGGTTGACAGGTGGCCAATGACCTCCGCGTGGTCTGTTGTGAGGAACCCAACACGCTCGCGGTTCCCATTGATTCGTACCTGTTTGGTTTTGATTGAGAGCAATGACCAACGTTTCAATAGGCTATTGATTGTTTTTATCACGTAGCCATCGCCACCCCGTGCGTTGATACCGGCGAGACTCTTCCATTTGGCCCCATTGGTTTTGATGAGATTGGTGAGACGCACTAGACAAACTGGTGTGATTGCTTGATCAACTTCTGGTAAATCAGCCCTCACTTGTTCAAAGATTTCAAACTCTTGGAATGTCGTTTTGTAGTAGATGTCAAGTTGCTCTCCTTGTACTGGTTTCGTGGCTGGATTGTGGAACCACCTGGTGAACACCAAGGGCTTGAGGTTCCTTCCACATTCGGTGAGTTTCCACAGTTTCTCAGCGTTAGGAACAACTTCCATTCCTATTGTTTGTAATAACTGGTGTTTCCGCAGTGATAGTTCGTCCATTTCTGAAAAGTCGGTATCACCTCCGTTGTCTCGGCGTGTCTTGAGGAGGTCTGCCATTACGGGAAGTATCGTGGGAATATCATCATACAGGATTGTATCAGCGCCGAGATTTAAACCTACTTTTACCTCGGTTGAGTTGACAGTCTCCACCGTGTATCCGAGTTTACCAAGGAAGTATTGGAAATAATCAGCGAACACACCACAACCAACATTACATTCGGTACGATTATGAACGTACAGTTGCCTTACCTGTTCAGATGAAACAACGCAATGGGGGACGTCTGCCCAGTGTTTGTGAATCAGATATCTCTCTAGGTCTGTTTTTATCATTGGTTGTCCATTGAGTCTGCGGTAATCAGGTTTTTTAACGTGGAACCAATAGTCAGTGGTTGTTTTGGTTTGCCTGACTCTCCACATCGCCTGTGCTGTATCTCTTGCGGTAGCCGAGGAGGATGTGGTGTACAGTAAGCGATGGTCAAAGTATGGTGTAGATTGGTCAATGCCGATGGTAATCGTCGGTGATGTTATTACAACCTGAACTTTTTGCCATTCTTCTTCCGCATTTTTCAGGGTTTCTCTCGTGGTATTCGCGATGTCACGGTGGTATACAAGGTGTGAAATCCCATTTTCCTTGAGAATAGGAACAAATCTATCGTTGATGAGTTTCTTGCTATGACACACAAAGTAGAGGCGTTTGCCTTGCTTAATCAGTGCTGTGAACATTTTTTCAAAATCAAGAGGGTCTTGGAATCGTTGAATGGTCTTGGGTGTGTACTCTGTGGCGTGATACAAGATATGGGTTGGTTTTTCAATATGCGAGAAGAAGTCAATAGAACGTTGGGTAAGAAATGCGTCACCACCGATAACATAGTCGGCTTTTTGAATGTAGTTGGTGAACTGTGTATGGTGGTCCATAAACTGTTGTTTGTTCGTTGGACTTGTGTACGAGTGAAGAATCGTCTCAATCTCGTCGAGAATGACAATATCAAACTTTCGTCGGTTGAGTCGGTGTAGACTTTCAATGGAGCATACAATCCACGGTAGGTCAATGTCTCCCTTGGATTCCGTATAACAAGGAAATCCAAGGCGACCCGCGATGGACAGGGCGTATGAGATGCGAGGTGCTATGACGAGAACAGACGCTGTGTCATATTTGTGTATGAAGTCTTTAAGTTGATGTGTTTTCCCAGACCCCATACCTGAATGAATGAGCAGGATTGAATCCTTGATAGGTTCCAGGGGTGGAAGGTGTTTCCCACCAAGCGTATGTTGAACAGAAGCCTTTGAATAGTGAAACTGCTTGATAAGTTGGTCAGATGATGGTTTGAATAGTGTATAGGTGTCTGGAGAATGTTGTTTTGCGATGTAAACAAGAGAGCCAAGTCCGACTCGTTTGTTGTTCTGGTTGACATTATCCCATACTCTCGCACAGTCTTGTACGCCTTTGTACTTATGAGATACAGAAGACCATTTATCAAACACGGAGAATCCGATGCCTTCGTGTTTCAGAATGGTACCAACCTTTGCCCAAGTGTTAAACTCGCAATCGGGTGAAATGAAGCGGAGAATGTGCTCAACCTCGTTGGCTGGGGGTGTCTCACATTTGACATCCATCTCCCTAAACTGAAATGTCATTTGTGAGACACCTTGGGGGGCAGTTTTCTTGGAGGTGCGTGTGTTAAGAGGCAAAGGAGCAATCCCCGCGAACGTACGCAGTCGTTCTTGAGACATTGTTGGTCGGCGGTCTAGGGGTATGATTGAATGGATTGTGTAGGGTGGTGATGTGGAGTTTATGTTAATGAGGTAGTTGTCAAGGAAGAATGAGTCATCATCAACCGGTACCAAGACTTGGGTTTTCTCGTATCCAGCCTGGAATGGTAGGCGAAAGTTCTGCCAGCGACTGTAAACCTTGGGGTCAATCACGCCTGTCTCATTCACAAAGAGTGTATCATTGTCTCCCGTGGAGTAAATGGTTTGAAAGGTGTGAGAGGCAAATGCGAGAAGGCATTCTTGATTCTTGAATACCAGGGATGGTAGATTGATATGGTAGGAGTGTTTGTATTGTTTGTCGGCAAGTACGCGTGAAGCCATAGAAATGTACATTTTGTGGTCGGGAATCACCTTGCGGATATGGTCTATGATTCGAAGGAATCGTGAAGCGTCGCTTTGGGGTGCTATCCATTCAATGTCAAAGTACATTCTGACGTGACCAGATGGAGTCTTGACCATCTCGTACATTTGCCGATTGGTGGAAATGTGTTTTTCTAGTTCGTTGACTGTAACGATGTAAAAGTTTTTCGCAGATTTGTTGATGTCATACGCAATGGGAATGCGGTTTATTTTGTTGAGAACGAATGGTTCAATGGGTTTGCGTGTTTCGCTTTCTTGGTAAAATCGCATAAGTGGAGTTTTCACATGTGGTGTTGTTGTAGTAGGAAGTGTAATCGTTTGTTTAGGGAGTGCGTCCCACAGTCCGTAAGGAATCGGCATCTGAGATGTTTTGTCAGTGTCAATGGAGATGTCTAGTCCATCACCACCAAACACCTCAGAAAGGACGCGACCGGTTTGAATAGTACCGGCACACCCAGGGGGCAAAGAGAAGCGGTATTCGGTAGATTGATGAAGGTCGTATAGAATAGACAGGACTTCTTGCGTCTCGTTGTTGTGGACTCGGCAGATGATGGTCATTATCTCTACCATGTGTTATAAACTTATTCAGCGGGCTTGCCTTAAGCCTCCGTGTCCGGGATTTCGGGCTCGGCTTCGGCTTCTCTCTTGACCTTGAGTCTGGCGCGATATTCACGCTGCTTTTGCGCGTGGTATCCCTTGTGTGTTTCGCGGTACTTCTTTGCGTAGTTCCTTGCGTATTCTTTGCGCTTGAGTAGCGCCTGAATATCCTTAAGTGTGACTGTATCCATCTAGTAGTGATACGGTTTTTAACCTTAGGCCGAGATGGTTCATTTTAAGCACACCGCGTCCAGGCCTAAGGGTTATTATCGTATGTCTATGTAGAGAACCAAATGCCAATAAAATACACCAGAACCCTGGACAATCATAAGGAATGGAGCAATCAGGTAAAGACTCTGGAAAAGCAACAGAGTGAACTGCGGGCTTCGGTCTCAAGGCAGTATCCGAATCGTCATGCGATCAACATATTGCTGTCACGAATGGGGGGATTAATGACGGAACTGAAATCACAGTTAGATGGTGACTATCACACGCTAATCACCGAATCCCAGTTTCAAGAACTTGGGAATATCTATTATGCCAAGGAGCCTGTTGCTGAGACTACGAGAAGAAACCGCGGTCCGGGTATTTTCATAGGCGGTCGCCCACACGGAGACTGAGAAAAGCAGGACAGGGTGAAATAAGTTTATGTTTTTGGTTAGAATGATTATCATTCAATCAAAATCTTCCAGGGCTCACGACCCCCACAATATCTCAAACGACCCATCTGGGTTGCTATAGAATCCTTCAAAAAATCGGTGATGGGTATTGACTGTCTCATTCATGTTTCTTGTATTGAACTCATGGTCTCGCATACAATCACAGAGTTCTCTGACGGTGAATCCTTCCTTATTTTTAGCACAGTAGAATGAGTAATGTGTGTTATTTGTAAGTACGATGAAAGGCTTACGGTAAACAATCGTGTTATATACGTGATTTTCGTCAACGACATCTGGGATTTCTGATGTGTACGTCAGCCCATTGAGTTTCGCTCCGGGTACTGTTCTTTTATTAAGGCACAGTCCGGAAACTTGTACTTGGGGAATGTCAAATACAAGTCTCATCCGAATCATAGGTGTGCCTCTTTTCTCTGAAAAATACGGGATTAACTTTTGGTTGGGCATCTCTACTTATGTACAGAAAGATTCATATTATACTCAAACGGGGCAGTCTAAAGCATCGCTTTCAGAAGTGCGGTGATTTTCTTTTTGCCAAAACGCTGAAGAGACAAAGTCAGTGTCGCGAGGAACTCATCGTCTTCCTCGTCTGTAGAAGTGAGAATCTCAGAATCCTCACTGGTCACAACCGATGTACCTCTGATGTTCTCGTCGGTAACAGCCCCTCCTTCGTAGAGCATATTCTTAGATTTCTTGCTGTATACGGTGTGCTGGGTGAGCACGGAATGGTCCATCGTATCAGCCAGCGACTCACGCTCAACACCAGACATGCCTTGGTCGTTCTTGTAACTCACGTATAGAGTGCGGAGTGTCTGGCTGGAAGCCTTAAGGTCTGACCGACGCATCCACTTTGAGAAGGCATCAGGCGTTGTTTGCGAGGTACCATCATCAGCGGGAATAAGCCACGGAGCATCAACCGATGCCTTACGACGATTGAGAAGCACTTTCTCAATAAAATCAGAATCCAGTGTGTATTCCCGTGGCCCCTTCGTTTTATCATTCTTGTATTCTGAAATAATCCACTTTCCAGTCGAGAGGCAGAGATAGTTGGGGGGGAGTATTTCCTCGTGTTCCTCGCAGTTGGTGACAATCGCAGTGGTTGAATAATCCTGAATCCTGAATACAAACCCGCGCTGGAGTAGTTCAAGAATAATCCAAAACTTAAAATCTTTAACGGTAAGTTGCTCACTTGCTTCCACAGTTGTTCGTGATTCTTCCAGAAGTTCAAGAACACGTGTCCAGGGATAATCACGGTCTGGTGATTCCTTCTTCTGAACTGCGAAGAGAGGCTTTTCGGCCTTATACTTGGTAGCAAGAGGCATTAGATATGCGTTGTCTATTCCCTGTACTTCCAAGCATTTGCGTACAGCGGAGAGGATTGATGTTCGCGTCTTGTTATCCTTTAGCCATTCGTCCAGGTCTGCTTCGTCATACGATGGTGCCGAGCGGTACCAGCGAACATACTTGCGTACAGTGGCTGGCTTATAATCGTTATCAATGAGTGCTTGGGTGAGTGTGGCATCGTCCATGGTGTCCGGGGATTCTATCTCTATACAGAGAAAAAGGTGGACTGGCCTTAGGCCAACAAACTTGTGTGATCTACCGTGTAGAGTCTCCATTGAAGGAAGTGGTTGTTCCCAAAGAGGGTAGACGTCCTGACTGGTATGGAAACCTGTATGAAGAAAGTCTACAGAGAGTTGGAGTGGTTGAAAACGAGAG
>Ga0306896_1000097_pt1 | contig 18320 bp, 22 predicted proteins | sample AntRauMFilla1562_FD_190412 | JGI IMG/M metagenome (GOLD analysis project Ga0306896, IMG submission 190412) | Saline lake microbial communities from Rauer Islands, Antarctica - Metagenome Filla 1 #562 (v2) (version 2) | ecosystem: Environmental > Aquatic > Non-marine Saline and Alkaline > Saline ... | reverse complement strand
TGTTCCATCCCGGATGATCACATTGACCCTCGCCGTTGGGCCCTTTTTGCTGCAAGATGGGTTTTAGGGGATAGCCGGAAGGAGAAGCGCCATGCTCGTACGACTGCATAGCCAAGCGACCACAACACCAAAGATCAGAGCTGCCATCCAAGCGAGTATTGACCCGGCCTGGAAGGTGGGTGAGCGTTACGGCATTTCTGAGCAGACAGTGTTAAAGTGGCGTCATCGTGACAATGTCGAAGACCGTAGCCACACGCCGCACCGGTTGCAGACGACGCTGACCCCCGCTCAGGAAGCTGTGGCTGTTTCTCTGCGCAAGACACTTTTGATCTCGCTTGACGATCTCCTGGCGGTGGTCCGCGAGTTTCTGAATCCAAACGCGTCACGCTCGGGCCTTGATCGGTGCCTGCGCCGTCATGGGGTGGGTAATTTGCGCGCCCTGAAGGTCAAAGAGGCGAAGCCAAAGCACAGCGCCTTCAAGGCCTATGAGCCGGGCTATCTGCACATTGACGTTAAATATCTGCCTCAGATGGCGGATGAGACATCACGACGTTACCTGTTTGTCGCCATCGACCGCGCCACGCGGTGGGTGTTCATTGGGATCTATCGCAACAAGACAGCTGCCAATGCCCGACGCTTCCTACGTGACCTTGAGCGCGCTTGTCCGCTGCGCATTCGCACCATTCTTACAGACAACGGCAAGGAGTTCACTGACCGTCTCTTTGGCTTGCGCAAGCGTGCTGCCACAGGAGAACATGAGTTCGACGCACTTTGCACTGAGCTCGATATCGACCACCGTCTCACCCCACCAAAATCACCCCAAACTAACGGTATGGTAGAGCGTTTTAACGGCCGTATTGAGGACGTTCTGCAAGGCCATCATTTCCGATCAGGAGAAGAATTGGATGCTACGCTGCACCGTTATGTCTTGCTCTACAACCAGCAACTCCCACAGTCAGTTCTTCATAGTAGAACGCCCTTGCAAGCCATGAAAGACTGGCACAAACTGAAACCAGAGCTGTTTAAGAAAAACCCTTACTACCTCACGGGATGTGACAACTAGGCGTAAAAATCCATCAGCCTCTGGGTGATCCTGCTCTCCAATGCGGCGCGCGCCTGCTCGAAACCAGCTTTATCCGCATCCATGTTCCTGCCGTGCGGCGGTAGGGTCTGGTGTCGTCACGCTATATTGCCTACCCCGCAGTGGGCTTCAGACTAAAAGCTGTTACGGGATCATCCTTTTCTTACAGGGTCGCGCCAGACAGAGCAATGGAGGGTGTTTTAAAGTAGAGCGTAGGCCATAACTTTGCCGGACGCAAAGGCCAGATGCGCAGAACTTGCCCCCTCTGCCCTGTCGGGTGAATTGAAGAGGCGCTGCAATCCACATATAGAATAGCGCAACTCTCTTTTAGGTTCAGGATATTTAGATGACAAAGCCGCTGCATACCGTCACCCCTAACACTTGGGAGCTCCTGCGCGACGCGATGATCGTCCCTTCGGGCTTTCGCGAATATGATGCGCGGTGGCAGTATCCAGAGGCGATCAACTTGCCGGGCATTACTGCTTTGGGGCTGGGACTTGGCACGCAAATGCGGCGACGCGGCATCGACCCAGTGATCGCAGTAGCCAATGATTACCGCGACTATTCGCTCTCGGTTAAGAACGCGCTGATGCTGGGGCTAATGCAGGCGGGGATCGCGGTGCGCGACATCGGGCCCGCCGTCTCTCCGATGGCTTATTTCGCACAGTTCTATCTGGATGCGCCCGCTGTCGCCATGGTCACCGCCAGTCATAACCCCAACGGCTGGACTGGCGTCAAGATGGGTTTCGAGCGCCCGCTGACCCATGGCCCCGAGGAAATGGCCGAGCTGCGCGACATCGTGATGAACGGCGAGGGAGAGCCGCATTCAGGCGGATCTTATGAATTCGTCGAAGGGGTGCGTGAGGCCTATCTCGATGATCTGGCAGGAGATTTCAAAATGTCTCGCAAACTCAAGGTGGTTTGTGCCACCGGCAATGGCACCGCAGGCGCTTTTGCGCCCGAGCTGTTGCGCCGGCTGGGCGTCGAGGTGGTAGATAGCCACAATGCGCTCGATTACACCTTCCCCCATTACAACCCCAACCCCGAAGCGATGGAAATGCTGTATGACATGAGCGCCTCTGTGAAAGCCTCGGGGGCTGATTTTGCGCTGGGTTTCGATGGCGATGGCGACCGCTGCGGTGTGGTCGATGACGAGGGTGAAGAGATCTTTGCTGACAAGGTAGGCGTCATCATGGCGCGTGACCTGAGTGGGATCTACCCCAACGCCATCTTCGTGGCGGATGTGAAATCCACCGGACTTTTTGCCACAGATCCCGTGTTGCAGGCCAATGGCGCCACGGCGGATTACTGGAAAACCGGCCACAGCCATATGAAGCGCCGCGTGCATGCTTTGGGCGCATTGGCGGGCTTTGAAAAATCCGGCCATTACTTTTTGGCAGAGCCTCTGGGCCGGGGATACGATTGCGGGATGCGCGTCGCAGTCGAGATCTGCAAGTTGATGGACCGCAATCCCGACATGAGGATGTCCGATCTGCGCCGCGCGCTACCGGTCACATGGTCCACGCCTACCATGTCACTCTATGCCTCCGATGAGGAGAAATACGACATTCTTGCGCGGCTGGTCACCACGCTGGAAAAGCTGACCGAGCTGGGCCGCCGCCCCGTCAAGGAGGTGGTCACGGTTAATGGTGCGCGGGTCATTCTGGATAATGGCAGCTGGGGCTTGGTGCGGGCCTCTTCAAACACCCCCAATCTGGTGGTGGTCTGCGAAAGCGCGCAGAGCGAGGAAGAGCTGCGTGCGATCTTCAGTGATATTGATGCCGTGATCCGCACCGAAGTAGCCGTGGGCGACTACGACCAGACCTTCTGAGGAACAGGGGCGCAAGACGAGATATAGATAAAAGCTGGTGATGGCCTTGAGGGGCAGCATATCATGGCGGTGTTGAAGACGCCGTCAATTCTCATAGAGAAAGGGATATGCCATATGACGAAAACTATCATCAGGACTTTGCCTGATCCAGATGGATTCTCATCTGATCCTTTGACTGATAATCTGCGTTCCGGGGCCGCTGACAGGTGGCGCTTGAACTGCTGTTTGCTCGACATGTGGAAGTCCTTTTATCAATAACCTCACGATAAGATGGAACGCCGCCTATCACAAAGGGCCGGATGTCAGGGAATTCCTTGCTAGGCCAGAGTGTCGCATTCACCTGATCCAGCTACCGCCGTACTGCCACATCTGAAGCCGATAGAAAGACTGTGAGCCGTCATGCACCAATACGTGACACACAATCAGCACTATACGACCCAAAAGCAGTTCGCGAATGCGATCCTGAAGTTCTTCCGAGAAACTCTCCCAAATGAGTGGATATCATTCCGCGATCAGGTGTCGGACAACTTCCGGGTCATCAACTACGACAAATTTCGGGTTTTGGCGTAGCTCCGGTATAAATGTTTGCCTTAATCACAGGCTACTTGCACCACCGGAGAGGGGATAATAAGTCTTCTGGGCACGCAGACAACAGGTAGGGTGACATGCAGATTGATGATACCCCTCTGGCGGGACTGAAGCTGCTCACGCCTACGCGCTTCAGGGATGCGCGCGGATTTTTCTGCGAAAGCTGGAACCGGTCACGGATGGCCAGTGTGGGTCTTGACTATGATTTTGTACAAGATAACCATTCGTTCTCGGCGCGCAAAGGCACCTTGCGCGGGCTGCATTATCAGTCGCCCCCTCACGTGCAGGCCAAACTGGTACGCTGCGGACGCGGGCGGCTGTGGGATGTGGCCGTAGATGTGCGAGCAGGGTCGTCCACTTACGGCCAGTGGTTCGGGGCAGAGCTCAGCTTTGAAAATGGCCGCCAGATGGTTATCCCCGCAGGGTTTCTGCACGGGTTTGTCACGCTGGACGACGATGTAGAAATCATTTACAAATGCACAGACTTTTACGCGCCCGGCTGCGACGGCACCGTGGCATGGAACAGCTGCGGTATCAAGTGGCCACTGGACGGCACACCCGTGCTGTCGGACAAAGACGCTGTCGCCCCGCCTCTGTCAGTCCTCAACAGCCCTTTTACAAACGAGGCTCTATGAAACTTCTGGTAACAGGTGGTGCAGGCTTTATCGGTTCTGCCGTCGTACGGCTGGCCATTGCGCGCGGGCACGCGGTGGTCAACCTTGATGCGCTGACCTATGCGGCCTGTCTGGATAATGTGGCCAGCGTGGCAGAAAACCCCACCTATGCCTTTGAGCAGGTGAACATCTGTGACGGGCCTGCGCTGGACGGTGTGCTGACGCGCCATCTCCCTGACGCGGTCCTGCATCTGGCCGCCGAGAGCCATGTTGACCGCTCTATCGACGGGCCGGGCGCCTTTATCGAGACGAATGTGACGGGCACCTTTTCGCTGCTGCAAGCCGCAAGGCGGTATTGGGACGGGCGCGGACGGCCTGCGGATTTCCGGTTTTTGCATGTCTCCACAGACGAAGTGTTCGGTTCTCTGGGCGAGACGGGCCTGTTCACGGAAACCACCCCCTATGATCCGCGCAGTCCCTATTCCGCGTCAAAAGCGGCCTCCGACCATCTGGTGCGGGCGTGGCATCATACCTACGGAATGCCGGTCCTGCTGACCAATTGCTCCAACAACTACGGCCCCTATCATTTTCCGGAAAAGCTGATCCCTGTGGTGATCCTGCGTGCGCTGGCGGGCGAGACGATCCCCGTTTATGGCGCCGGCGAGAACATCCGCGACTGGCTCTATGTGGAGGACCACGCCGATGCGCTGCTGACAGTGTTGCAGGGCGGCACAGTGGGCCAAAGCTATAACATCGGCGGCGAGAACGAAGTGCGCAACATCGATCTGGTCCGGATGATCTGTGCGATCCTTGACCGCCTGCGCCCGGGCACGCACCTCTACAGCACGCAGATCAGCTTTGTCACCGACAGGCCCGGCCATGATCTGCGCTATGCGATAGACCCGGCGCGGATCCGGCGCGATCTGGGCTGGCGGCCATCGGTCACACTGGAACAGGGGCTGGAGAAAACCGTGCGCTGGTATCTGGAGAACGAGGCGTGGTGGCGCGCCTTGCAAAGCCGTGATGGCGTCGGGACCCGTCTGGGGACACACGCATGATTTTGGTATTTGGCAGCACAGGCCAGGTCGCGACCGAACTGGCAGGTGTTGCAGGATCGCGCCGCCTGTTGTGTCTGGGTCGGGCACAGGCGGATCTGTCCGATCCTGCCGCCTGCGCGGCTGCAATCATGCACCACCGCCCGCGCGCAGTCATCAACGCTGCCGCCTATACAGCCGTAGACCGCGCCGAGACGGAAGAGCCGCTGGCCCATACCATAAACGCCCGCGCACCTGCCGCTATGGCGCAGGCCTGTGCCCGTGCAGGCGTGCCGTTCCTGCATGTCTCGACCGATTATGTGTTTGGCGGGCAGGGCACGACACCGCACCTTCCGGGTGCGCCTACCGCCCCCCTGAACGCCTATGGCCGCACAAAGCTGGCTGGCGAAGAGGGCATACGTGCCGCAGGCGGCGCGCATATGATCCTGCGCACGTCATGGGTATTCTCGGCCCATGGGGGGAATTTTGTGATAACCATGCTGCGCCTGTCCCAGACCCGCGATGCCCTGTCTGTGGTGGATGACCAGATCGGCGGGCCGACACCTGCCAGCGGCATTGCCGATGCCTTGTTGCGGATCAGCGATGCCATGCTGGACGGGCATCATGGCGGAACGCATCATTATACCGGCGCACCGGATGCCTCATGGGCGGATTTCGCGCGCGAAACATTTGCACAGGCGGGAAAAACAGTCTCTGTTACAGGGATTTCGACTGCACAATACCCTACACCGGCCCCCCGGCCGCTGAATTCGCGGCTGGATTGCGCCTCCCTGAAAGACAGCTTCGATATTTCCCAACCGTCATGGCGCGGTGCCTTGACCGATGTTTTAAAGGCCCTGACATGAGCACACGTAAAGGCATCATCCTTGCCGGCGGCACCGGATCGCGCCTGCATCCGATCACCATCGGCGTGTCAAAACAGCTGCTGCCAATCTATGACAAGCCAATGATTTTTTATCCGCTGTCCGTGCTGATGCTGGCAGGGATCCGCGAGATTGCGGTGATCACCACCCCACAGGACCGTGACCAGTTCCAGCGCACATTGGGGGATGGCAGCCAATGGGGCCTCGCCCTTCGATACATCGAGCAACCCTCGCCCGACGGGCTGGCGCAAGCCTATCTGCTGGCGGAAGAGTTTCTGGCAGGTGCTCCTTCGGCGATGGTGCTGGGAGACAACATATTTTTTGGTCATGGCCTGCCCGAGCAATTGGCGACTGCGGATGCCCGCGAGACGGGCGGCACCGTCTTCGGCTACCGCGTCAATGACCCGGAGCGCTACGGTGTTGTTGATTTTGCACCCGACGGCACGGTGCGCGCCATCGTGGAAAAGCCGCCTGTGGCCCCTTCGCGCTATGCGGTGACGGGGCTTTATTTTCTGGATGGCACGGCCCCTGAGCGGGCGGCTGCGGTCACCCCTTCGGCGCGCGGCGAACTGGAAATCACATCCCTGCTCGAGAGTTATCTGGCCGATGGTCAACTGAATGTGCAGCAGATGGGCCGTGGCTATGCCTGGCTGGACACCGGCACCCATGCGTCATTGCTGGACGCCGGTAATTTCGTGCGCACCCTGTCGGAACGTCAGGGCCAGCAGGTAGGCTGCCCCGAAGAGATTGCCTTCCATCAGGGCTGGATCACCGCAGCAGAGCTGCAGACGCGCGCAGAGCTGTTTTCAAAAACCGACTACGGCACTTATCTGAAAGGCCTTCTATAGGCTCTAACACTAGCCTTTGGCGCCTTGGCCACGGGCATAAACGTCCTCATAGCGGATAATATCGTCTTCTCCCAGATAGCTGCCGGTCTGCACTTCGATCAGCTCCATGGGGACTTTCCCCGGATTTTCCATACGGTGTACGGCCCCCAGTGGGATGTAGACAGACTGGTTTTCCGACAGAATCCTGATCTCGTCGTCGATTGTGACGCGGGCGGTGCCGGCAACCACAATCCAATGCTCGGCGCGGTGCATATGGCTTTGCAGGCTGAGAGCCGCACCGGGGTTCACCACGATACGCTTGACCTGAAAGCGCGGCGCCAGTGTCAGCGTCTCGAAGTACCCCCACGGCCTGTGATCTTTGGGCAGGGTATCAGCCTGTGCAATTGCATCCAGCCGCAGCTGTTTAACGACCTGCCCCACGTCACCCACGCGCGAGCGGTCAACGACCAGCACCGCATCGGGCATCGCAATGGCAACGATATCGCGCAAACCAAGGCCAACCAGATGCAGGCCTTCCGCTTCCGAGCGCAGCAGCGTGTCGTGACAGTCCATCGCGGTCACAGCGCCGGCAGTAGACACGCCCTGGGCATCGGGCGCGCCATGTTGCCGGATCGCTTCCCACCCGCCGAGGTCGGACCAGTCGCCGGCATGGACAGACACCACCAGACTGTCGGCCTTTTCCATGATCGCATAGTCGATCGAGATGTCTTCGCAAGCCTTCCAGGCCGCAGGGGCCAACCGCAGGAAGCCCAGATCGGTCTGTGCCTGCGCGACGGCCTCACGTACCGCATGCAGCATGTCCGGCGCATGGGCCGTGAAGGCATCGATCAGGGTTTGTGCTTGATACAAGAAAAGGCCTGCGTTCCAGAGGTAATTGCCTGCTTCCAGCATGGCTGCGGCGCGGGAGGCATCCGGCTTCTCGACAAAGCGGATCAGTGGCCGGGTGCCCTGAAGCCCGATATCCTGAATCTCGGCAGAGGCATCAAGTTCGAGATAGCCATAGCCTGTCTCGGGGCGGTCCGGCGTGATCCCCAATGTGACGATTGCCCCCCCGGCAGCCGCTGCAGCACCCCGCGCAACCGTGTCATGAAAAGCGGCCAGATCCGTAATCAGATGATCCGACGGGGCCGCGAGCATGATCGCCTGCGGATCCAGCTGCGCCTGTACGAGAGCCGCAGCAAGAAGGGCGGGGGCCGTGTTGCGGGCGCAAGCTTCGATCAGGATGGCGCCGGGATCAATGCCGACCTGTGACAGCTGCTGGGTCACGATAAAGCGGAAATCGGAATTGGTCACAATCACGGGCGGGGCAAAGGCTGTGCCTGTGCAGCGGGTCGCAGATTGCTGGAACAGAGTTTGCTCCCCAATGATATTGACGAACTGCTTTGGATAACTGCGCCGCGATAGGGGCCACAATCGCGTACCAGAGCCACCACATAAGATAACCGGTGTGATGCACACGTCCATCGGGTGTTTTCCTAAAATTTGCTTCGGGTGCGGAACATTCATGAGCTGTCTTTTTTTTGTGTGACAAAGTCGAGGATTTGTCGCCGTAGGGCAGGGGTAAGACCCGGGCCTGACAACACCAGACCACCCTTGTTGGACCACCGCGCCTCAAGATCGAGGCTCACGCGCAACATGCTATCCATGCCGGTTCTGGCAGCTTTTTGTGCAGATTTGGGGGAGACAAGGGCTGCTTCGATCATCTGCTGTTCGGCTTCGGATGTCGTTGGGGGTGCTGCGTCAATCGCGCAGGTCAAGGCGCGCACAAATCCGTCATCGGACTGTATCGCAGCGGCCATACGCAGCCCGAGCATTTCTCCAATAAGGTGGGGAAAGGATAACACCCCGTCAAAGGCGGAGACCAAGGGCAGAAAGGAGCGGATCTTGGATCTTTTAGAGAGCGAGGCGGTGCGAAACAGTACCAGTAGCGCGTGTTTTTCAGTCTCAAACACCCCTTGTTTTACAGATTGTGACGCAATGCGCGCATGCTCAAAATAGCTCAGGCCGACGCGGATCTCATTTCCCTCTACCATGGCGAGATAGGCATCAGAGGCGTCAGCAGGGCGCCGCAACAAGGCCCAAATCTGACCATCATGGCGCGTATCTCTGGCCAAGATTGCGATCGCCTGACAGCGGCGCCAGCCGGAAATCAGACCGTATCGGCCCTGAGAAAGCTCCATCACTTCGATAGGGCTTTGTTGGCCACGCGTCTCTATTGAAGTGATTAGAGCCTGCATGTCAGCGTCATTTGCTGCGATACGGTCGCGCACAAGATGATCAAGCTGGATCTGGTCTGCGCTCAGCGACAGCACTATCCGCCCTTTCTCGCGCGCATGCGACAGCTCGCGGCTAATCTGCTCTAGGGCGCCTGTGGCTGAGGCATCGGCTGCGATATCGGCAATGGGTGCGCGTGGGGAAGGGATCGATTTTGTTTCGGGTGCGGTCCAGAAAGTCTCCGGGTTGGCTGGTGTCAGACGTTTGCGTTTTGCCATGGTCTAGTCCTTTCCTGCACCTTCACAGGCCAGCACATCACGGCGCCATGCCCCCACAAACAGCTGCTTGAAGGCGGTATAAGTAGCATCAAACGTCAGGCGGCCACCGGCATAGGGCTCGCGGTTGAAATCGCGGTAGTCGGTCTCGTAGGTGCCGCACACTTGCTTGCCTGTCTGTCCGAGCAGGGCGGTGAATGCTCTTGCCTTGGTTAGGTTTCGGTGTCTCAATTCATTTATGCGACTTTTCGTTCAAATGCCAAGGGATGAATGCCGTCGCCGTGGATTATAGAAGCCATTGATATACTGGAAGGCCGTGCCTTCTGCCTGGCGGCGTGTGTCCTGTTTGGGATGCCGCTTTGCCAGACATCCGGGTTCGTCCAGAGCCTGCTGCGGCTGGTCGGGCTGGATTGGGCAGCACCTGATTTCAGCACCTTATGTCGACGCCAGAAGAGGAGAGTCCCGCAAAGTGTGGGGCAATCAGCGCAAGAATCATGTCCACATTCTTGTGACGATGCGGAACCTCACGGTCGACGGCTTTGGGCTGAAAAACCGCGCGTGGAATGCCAACGAAATGCTCGAAAGCTGGCCTGCCGATTGGGAGCGGATCTGCAACGAAGCGCTGACAGATCTGAACTCTGATATCCGCTTTGACCGCCGCTCCATCTTTGACCAGCGGATGGAAAAACTGGAGTGGGCCGATGCAGCAGCTGACTGGATTGAACGCCGCCGTCTGGAGATCGAGGCCGCGCGGCTGAACTACCTGCCCCGTCCCCATCTGCCGCAGACACTGTTCCGGCTGATGGTCGCCGGAGGTCCGATATCCGACGATGATCAACCAGCTGCCGACAAGTGGGAAGCGGCGCGGATTAGCAAGGCTGCCGCTTATGCACTTGCGGCAGAAATGAAGGTCCGGCTTGAACAGGATATCCTAGCGGATACACAGGGCAATGAGCCCGGCACCACAGCTTCGCCTAATCCCCCTGCCCCGGATGAACTGTCGGAGATCATCACGGACCTTGAGGATCTGCCAGACAACATCGCAGAGAACCCGGCTGATGCTGAACAAGAAGCAGCGGGTCCGGAGAACGCCTTTGAAGCCCCTCCCACGCCTCAGGATGAGGCAGGGACTGAGAGCCACCCTGAGAGGCCCCTGGACGCCCCTGAGAGCGATCAGGCTGCTCTGGATGCCAGCACGCTCCGGAAGGCGCTTGAGCGGGTCGCACGGGGGCGTGAGGACGACCGGGTAGTCTGGCAGGAGGCCACCCGCGACCTCGATGCGCTTGAAGTCGCGTACAACGTGGCAACCTATGACGGCTCGGACAAACGGGCGGTTCTGGCCCGGTTTCACGATCAGTACCTCGAACGTGCCGACCAGTACCCCGACCATGTCCGCTAGGCGATCGACGGCATTCTGAACGAGCACGATCTGAAGGGGTTTGAACAGGTTCAGCAAGACCGCGAGGACAGCGCCGTTGCTGAAAACCTGAAAGGCCTCGCCAGATGGGAAGCCCGCAGCACAGATGATTATCTGCTGACGAATACGGCAGAGGAACACCTTGAGGTCATCGCACTTTTTCGGGAAGCGACGACGCAAGCGCAGTACAACCGTTTCCGGCAGGGTGACCTGACCTCCATTGATCATATCACAACTGATCCCGTGTTCTCGCGCCAGCTGCTCTTGCAGGCGGAGATGCACAACCGTGGTAACGGCTATGAGATGAGCTGGGAAACGGAGCGCCGGATGAAAGACAACCGCGATACGCTAAAAAAGCATTTCGGGTTGGAGCGGGATAATGGTTATGAGAATGAGCGGGAGTGAAAGTTTTGTGCAGTCTCACCTCCCTGCCCTGCCCGGTGGTGAGTTGCATGTAACGTTGAACCGTTTGTACGATCTGTCCTAAATCCCGCCTGCCTTAGTTCGGTCTGGGTGCTGTCGTTCTGGCTTTGGTGATGTCGCTGCTGCTGCTTCTTAGTTTCTTAGCCAACAACTCCGCAACTTGCGCTGTTTTTGAAGCGATGTGGTCCAGTACAACAAGCAATGTCGATGCCTGCGTGTTGTACCAGCAGTGATGTTTTGGGTGCAGCTTTTGGAAGCCTACGCTGCAAGCTGGGTGTTATATATGTGTTATTAATGTGTTACACGAATCAAGGCCTACCATAAGCCCTTGAATAAATTAGTATAATCGAGCCTATTTTCTGGCTCTGGTGGGTGATCTTACGATAGTTGGTGGGTGATCTTACGATAGTTGGTGGGTGATATTACGATAGTTGGTGGGTGATATTACGATAGCGCTCTGGTGGGTGATACTACGAAGCGCTTGCATCGGTGTGTGAAATTACGAATATAGAACCATGATGGGTGATATTACGAAACAAGACCGGACGCCTTTGCTTCCCTTGCGACACGCGCAGGGAGACTTTTTTGTTTGCGATATTTTTGATGCTGCACCCAAGGGTGACATGGCCTCGATGGCGCATCCGATCTTCACCCTTTCGACCAAGCCGGACACGAAAAAACGCCGCTACGTGGCCACCGATGGCAAGAGTTACGTCGAAGTCCGGCCAAATATGATCGGCCTTGCCACGGTCCATGACCGTGACGTGCTGATTTACTGCATTTCGCAGGTCATGGCGGCATTGAACGACGGCAAACAGGTACACCGGACCTTGCGGTTCAAGGCATACGATCTGCTTGTTGCAACCAACCGTCCTGTTGCAGGAACCGGCTACACCGGCCTCAAGGCTGCACTGGAGCGGCTACAGGGAACTCAGATCGAAACGAATAGAGATAGGCGCGAAAGTTGGTGACGCCCTGAGGGGCGGCATATCATGGCGGTGTTCAGACGCCGCGATTCTCTGCTGAGAAAAGGATATGCCCCATGTCAGAGACTACCATTACTCAACTGCCCGATCCATCGGGATTTAGCGCCGATCCGTTCACGGATGTCATCCGCGATGGCGCGCGCAAGCTGATTGAACAGGCGATCCACGCCGAGCTGGCCACACTCATGGCGGCCTTTTCCGGAGAAAGACTTGAGGATGGGCGGGCACGCCTGGTCCGTCATGGTCACTTGCCTGAGCGCGAGGTAATGACCGGCATTGGTCCGGTGCCCGTGAAGGTGCCGCGGGTTCGGGATCGGGGTGCTTACGAAGACAAGATCACCTTCACGCCCAGCATCCTGCCACGTTACCTGCGCAAAGCGAAATCTATCGAAGAACTGCTGCCTTGGCTTTACCTCAAGGGCGTGTCCACGGGCGATTTTACCGAGGCACTTGAAGCGCTGCTGGGCCCGAATGCCAAGGGTCTATCCGCCAAGACCATCACGCGCCTGAAAGCCGATTGGTGGCAGGACTACGAGGCTTGGCAGAAACGCGATCTTGGCTCGCGGCGGTTTCTCTACATCTGGGCAGACGGAGTCTACTTCAAGCCGCGAATGGCTGAGGAAAAACAATGTGTTCTGGTGGTTGTGGGCGCAGACGAATATGGCCGCAAGGAACTGCTGGCCATGACCGACGGCTTCCGCGAGAGCACTCAAAGCTGGCGCGAGGTTCTGCTTGATCTTAAGCGGCGTGGCCTGAAGCAGGATCCAAAGCTGGCTATCGGCGATGGTGCCATGGGGTTCTGGACAGCCCTGCGCGAGGTGTTCGCCACGACGCGGGAGCAACGCTGTTGGGTCCACAAGACCATGAACGTGCTGAACGCGATGCCGAAATCCGTGCAAGCCAAGGCCAAGGGTCATCTGCACGACATCTGGCAGGCAGAGACAAAAGCCAAGGCCAACGCAGCCTTCGATTTTTTCGTCGAAACCTACGGCGTGAAATGGGACAAGGCGGTCGCCAAGCTGGTCAAGGACCGGGATGCGCTGCTGACCTTCTACGACTATCCGGCGGAACAGTGGAAACACATCCGAACGTCAAACCCGATCGAAAGCACTTTCGCCACGGTCCGGCACCGCACGAAACGCACCAAAGGATGCCTCAGCCGCAAGACCGGGCTGGCCATGGCCTTCAAGCTGATGATGTCAGCGCAGAAGAAATGGCGCAAACTCGACGGACAGAACCGCCTGCCCGAGATCATCCAGGGGGTTGAGTTCCGCGATGGGATCCGCCAACTTCAAACTGCCGCCTGATCAGGCATCACCAACTTTTGCCCATATCTCAAACGAATATTACCACAGGCGGTGTGGAACAGATTGATGGCTTCAGCCTGATTGACCGCTACCGGATTGTGCGTGAAACCCGTGACGGTCGGATGCTCGATCTCGAAGTTACCCTCTCCGATTGGGTCTTCAACGCGATTGCCGGTGATGATGTTCTGACACTGAACCGTCGCTATTTTCAGCTTCGTAAGCCTTTGGAGCGTCGTCTTTATGAGCTGGCGCGGAAGCAATGCGGAACCCAACCGGAATGGAAGTGCGGTCTTGAGAAGCTACAGGGCCGCACCGGCTCGACATCCTCGGACAAAGAGTTCCGGCGGCTCGTAAAGGCGATTTGTAAAGCTGACGAGGAACACAATCACATGCCGGACTACGCCTTTCGGTTGGAAGCCGACATCCTGACGGTTACGCCGAAACGTGAGTTTCTTGATACCTACGCGGCGAAACCCCAACAGGATCGCCTGACCGGCGGCTACATCCTGCCCCTCTCGCCGGATACCCTCGAACGGGCGCGGGAGCTGGCCCCTACATGGGATATCAAGGTTCTTGTTGGGGAATGGCGAACCTATGCAGCAAGGCAGAAAGAGCCTCCGAAGAACCCGGACGCCGCGTTCCTCGGTTTCTGCAAGATCTGGTTCAAGAAGCGCGGGCGTAATGGCTGGTAGAGTATTTACTCAAATACTCACTCACTCAAATACTCAGACCAAAGATCGCGGGTGATGTCAGAAATTGAGCGGCTTTCCTCAACCGCCCGAATTTTTATCTTTCGATAAAGCGTTTCTTCAATTTCGGCGTTGAGGCGCTTCTTCTTTTCAGATGTCTCAGTGATTTCGTGCAGGATGCGCTTACGGGCGTCATCGCCCCGGCTTGGACGCTTTGCAGATAGTGCCATTACGCCACCTCCCTTTTCGCCTGTGCCAGCATCGTCAGTACCTCATCGCTCAATGCGGTAGTCTCCGCCCTCGCCTTGGCATTGTCAGCGTCGAACACGGTCAGCCCTTCAGATGCGGTTTGGGGATACACTTGCCGTTGTGTGATCGTCGTTTCGCAGACCGGTAATGCGTAGTCATCTAAGGCCGTTCGCACATCGCTGCCGAGCCGGGTCCCCTCTACGGCGCGGGAAACCACAAACCCCGCACGTGGTGATCCGTCAGTTACCTCCTGACGGGCCTTGATGAAATCCACCAAGTCCGACGCGGCCCAGATGTCGTATGGCGAAGGCTGAACGGGGATCAGAACGAAGTCGCTGACTTTGATGCAAGCCGCGATCATGTCTTCCAGCTTCGCTGCGCCATCGATCACCACGTAGTCGTAGTTTGAGGCCATACTGGTCAGTGTCTTGACGTTGTTCGGACGGTCCAGCGCGACCAACTCGATGGGATTATCTTCGCTGGCTGCGTGCCAATCACGGGCGCTGCCTTGTGGGTCACTGTCCACGATCAAGACTGAGTGTCCTTGTTCGTGCAGCGATCTTGCGAGATTGGTGCTGATGGCGGTCTTGCCGCTGCCACCTTTAGGATTCAGGACGGAAATAATGCTCATACTCTGCCTCATTTGTGTTTTTACTCAAAAGAGTAACTGAGTGTTTGAGTTAGGGCAAGCTTGACTATAGATGCCGCCCCACATCCATGCTTTGGTGCAGGATGCGGATTACCTCGATCCCATCCTTGGTCGTCCGGAAAAACACGAAGTGTTTTTCAACAGCATGTTTCAGGTAGCCTGAACGCACGTCCACGTCTCGCCCGCGTTTCTCGCCGCGCGCAAGGCTGTTACAGGTGTTCTGAATATCATCTGTATAGCGGTCAGCTTGGTCGGCCCCCCATTCTTCGACGGTGTAGTCCCAAATGATGTCTAGGTCCGCCGCTGCGGCAGGCGAAAAGGTGACAGAGTTCATCCGTTGGCCTGGTTAAGCTCTGCCCGTTTGCGCGCCTTGAACTTATCAAAGTTAAAGGGCTGCGGTTTTCCAGACTGCTCGCCCTCAATCAGAGCATCTTGGAGCGCCTTTACCTTGCCTTCATGCTCTTCAAGCAAGCGCAGACCGGCACGCACAACGTCGCTGGCCGAGCCATAGCGGCCTGCCTGAACTTGGCTGTCGATGAAGCTAGCGAAGTGATCGCCAAGGGACATGGATGTATTTTTGGGCATGATGCACCTCCTGAGAGGCATTTATACCAAAAATTGGTATTTTTCAATATTACTCATTTACTCAAGTACTCATTTGTGTGGCTGCCAAGAGAACGCGAAGCGCGGACGGGTACCCTCCACTACTTGAACAAGTTCTGCTGGTAATCTTCGCTGCCCCCGGTCGATCCGCTCGGCCCGACAGAGGCCCGCCACACCATCCAACTGAAAGCGCGCGAGCCAGCGCCGCGCGGTGCGGACAGGTACTCCTGCGGTCCTAGCCGCCAGAGCAAGCGAGACGCCATCCTCTAAATGGGGACGCAAAACGTCAAAGCGCATCATCGCCTCGTCCCGCCTAATGGCGGGCAAGAAACCCGCGCATAGCCGATTAGCATGGGCGGGGTGGAGCCGATGGGAAGGGAGCCCGTGTAAACATATCGTTTCCTGTGGAACTGAATGATGCACCTCACGCGAACAGACCCAGAAATGAACCTTTATCGGTGCTACCGCCTGGAGATAGTCAAAGGCCTCTTTGGCGACTGGGGCTTGGTCCGGGAGTGGGGACGGATCGGCAGTTCAGGACGGTTGCGCACTGATTGGTTTGTGAGTGAACGAGAGGCGAAGGATGCGCATTTTACGTTGCACATGAAGTCTGGCACTGACCAGTCCAGTCCGACAAGTCTCAACAAGCTCGCTACAAACCCAGTCGTCTGCCTCAATGGCAAACCGAACAGAACCTTCAGGGTCAGGCAGGCTTGAATGGCCTCATCGCTGTAAGCTTGTTGGCGGCCCCGCTGACCGGAAGGCGCTGCCTCCCATATCATCCCAGGATCAAACCAGATCGAAAGCGATCCCCTGTTCTTTAGCGAAAGGTTGTACTCCGCCCAGTTCCGGGTCTTGTACGTCGTCGGTGTCCAGCTGCTCATAGCAGTCCGATAACATGCTGGATTCAGGCAGTGAATCCTTCAGGACGCGATTTGTGCAACAAAGCCGCAAAGAGTGGCAATCGTTTCTCAGCAAGCACAATCTGGATGCCAGCATGAGCAGACGTGGGAATTGTCGCGACAACGCAGTCGCAGAGAGCTTCTTTCATTTGCTGAAACGGGAACGTATCAGACCGCGGACGTACATCACTCGCGGCGCTGCAAGGCAGGACGTGTTCGATTACATCGAGATGTTTTACAAGCCTATACGCAAACACACGAACAGCCGCATGCTGTCGCCAGTTGACTACGAAACAGAACAGAGGAAAATAAACGAGGCAGGCTTCGAGAAAACTAGGAGCACCTCAGCCTTACAGAGAGTTAAAGTTCATGATCTTCAGTACCTCCAAGTTTTTGAAGGGCCTTTTGGTGGGAAGGCGCGTTGCTACTCCGGAACGACCGCCATATAGAAACCATATTGCTCGCCCCGTATTGCAAGCTGCCCTTTTCCGAGAGTTTTCTTGGAAGAACGAGACTGTTCTCATTCTTGGGTCTGAAAATGGACTTTTTTCGCTAGCAAAAGATATTTCGGCTCACGGTGCATCCGTGTCGTTCCGCTTCCTGACGCAATTGCAGGACCTCTATCAGCTCCCTCTGGAGCAGTACTCCATTGTCATCATGACCGATGGGTCCAATGGCCAACAGTTCGATGTTATTGATGTTGGTGGAATTCTGCGACGTGCTGACCCTAAACTCACTGTTGTTTGGGCGTCAGAGCGGTTCAGGTTTTCTATGATGGCCAATGCAGTGGATAATAAATTTTACAATGTACAATTAACGCTTCCTGCATCGTCGGCCCATTTGGAGGTGTTTCTAAGGAACGTCTGAAAAACCTCCCACTTTCAGCGTGATATGGTAATCTTGGACATCCCCCTGCAAGGAGCCCGTCAGATGCCAAAGCAACCTGCATTTCCTGGCCTTCGTGATGCGATGAAGAAGAAGCAGACGCGGCGCTGTTCCTGTCCGAGATGGAGGCCGTGGTGCCTTGGGGTGGCGCAGCTCGCGAACCTCACGTTCCAGTGCCTTGATCCGGTCCCGTTCTTCGGTCGTGATACCGTCGCGCAGGCCACTGTCTTTCTCGGCCTGCCTGACCCATCCGCTCAAGGTCTGGGCAATACAGCCGATCTTCGGTGCAATGGCCGCTATCGCGCTCGCCTGCGTTTCATAGGAGCCTTGATGCTCGAAAACCGTAAGTGGTGTTCCGATCACACGGTTTGTGCGTAGTGCCAAGGCAGGAGTTCACCGATTTGGCTTTGCCGATGCCCATGGCTTTATTGCACAAATCGCGTCCTGAAGGATTCACTGCCTGAATCCATGACGTTGGGTAATCCTCCCCAAAACTAAGGGGATGCGGACGTAGAATTTTCTCAGCAAGATACCTGAGGAGATTCTGATGAAGATGACGAGATTTAACGAACCCCAGATCCTTGCGATCCTGCGCCAGGCTGAAGGCGGCGTGCCGGTTACCGAGCTGTGCCGTGAGCATGGCATGAGCACAGCGTCATTTTACAAATGGCGGTCGAAGTATGGCGGCATGGATGCGTCGATGATCAGCCAGATGAAGAGTATCCGTCTTGATCAAGCCGCTTTTTTCACCCAATTTCGATTTGCTTTGATGAGGGCGTTGGCGAGTTCAATGAGCTTTCGCATGAGCGCAGTAAGGGCGACTTTTGGTGGCTTTCCAGCT
>Ga0306896_1000096_pt1 | contig 18328 bp, 15 predicted proteins | sample AntRauMFilla1562_FD_190412 | JGI IMG/M metagenome (GOLD analysis project Ga0306896, IMG submission 190412) | Saline lake microbial communities from Rauer Islands, Antarctica - Metagenome Filla 1 #562 (v2) (version 2) | ecosystem: Environmental > Aquatic > Non-marine Saline and Alkaline > Saline ... | reverse complement strand
TGTACAACATGGTACGCGATTTTATGAGCCCGCCTCTTCTGCGTGCTGATGCACAAACAATAATGGTCGACTTTTACATGCGACAGTTGCCCTGTGATATCGAATTTTCCAATTCAATCGACACTTTAATTGAAGACATGAGCAGATTCATGCACATTAGAGACATGCTGCTTCGCAAAATAGAGATGTTAGAACAGCCAGGTTTTGAAGGGGAACAAATATAATTGTAAACGCATCCAACGATTTTTCTGCATCAACCATCCCAAGAAACGACAATATTGTGAGAACAATATGGTAAAATGTTGAACATGGTACGCGATCGGTTCATCAAGAGCTTCTTGATCATCTGCATCACGATGAAAAAACGATAGTGGTCGACTTTCACAGGTGACAGTTGCCCTGTGACATGGAATTTTCCGATTCAATCGACACTTTAATCCAACACACGCGCAGATTCATGCACATTAGAAAAATTCTGTTTGGCAAAATAGAGATGTGAAAAGGTCATATGCACAATATAAAATATGCAGGTCCAGCGAGCAGCACCATATATTCGCACAGCCAATCGTTGGTGAGGTCCATGCTGTAAACGCATTCAAGCTGTGATTTTGCCACTTGATTTCATCGGGCTTTTTCGAATGGACGCTGCGCAGTGTATGTAACATACGTGTGACACAAACGCACCACATTCAAGTTGAATTCCAACAATTCCTGTCCAAGCAAATGTGATACGACACTACACCGAAAATAGATGTATGTACAATTTTACCCTTTTATGCAGACTCGGCATATATCAGATGGCCGCACGTCAGCGTTCCAGACGTAGCACGCGTGTATCTCGTGGACGTTTTATTGCTCAACATGACATCTCCACTGCCGACCGTCACCTTATTAATCAAGAACTGTCCAGACACCCTTGTCGATGTAATCGTAAAGTCAATTGAGACGTTTGGCTTCGAGAGATCACTGCTCGTGGCGCCGCCGAACGTAGCGCTTGATCATTGTCAGGCGTCGTTGAAAACAGCACCAGACAAGAAGAATGTGTCCAGCAACGTCATTTACATGAAGACCAATGATGATACGGCGGCAGTGCATACGCTCAAAGGGTTTGTGGAACAGGAACTCAATACTGCGCACAACACAAGTATGTATTGTATTGAAGTGAAGCCCAGGAACTATCCTGTTCACTTTACACTTCTCTTTGCACATGCAAAGGGTGCACCAGCTCAAGAGGAGATGCAGGAACTTTTTGCACCGTTTGGCAAGTGCACTGTGCGCATCAAGGATCACCAGATGACGTACATCAATTTTCCTCGTTTTGAGCAAATTGTTGCTGTGCTGCAAACGCTCAGGAGCGCCAAGCTCTATTTTCGAGACATGGTGGTGCTCATGGATGAATTGATTCCCGTACAAAACGCAAAGCTGATGGTGTCGTTCGAGGCGCTTCTGGTCGATCGTTTCGCATCCATTCTCAAAAGCAAGTGTATTACCAAACACAATTTGACGTCGTGGTTCAACGTTGCCAAGCAGAACGAAAACTGCGACAAGACATGGGAACAACTAGTGGACTTTGTATCTGAATGCATTGCGCGCAAGTTCGGCTGGGCGTACAATGTCGATCGTGAAATGTTTTGTGAGCACCGAATGCGACACAAAATCGGAACGGCTGTGCCGGTCCCAGGAAGAAAGGCACAAAATATTGATGCAGGCATCATGTCTGTGGCATCGTCCTCCGTCAAATCTGCGTGGTTGAAAAAACAGGAACTGGTGCATGCAAACGCCAAGAAGGAACTTTTGGCGGTATCCAGTGCAAAAATACACAGTGGCGAAAAAACTGAAGACATTCTTTCGGCCAAGAGTGGCAGCACATCTGCTGTTGTATGTCCGATAAAAGACGACTCGGTTGACATGGCATCTATGATTGAAGGACACGTTGTCGCGGGGACGAATACGAAGATCTCAGACACCTGTGCGCAAAAGACCGACGAAGACGCCGACTGGCAGGAACTCGCACAAAATCAGAGCATCGACGATGAAGAGGCTCTTGTAAACATGAAAATCAATCTTATTCCGCTGTACGGCGACGAGGAGTCTCACCCCTTGCACCAAAAACTATGCAGTCTGGAGCGACAGCTTTTCGGTAAAAGTGAAGAAAATACCACTAGCATTCACTACCGCCTCTACAATATGGAAATGATGATGAACATCAATAACGAAACACAGCCGACATGTGTGCGCATTTCACAGCTCTCCTACTGGATCCAGCAGTACTGTGTTGTTGTCGGGCACGTGGCAGCAGTAGACACAGGCGGGGGATTGTGGGAATTAAAGGTTGTTTAGGATCGCTGGTGTGCACAAAACGACCGACATGAGCTGTATATTTTGCCGTGTAATTTAATAATGTCCCAAAATAAAGTATGCTTACGCATATTGTCGCCCTACTGGCCCTCTCATAACAGTGTGTTCAATTACTGACGTTGATTCCCTCAAAAAGTTTGCAATAAAAATGTAAATGAAATGTTTATAAGACTTATATATGCTATGAGCATCATAGCCATTTTGTGAAAAGCGCGTATAAAGCAGCGGTTTGATCAGGCGCTTTGTGTTGATAACGGTAGGATCACAGGCGTTCATGACGGCTTTTACCATTTCGAAAACATTGCATAGAGGTTGAATAAATACGGCGAGATATTGTGTGTACAAGTTCAATCCTAGGACAGTCGAATGATAAAAATGGTCGCGAAGACGGCGCAGAATGTCGTTGACTTGAAGAGTCTCGTGAATCCAAGACTCCATTTCCATACGGACGACCATGCCCACTTTTTGAATTTCGGAGATATGTACCAGTCGTTTCACGAGAAGAGTCTCATATATCGCTGCTTTTACACTGTCCTTGTGTCTTGTGTAAAGCCCTGCGTTGGCCCCAACGAAATTTCGACCAGGTTCTCGAACAATAAATGAATAGGCACGCTCCTCTAGTCTTCTCATGCTGACATCGATTAATTCTGCATCCTCCATAATGCGCATGCTCATTTCCACTAGAAGCTTTACTCGAGTCAGTTCCGATCCCACTATCGGAGAAAGGTGAATACAGCGGCTACAATCCGGGAAATAACATGGTCTTGGTTCCATGCACATGCTCGATCGCTTGTTCAATGCACTCTCATAATAATGTTCTATCATGCGGCGGTGTTCCATATATGTGTCATACGTGAAATTCTCAATCACTTTTTGTTGCATCGTTTCAAGATCTGCTGCAAGTACACTGTCGTACACCAAAGTATCAATATATCTTGCCAATTCCCATTCAATAACTGCAATGTGTGCAGGTCGGTCGTTGGACACGATCGGAACACGGTGCCGGTGATGCATACTTGTTACACGTGTGTATGGCATACACTTGTCTTATATATACTCTTCAAATAAGAACTCCTCTGTATTGATGAATTTCTATTTTCAAACTCATTCGACCATACGAGTCGGAAACGGATACCAACGCATCTGCAAACATTAGCGTTCTTCAATTCGACAAATGTGCCACGGAATGCCCATTTTTCGTTGGAATGTGGCATGTCCTGAGCAAAAACTGCAAAATCTGCTATTTCTGGAAATATTTCGTATTTTGGTTAATAAATACCATTTTCGCCCCTTTCTCGGCAGCAAGTCTTGTTTTTCGAACAGACATGCTTGGCTGAGGTGGCTGCCTCTTATGGCGCCGTGAAGAACGTCATTATGCCTCCGATTGCAGTGGTTGTCGTTGCTAACGCCGCACGCCCTGTCGCTGTCAAGATTCGCATGCGCAAAGTCCCCGCCTCCGTCCTCAAGACGATCTCTGGCTTCGAAAATCTCTTGGATTCTTCTCTCGAGGGCAAAGAAGTGCGCCAGGTTGAACCCGGACAGGTCGACGAAAAAGGCGAAGCCATTGGTGGCAAGTGGGTGATCTCAGATGGAGTCTCCGCGTGTACAGGAGACTCGGCAGTTTGCAGTAATCAATGGGTCAAGAACAAGAAAAATGTCGACAAGGAAAAAGCAAAGAGCTTCAGCAGAAGAAACAAGCTTCTGCCTGGAGCAAGGTGGCAAAAAACATCCAGAAAAAAAACGGAGCGAATATTTTCAGGTGGGAGAAGAGTTTTCAAAGGATAACACATTGGGGAAAAGACTTCAAGACCATAGAAGAGGCAGCGACGAACATGGCTGAGTATTTCGAAAACCTTGCTGCGCCAGACACCGCTGCGAACGATGCAGATTGACGATTTTGCACAATTCTCTTCCTTGACTCCCCGTCGCATGTCATTTTGTGTCTGTGTGCGCCTCGGATCGCTTGGGCAGTCCTCGCGTGTTTGCGCGCTTTCTTCCAATCTCTCACATACTAAAGCGATAGAGTGATGGACACTTTGGAATCTTTGAAGTTTTTCCCTTTGGCCCACACACAATTGTAGAGCAGTGTGTGTGTTAAAGGGTGTTTATTCTCACATAAAAGAACCTTCAAGAAAAGATCAGCACGAAATCGTCATCGTTTTCATCATTAGTGTCGACTACAGGAGGATCGGAATGGGTGACCAAGACAAATTCATCTGTCGTCGTGATCGTCACGATGGATGTTGTCTGGTTGGAAATGTCGTTGTCCAAAAGAACTTCTTGGGCGCGAGCTAGAGCTGTGGTACACGACGAAGCCGATTTATGAGGGGATTTTTGGGCATTTGTCGCTTTGGAAACAGTCGTTTTTTCAGCAACAATTGTCCGCCTACACGATGTAACGGATGTCTTGTTCTTCACGGCTGAAACCGTAGAATTGGATGGCGTCGCGGCAGGGGCCCACTGTTTAATATTTGCACCACGAGTGCGTGTACACACGATAGCAGCCTGTGTATCCTTGTAGGTGCTGTCCATGAAGATCGAGAAGAGGTCGCTCGGTGCTGGTTGACTAAGGCGATATGGATTGAAGATTCTCTCATGCATATCGAAGGATGCCGCCAGAATCACGGTGGATTTATATACAATATGCACGATGTATAGTTGTGTATGTCTTTGTGGTATATATTGTCCGAGAGGGTGAGAAAAGACGACGTGACAGTTATATTGCATGCGTTTTTAATCCGACAGGAAAATAAAATGATAACATTATATGGGACCAATTTCAAGGTTGCGGCGTGGCTTTACGTACTAGCTCACTACGTAATTCTGTGAGAAAAACACCCAATTTGTTTTGTCCTCCCCTGCTTGGGGTCCATCCCCAATACGCGTCGTCCTTGTTGATGCACAACAATTTGTGAGGATACGATTCAACAAGCAAATCCGTCAGAGTTTGCGAAGCCTCAAATCGAAATTTGAGGGCTTGCTGCATGATTCTATCCTGGACAGAAGCCCATCTTGTTGCGCCGTTGACAGTGTCGACCAAGCACCGCCTCTGCTGTTCTTTGAAATACTTCGAAGCGGTTTCAAACGATTCACCGTTCACGACGATTTTCGGTTCAATGAATGCCCATGATGCACGACGAAGTTCAAACTCTGGGGCCCACACGAAGGGAACGTGAAATTCCAGTAATGCGACGTTGATGCCCTCTTGGCTGAATTTGAAAGCGGTAACGATTTCACTGGCTGGAACCCACAATGGCAACCGTGAAATATATTTCTTCAACTCGACAAGATTTAATTCCATAATCTTGGGCCCTTGCAACTTGCTCAGATATTGCATTGGCACAATAATTTTTCCCAAGGTGGATACCAAGGGAAGTCGGGGCTGCGCCACCAGAACGGCATCGGCGGAAAGCTGGGCTGCACTATTCGACGCGCTGCCAGATGCGTTTCCGCCTGCTGCGCCGTTATTTGCCGCTCGTTTTGGAGAAATTGGAACGACGGGGGCAGAGGCTGGCCGTTTGCCATCGGACGATTTTGGGATATTTCCGGTCGATCCTGGTACGGCAGGACGTATCGATTGCACAGCACTCCCAATTGCAGCTGCCGTGGGCGCTGGTCCGGAAGCTGCTATGGTGGTATTTATACGTGTTGTTGACCGCGTTTTGATGCCGTATGCCACACAAGCTGCTTTGCACGAATATGCCCAATCTTTCAAGTGTTCTGTGATAAAGGGAGTTGTCTTGTCGATGTTGTGCGCTTTCAGATCTTTGAAGATGTCGTGTTGCAAGAGTCGATGTGCAACGAGGGAGTCACGAAAAGCCCCGAGGTTGGCCGCACTTTGAATGATTGGGAATGCAATTACGTCAAAGAATTTTTGGTACTTTGTGATCAGCGTCATATACGCATTTGCTACAATTTGTGGGCGATTCCCAAAGGCGCCACACCCGAATGCCCCTAGTACCACGTGCCTGACATTGTTGTCTATAAGGGTTTTGAATTGCGCCTCAATACGTCTCACGCATTCTACTTCGAACTTTGCACCGGCATATTGCATTTTCATTTCATCATTCCCCATGTTCACGGCCGCGGCCCGCAGTTCAATAAAAGAGAAAAATTCGCTTGGTGTCAAATACTTGTATCCAAGGTTCGAGTATCCAATGTTTTCCTCGTCACGCGTACAGACGCGCAAGTGTTGTGTGTCAATGTACACGACACCATTTTCTGCCTCCAGAAGAGACACCATTCTTTGTGTATACCTATCTTTCGTAGCGCTCAGGCAATCACTCACTGGGATTGAGTCGTAGCAATCTGTTCGGCGGAAAATATTTTCTTCCTGCGCCCCAGCCCCTCTCTTAACGCCACCGCCGGGATAATGTGCATTGGCAAAATTGAGGACGGCAAAGTTTTTTCCATACATTAACGTGAGATATTTGGCCATACGTAAACAGTCCATCTCTTCAATATAAATGACTGGGTTGCTGGTTGATCGGTAAAGAGCAGGATTTTTTTGATGACGTTCGACAACATTTTTCACCCAACCACGCATGTTGTCGGCAGCCTGTTGCCAGAAGAATGCAAGTGTGAATAAATTATACCAACAGAGTGTTTGCGTGAAAATCTCGACCCGATTCGTGCGCATCGCTCTATTTTGCGCATCCAGAGCTGTTTGCATATTCGACTTGCCTGACATACTTGAATTGAGGATAGGCATGATCGTCTCTTATATACTCTCGCAGGTTCGGACAGTCTGTGCGAATCCAGTTAATTGTGCCAGGTTGCTGATGGTGTTGTTCCGCCACCAAAACGCGCGGTATATATGTACAGATCGGCACGGTCGCCCCCTAAAACCTTAAAACAATGAAAAAATTCTATTTAGGGCAATTTTGCATGTAAATATCGAGTCACGACGGGGGATTTCTCATTCGAACAACATGGGACTTGATGCACGTGTTGGTTGTGTGTTGATCGTATACGAGGAAACGGCTCCATTGCCGGTAAATGGGGCTTCTTCGTTGTTGGATACTGAACCGATGGTGCATACCGATGGAACAACGAAAGCAGTGGCGTTGTGCGATTGCCAAGACAGTACTTGTATTTGTCGCTTCAACGTCACAAATATTCTTCCTCTACTGCCCATGCAGTGTCACGAGCTAGATGCGAAAGGGGCTTGTGGTCGATGCCATTTTTGCGTCATGATGCGTAACATTGAGGCGACACCCGAACTACGATCATTGACCAACATCTACTGCTGCGGCGTAGTGGTAATTCAACGTGGATATTTGGTGCCCGATTATTGCAATCCGATTTTCAAATGTCTTTTCCAGAACGACCGCGGCGCAAACACCATTCACATGGAGGCCATGGTGTGGACCAAACTGAACACATTTTTTAAACATTACATCAAGACAGAGGTCTTAAAAATGTTTCACTGTGGAGTCCCAGGTGCTCGGTGTTTACACGTGAAATCTGCGAAAATTTCCGAGCTTCCGATTTCCTCGTCAAGTCCCGCAACAATGTCGAGTTCTGCTACAACACCAACGCATCCGGCTGGGCCGAACGATTTGGCATCATCGGTGCTGCCCACAAAATCCATCCCAAAGTCACGCTTGCCATCGACGTCAGGCGAATATAGAAAATTTATGCCGTGCAACGTCTTGACAAACACCACACACAAGCATCGGTCAATGTCTCATGGTGTGCATCAACAATTATTTTCCTCGAAAGCAACCTTGACAAGAAGCAGGAGCATGGTGGGCTGCAATTGGGACTTCATGGAAGGACGGTCCAATCTCGACTGCAACAGTTCAATGCTGCTTCAAGCGAATCAAGCGGTTCGCGTTTCACACGCCGACATTGAAGCACAATTCGAGGCACAGAATGTCGCCGAGGGCAGCGCCTTCTCTTTAGGAGAGGGGGAAATTGCCGTCAATTTCTCGATGATTGCGATGTTTCACACTTCTGCCGGAACGGCATTGACACTGAAAGCTTCTGCATACGCGGTTCCCCTGTACTCCCTGTACGCGATGCAAGAAATGGTGCTTCTTCGCATTAGTTGCGAACCCATAGGAACTCACAAATCTTTTGCAAATCGGGAATATCTATGTTTTCCACTACGCGTGCGTTCCAAAATGCGTGCTAATAACGCCAAACTCATTGAAGGGGCACGACACGCTGTTGTCACGTGGCCCGAGGTCCTTTTTCGTTTGAACAACAAAGAAACGGCTTTCAAGTTTATGCAGCCACAAAGCGACAATGTGCTGTGTTTTGGTATAATTTTGCCCAATTTTCTTGCCATTTTCTTGGACGAGTTCAATGTGTATGCCGCACAGAGCGAGAATATCGACATCGACATTTCTCGCCGATACACTATGAATCAAGAGTGGAATGAGATTCAAACGATTCCCGTCAAAGAGAAGTACTTGCTCATTATGCTGATGGGTTCTCGTAACGCACTTCGAATGCTGCTTCGACCGTCGAAACTTGAAAAAAAGTTAAAACGACAGAACATTCCCCAGACAAAATATCAAAACTTTGGGACGTCGATCACGTCGGCATTTGCAATCGCTTTTACTCTGTCGTGTCACATGAAATTCCTGTACGACATCGCATATGACTTTTGTCTCAATGTACTAGCGGTTGCCGCTGGGAATTCTGGATGGCATAATAGTGATATCCAAAGGGACTGTGCCAAGATGATGCGCCTACAGAATTTGTTAGCTCCCAACACCGTGTCTACTTTCAGTGCCGATGACTCGCTCGTACTTGGACAACAGGTGACTATACGTCTTTATTTTCAATAGGTGTGTGCGGTGACGTGTTTGCTTTTGACGCGGTGCATTTTAAGTGTGTTGAGATACAGTGTGTCGTGAATGTGGGCAAGTGTGACAGACAGTGTGTTTTGTGATGCTCAGGTGCTGATGGCGGTGAAAACACTGCGCCGAATGCACCAGGACGCACGTGACGTACTGATCAGCGAGATTTTATGTGACGCCATGTACACTCTCTACTACGGTGGCTTTCGTTTTACATACAGCAAGAAAATGAGCACAGTCGAAATCCACCCCGAGACGAGTGAAATTTCGGAAATCCTACATGAAATCAAACACAGACTGGGATACTTACCCGAAAACGCGAAAAACGAAGCAGGACAACGATATCTCATCAATTTATTGATCAGCAACAACCTTGCCTTTCACCGACAGAAAAGCGACGACGTAGTGTATAATTTACGAAATGTTGTGTGTTTTGCGGATATAGAGTCGGAAAACACTCTGACACGCAAGATCCGGATTTTCAAAAACACTAGCAGAACGCACTATTCCAACACACGCCGTCTTGTAAGTCAGCAACACACTACGTACAAGCGTATCGTCTCTGTTTTTTTTGCAGACATTGCGAAACCTGTGGCCGAGTCCTGCGCAAACTGGTTGTGCCGTGAATCGGCACTCATGTCAGTGGAATCGGACGCCATCCACGCTCAACTGCATCGAACCGTGGAAACGTTCGAACGCCAGAGTCGACAGTAACAACTGACACACTCGATGTACTTCTTGTTTGAGAATAAAAATACTAATAAATCACACGAATTCCCTCGTCAATGGTCTCAATAACAAACAACTGTATGTGGTGTCTTTAGCGAATGACTCCGTACGTTGCGTTTGGAGATTTCGTGAAGGTTGCCGAAGACCGCTGATACGAAGGCAAGAGAGCGGGCACTTTCTTGTGATGAAGTGTGTTGTACGCTTCGGAATACAAACGAGCATCATATGCACCAGAGTAGCGTGCCGGATTGTACCGTACAGCATAATCTTCTGGAACGTATGTTCCAGTGTAGGGCATGGGGTCGTATCGCCCCGTGTAGCGATCTTTGTCGTAGGGACGAGTATACATACTGTCGTGATTGTGGTACGATTCGACGGCGCTCAACTTTGCGGCATCGTATTCACGTTGGAAGTACATTTCACGCCTTTTGGCTGTGAGTCTTTTGGAGTTCAAGAACGTCGATGAAGATGGCAGTCCCGGTCCGTACTTGTCCGTCAACAAAGAATGCACATGTCTGTCAAAAACAGGCTCATCCCCTCCCGCCGACAACGCCAGCAAACCGTGTCCAATGTGATTTGGCACTTCATACAAGATAGATCCTACTCCTGCAAGACCCGACCCAACTGCACGCACACCGCGCTTGAACCCATTCCTCATTGTATTTCCGATTCCAGCACCCTCTTGAACGTCATCGTCGTCGTCATCGTCCGTAGTGCTATCATCGAAGGCTGGCTCGTCGCCTGCTGAAGACAATGCTAGTAAGCCGTGACCAATGTGATTTGGAACTTCAGATAATATGGATCCTACTCCGGAAAGACCAGATCCGACTGCGCCTACACCTCGTTTGATACCATTGCCAATCGATTTTCCGATGCCGGCACCTTCCTTCACATCGGTGTCGTCGTCTTCCGCGTCACTATCGTTTGCCTCCTCTACAACCTCATTTTTGGAGTTTATGTACTTCGCTGATTTCACTGTCTGCTTTCCGGAGGCATTCTCCGCCTTTTCGGACGCGTCTTCAGAAGTGCCGTCGTCGTCACTTGAATCATCGGAAGCGTCCGTGCTTTCCGCAGTTGTCTTGCTCGTCTTGACAGGACTCGCGCCTTTCTCACTTTCGGAATCGCCGTCCTCACTTTCTGAATCACTGGCATCACTGGAATCACTAGAATCACTGACATCACTAGAATCACTGGCGTCACTAGCCTCGTCCTTTTGTGTTTTGCTTGCAGTTTCGACACCAGTGTCTGTTTTGGATTTACTTGCCTTCTTGCCCGTGATACGACCCTTTAGGTGTGAAATTCCATGGCCAATGGATTTCATAGTCGAATGCACCGAGTGCAACCCAAAATTACCCGCTTCCAATTGTAAAGAGTCGTGGTCGGCAAGAAATTGTCTGCGCCACTCTTCAAGTTCAGGATCTGCCTTCTTACGATTGCATTTTCCACATACATTTGATACGTGGTGAGAGTCCTTCAACATAATTTCTCTGATGGATACAAGCAGTGCACAATGTCTATTTATATAGGTTTGTTCGCGACCCACACAAGGTGAAAGACAAGAAACGATTTTTATGAAATATTTCAATTCTTCCCTTCGGAATTGCGCGTACACGAGTGTGTGTTTGTATATGTGTGTGTGTAAGTCTGCCTATGTTTGTAAATGTGCTGTGTGTGTGTGTATGTTTGCAGGTGAACGTTTATGTTTGTGAAGTGAAAACATGTGTATGTGTGTGTGTGTGTGTTTGTGTGTTTGCGAATGCATTTGTGTGGGTGTGTGTGTAGTTGTGTTTGTGTTAGTGATAGTGCACGACTCGAAACGATTACCGTGAACATGGACTTTGCAAAACACCTGCGTCGAGCTAAAGGAGTTACTTGAGTGAAGCTTGAAGCAAACATATTCCAAAACAGTAAGTATATATATCCACATTCTTACATTCCGACCCGAACGGCACATACATGGACAGAGTGCTTCAATGTCGTGCACAAATCAAGACGCGAAATCTCGAAACCACACGCTTGTCCGTCACGGCGTCAGTGGCTTCATTTGTGTGCACAATTCCACAAAACGGGACCAAGAATACACACGCGATGCTTCCGATAGCGCGCGAGGTCGCAGAGAATTCTTTGAAGAGAAAAAATGAAAATTTTATTGATATGATGTATTACGTCCCGAATCAAAAAGACGTTTTCATCAACCGTCTGGTAGCGACGGCAACTGCAAAATCGGAGATTGTCGATACGGGCGAAGAAAAACCAATTAAATTTTGCCACGTTGAAATGTCGTTTCCGTGCGACACAAACAATACATATTTTGACAATGACAAAACCATGGGCTTTTCCATCGTCCAAAACAGTAAAGTACACTTTCGACTCAAATCATGGCGAGAAGAATATGTGGCCATTCGAATTTATTTGGATGCCGACATTTATGTCAAACTCTACAACATATGTACTATCTTGGCGCTCCAGGATATAAAATTCGATAAGTTCGGTATGTATGCTGCGGTCCTGCTTCCTGTAGAAGTTTTGCGACACAGGAACAGGTCTGAACACGGCACATACTGCTCAAAAATCATCACCGAAGTGCTTCAACAGTGTAACATTGGCGGTCCAGCACTTGCCGCCTCCCAGGCATGTCAGTCTACCCCAAATCTGTTGTATATGTCGCTTGGTGGACGCAAAATGTGCCATACTCGTGCATTTGGTGGATAATGATCCATATTTATACTCTCAAACTGTGGCCATGCAGGGTGCGAGACAGCGCACTTTTGCGTCTGGCTAAATTTGTTTATGTTTGTTGCCAGGGACATTCCCACCTGCAGAATTACTATCGCCGACGCCTTTGATTCATCTCATCATGAAATATATATATAAATAAGTTCTTTCGCCCTCTTTCATGACCACAAGACAATGTCTTTTAACGTGACCGAGTCTGCATGTATGATTTGTGGCAAACCGGTTGAATTGACGTTGAATGATGGTACGCGCCGATCAATCATGTTGGAAACATCCACCGACCATACGAATGAACTTGAAACACCATTGTCTCGCATGAATCTCCTGACGGACATGTTGAAAGTATGTCCCGCGACAACAACACTAGGAGAAATTGTGTTGAATGGAAATTATCATACGAGCAGCACACAATATCGATGGTTTAGAGCCATGCCACAAAACAACACACTCGGGTGGCTGATACACACGGAGAAAATGTTACACCCCGAAACCGACGAAGAACGTCAACATAAACAGAAAAACTGGGACCTCATGATGACGCGATGTGCGGCGCACACGACAGGACTTCCGCTGCAATAGCGTTTTATAAGCACGAAATCGAGCAAGCTTTGAAATGGCGTAGTTTGCAATGATATGTCGAAATCGACGGATTCGTGGCGCAAATGTGCCCAAAATTGAATTTCCGAACAAATGCTTCCAAGCGATGTGACAAAAATGCCGCAATGTATATAAACAGATATTTTGTTCTCTGTTCACATCTGCACGATGTCATCCCAGTCAAATGACACAGATGTTGTCATGGACCAGGAAAACTGCGACTCACCCGAATGCATGAAGACGGATCCTTTTCCTACGACGCACGCATATGACAAAACCCCAGATGACATGACCGACGGTCCGTCATTTGCGTACAAAAAAGAAGCACACACAACGGTGTACACAGACCCATATACGGATGGCGCGTGCTTGCGTAGTGTGACGGGTTCGACGCCCCTGACCGTCCCATGCACGGACGACGGGTGCCTGTCGGGTGTAACAACACCAATACCTTTCACAGATGCATGTGTTGATGGTGCGTGTTTGCATAGTGCAACAATCATACCCCCTGATAGCAGCTCGTGTGCACCGAATGCATGTTTGCACCACACGACCATGCCCACAGATTGTGGAGATGCCACAATCTGTGGGAAACCCGGTGCCTGTTCGCTGCCGCTTGCAAAGAAGAAGGGTGTCAAAAAGTCAAACAAGTCCTCATTGTCTGACAAAACGCCCAAATCTAAGACCAACAATGCATTTGTCATCACGTATGATGACGAGGCTAACGAAATCGACGTGCAGAAGGTAGGACCCGAGGACGCGAAAGAGCTCGACGATCTTGCACGTGATATGCAATATTGGATGCCAAATACACACGTGCGTGTACCCCGGCGATCTACAGACTACCATCCTACGACTGATTTGTCCAGCACGGTAAGGATTCCTGTCGTCGATTTTGCTACGAACGTCACCGTGAATGTGGAGGTTCCTGTGACCGAAGACTTTCGACTCAAAATGATATCCAAAAAGATGGCAAGGAACGCGCTTTTATTCGCTGCATACCCTCATCTTGATTTCGAGGCGGGTACTCCACATCCATTAGCATATTCAGGTTACGAAGAGGCTATTGCCAAAAGTGCTTCAGTGCGTGCCAAGAAAGACACTTTCTCTTTGCCCCAATCGGTTGCACGCGAACTGCAACCTCCACCAAAATTGCATTATAAACCCAGCTTTTTCCAGGTGCCAGACCTTAAGAAGTCGACGCGAGAATTTGCCGATCAAATTATGCCACCCCCTATCGCATACGCTCCGTTATCGACGGCTGCCAAATCTTATGAGACGAAACGCGACGCAACACACCCTACAACGAGTGGCAATTTTGCAGGAGAGCGTGCAAGGAGCTTGGATGCTAAGAGATACCACTTGAATGAATACGACGATCCTCTTTTATCTCGTCATTATCTGCATCCTACACCGAATCCATACCAAAACTTGTCGGACAGTCAGCTGTCAGCGTTGCGTCGTGATGCTGAGTCGCGCATCGCTCCCCACGTGCTCACACCTATTCCACACGCCATGACAGATGATGTAATCGAAACCTTTATAAATGTCACAGGACAAAGTGTACCCATTGCGATCCAGTCGCTTCAAATGTGTCACGGGGATCTACGTCAGGCTCTGCATCACTTCTACGACAATACAAATATGTGATATTATCAACAAATTTAACGTAGCTCATGACACACATACACAAATTCTCAATTGGATTTATTAATAACACTGAAAGCTCACATGATCCTACGTCTGTGTCGACTTGATTGTACGGATGTCTGTACACGTCCTACATATTACTTCTCGTCCTCGACAAAATTTACGTGTTTGTTGGAAGCAGGAGCGACCTGCATCTCGTAAATATTTTCGATGAGCTCGTTGCACGTGTAACATCGCTCCATACCCGTCTTCTGTCGCTCAAAGTAGGTCTCCGTGCACGAATTGCAGAAAGGATGGCAGAGGCATGGGAAAAAGAAGGTTGTGCGTTTGCCCGAACACTTGGCCTCGGTGCACGTGAGATTATTGGAACTATGAAGACAACCTGAGACGTCGATCTCCTCCTCGGTACTGGACTCACAAATGGGACATATGTAAGCTCCATCGGCAGAATCGGCCACATGTCCGCAGGGAATATGCATAATGCTCATCGTGAAATCACGTGCAAGATGCAGCAAGACCTTGTGTTTTGTTGATTTATGGCCATTTTGAATATATTTGCTCAAAATAGAATGCTTTTGGAACTCTGTCAGCAAACAGCGTCTTCAACCGTGCATGTATTGATCTACCTTGTGCGCACCCAGGTAGGACAGAGGATAGAAGCAAATCCATTCACCATATGGAACCTTGAACATACAACACACTGTTATGAATGTACAGCACTGACCGACAGTTTTGTAGCATGTCTGGATTTCATGAAAAGGGTGTACATTCGAGGGTTTTAAAGTATCATCGTCGAAGTCACGCTGAGAAAAATTGACACCCCCGCACATTGTACATTGGTCCGGAAAAGTGTCGGCCAGATCGTGCAAGGGTGGACACGTGCACGAAGCGCATTCTTCATAATCCATATGTTTTATGTTGACGACTACGTATGTCACAGTTGTCATGTATATAGTAATTCTGACAGATTGCACAACCTGAGAGCTGACACGTATTTTATGTGCCAGAACGTAGAGGTGGTCGGAATGTTGCCGTAAAAAATACTCCACACGCCCAAAGTTGGCTGACGTGATTATTGCGTTTGCTGTTGCCGTGGTTACACTCGTAAAAGATGCTTCTCGTGAACGATACGATCCAGAAAAAAGCCGGATGTCGCCAGAAACTCATGAAACAGCGACTTCGATATTTTAAAAGGGACGTGGACTGGTTTCGTTATGTGGCACTGATGCTGATTATAGCGAATATGACAGCCATAAGTTTCAGTTTGGCGTATATCGAACAGGCCCTTAATCACATTATTCTGACATATGGAGTGCACGCTGGTAGCATTTCTGCTGACACTGCTTTGGTGCTCTAAACTTGATCAACCATCGCTCGTCTGCTTTCACCATTATTGGGGTTCACAGTGTAGCCCATTTTGCGCCAGAATACAGGAACAATCGGATTTTCAACGGCATAACAATTTAGTTCGGCTACCAAACGTTGACCAAGACCCTTTCGTCGCACGCGCTCGGCTGCCCACAAACACTGAATGCAACCGTCGTCAAGCTCACTGTCGGGAGTGCCCCGAACATCACTCTGCTGTGTGCTCTGTGTCTCCATTTTGCTGCGTATCCGCGCTGCACCTGCAGCATCGACAATGCAAAAAATGGGGAAAATATACTTGACTCCTCCCAATATTGTCCTTGTCATGACAAACGGATCAGCATCTTGTGATTCAAGGGACATTGATACGGTGTCGGACATGTACAATCCAAAAAGACGATGTTCATACCAAGCCTCTAACACGAGTGTTTTGCTGAATATAAAGCCGCCACCCATTCCATACGGATTTTTGTCATGTGCATCTTGTAACTCATGTAGAATGCTGAAGAACCAATTTGTCGAATGCCATCGGTCGCTGTTTAGTTCCAAGAGATGAATGTCGCCATCCAAGTGCGCGGGTAATCGCGGTTGCTGCAAAAACATACTGTAGTCGTATTCTCGCAACAAACGGCATGTATCCGTCATTTTTGTGCCAGTGTCAATGTGTGCTACTGTTTACCGGTGCCAAATAACTGCTAATTTTTGAGTGTTGTGTACACAAGTAAATCTTTTTTTCACATCTTATTTATACAATCGAACACTCTGTATAAAATTGCCGGCAAATCATATGAAATGGGGTTCAAAAAGCCTATGTTTGCACACTACATAAAGAAAGTGTTTTGTATTTATGTACATGTATGCCCGATTCGGGACAGAATGCATCCAAGCCCCGGCTTCAATTAGATAACGTTTATCGACGTTTCTTGCTCGAGACGCGGATCGACGTACTCATGGTGCTTGAGGATATGCACTCGAAAACAAACTTGTACCGAGCAACGGCATGGTAGAAGCGCGGTCGCACCATCGTTGATTGCGCACCAAGGACCCTGGCAGCGCGTGGACCCGTGAATATTCACATGCATCCTTTTTTTCAGCATCGTACACCATGCGCAGACAGTCATCTGTCATCATGTAACTAGGTAAGCGCTGTACTTGGAAACCTGCCCTCGCATAAAATCTACAGTTTCGCTCGAAATCCTCGTCTCTTGCAACGTTCAGTACCAGCTGACCCAACTGTTTATTTCTGCAATAAAATGACTTGACGTGTGTCATAATCTGAGCACCATACCCTCTACCGAAAGGGTATGCACAGACATTTGTAATTTCGGCAGACCACACAAAAGGTGTATTGTAGCTGTGTAAATCAGCTTTTATCAAAAGCATACATGCACAAGCAATTTGTGTACTTCCTTGCAACCTCCCGATAATGATTATGTTGCCAGAAAGTGCCATACGCGCCGTGTTACGTGTGCAGTCGTGGAAAGCATCTTCGTCTTCAAATATGTTTCGAATGCTATATTGCAAATTGTTGTGTGCGTATAGTCTCATGGAATTGTTTGTCCAGAATTGCGCACTTTCCTCCTTCGAAATTCTACGGAATGCATGTTTGTTTTGGTAACATTTCTGGAAGCAAAGTGCGCATTCATCGAGATCATGAGCGCTGATGTCGTCGGCAAATAGTTCGGTGAAACACATTTGTCCCGTCTGAATTATGGTGTCTGCGGGCTGGGGGCACTGTGCGAATGCCTGGTGAAGAGCGCGGACACCATCATCCACATCATTTTGACTGGCAATTTTACAACTATTTCCCTTTTCTAGACACTCCAACCACATGGCATCCTCCTCGTCATCCTCGTCTTCCGAATTGTAGTTTTCCGAATCCGAGTACGAATCATCATGGATGTAGTGAGTAATCACAAAGGGGTCTTCCATCACAAACATGTTCGATTTGAAACCGTGTTTTCGACAGGTGACAAAATGTATGTTGCTTATATAATTCAATCACCCGAACAATACTACGAAACAATTATAACGAGATTTATTAATAACAGTGAATAATGACACATGGCATAGGTGCCATT
>Ga0306896_1000085_pt1 | contig 19195 bp, 30 predicted proteins | sample AntRauMFilla1562_FD_190412 | JGI IMG/M metagenome (GOLD analysis project Ga0306896, IMG submission 190412) | Saline lake microbial communities from Rauer Islands, Antarctica - Metagenome Filla 1 #562 (v2) (version 2) | ecosystem: Environmental > Aquatic > Non-marine Saline and Alkaline > Saline ... | reverse complement strand
CCGAACCATCATCCGCAAACACCAACACGTCACCCGTCCGAGGTGTCGCCGAAGTACGCGAACGAAAAACCAAATCACCACCCTTACCCACAAACAGTTGCCCCTGCTCCGACACCTCCACCAACTGCAAATACTCCAACGCATTCTGCCCCTCAAACACGTCAGAACATAAAAACGAATCCCCAACATCGACAAAGCGACGGTCTTCAGGCCACCGCACCGAATCCATATCCAACACACGACTCACCCTCGCCCCACTTAGCTCAGGTGTCGCCGTACCAGAAGCCACCACAGAAGTGCGAGCCAACCGGGTTAAATCATCCACAGCCCTCACCAAAGCAGAAGACCGACCGCCCGGATCATAAGAATAATCCCAATCCTCGACAACCCCCGTGAACTGCACAACCGACCCCGACGTCACACGAATAGCCACCCGAGGGATAGGGTCAATCTCCGTCGCACCAAAAGGATCAAAAAAGCGTGACTCGTTATTCAAAACAACACTCAGTGTTCCTGCAGAGAACCGGTCAAGCTGGCGGTTCTTTCCCCGCCGCACAGACACACTACGCACAAAACGGCTCACATCATAAAAAAACACTCCACCCAAAGGGAACTCTGTGTTGTCCAACACACCCGCAACCGGGTCGTCCAGAATAAAACCGCGCACACGGCCCACCTCGACCGTAGTGTCATGCATTAGACACCCACAAACACACGGCCAGAAGAACGCTCATAAGTTTTAATTGCAGACACAATCTGCTCCCCCAACTGTGCCCCACTCGAACCCATCCCCGCATTCACCGTAATGTTGTACGTCGCACCCATCGACCCCATCCTGTCCAACGGAATAACAGCCTCATCCTGCCCACCCTCACCAATGTTCGCAATAATTCCGCCAGGTCTTGCCTTCACAATCCCACCATCAGCAAGCCTCGGCAAATTTAGTCGCGGCACTGTAGGAATGTTCACCCCAAAATTGAGCGCAGGACTAAACCCTGTAGCAGGAACAGACACACTAATTTTATTCAGCCCACGAATAATGCTGTTTATCCCGTTGATAAAAAAGTTGATGAACGTTTCCCACATGCCGATATACCCGTTGATAGTTGCCTTAAAGAATTTGCCCACCGCCTCCAACACAGTAAAAAACCCATCCTTAAACCCAGACCAAGACACCAACAGAAAGTCTGTGAACGCCCCCCAAATTTTCTGCCCTGTTTCCGTCAACGTAAAGAACGCGACAAGCCCCGCAATAAGGCCAACAATCAAAGTGATAACAAGACCTATCGGGTTAGCCTTAAGCGCAGTGTTGAAAGCGCGCGTTGCAACAGTAGCGACACCCTTAGCCGCAGCGAATCCGAGCGTTGCAAGTTTAGACACACCCAAAACCGTGTTGAACAGTTTGACACCCAAAACGAGGGCACCAATAGCAATCGCCACATTAGCAACCACCACAGCGTTCTCCGTAAGGAAAGCTGTAAAGCCAGCCAACACGGGAAGCAACGCATTGATGATCATCATAAACACTGGCAGCAACTCGATAGCCAACTGAAGCACCGTAGCGGCAATCTGAACCATCACCGGCAGAATAGGAATCAGTTGCGTAATCAAACCCGGGAGGGCAGAAACCAGCTGGGTAATCGTTGGAGTCAAAGCTTTGAACGCAGGGATAAGCGCATCACCAACCTGCTCGATGACAGGCTTCAAATCCTCAACAAGAGTCTCCATCGTTGGCCCCAATTCGGTGCCAATAGCAATACCCACATCGTTCACAAAACTGCCAAGAATCCCTAACTGTGCGCTAAACGTTTGCAACTGCTTACCGGCAACGTCTTCAGCAGTCCCGCCCGCATCTAGCAATGCCTTCTCATACTCACGGATCGCTTCAGAGTTGCCTAGCAACGCCAACGTACCGTTAAGGGTTTCCTCCGTATAGCCCAGCTGTGAAAGTTTTGCCCGCTGCTCCTCCGTAGACAAACCATTAAACGCGGTTTCCATATCGCCGATGATGTCGGCCATGCTGTTGAAGTTTCCTTCAGCATCGAAAACCTCAATACCCATTTCCTTGAACGCGGCAGAGTTTCTTTCCGCACCTTGAGTCATACCGCGAAGGGTTGCGTTGAAAGTTGTTCCAGCCTCCGACCCCTTGATGCCCTGGTCTGCAAACACAGCCAAAACCGCGACACCTTCCTCGGTCGCAATCCCCAGGTTGCGCATCGACGCGGCAGCCTTGTTCGTGAGAGCCTCGGAGAACTGTTCAACAGAGGCGTTCGCTAAAGTGTTCGCCTTAACAAGAATGTCAGACAGTCCGGCCATGTTGGCAAGGTTCTCAGCGGCATCATCAGACGACAAACCCAACGCAGACTGTGCGTCAGTAAGAAGGTCAGTCGCCGTAGCCATATCAAACATGCCCGCCTGCGCAAAGTTTGCCATGGCAGGCAAAGCGGCAATCGAAGCCTCAGCATCCAAACCGGCAGACGCCAAAAAGAAGTACGCTTCCGCAGCCTGCTCAGCACTAAACGTAGTCGTCTTAGCAACCTCACGGGCAGCATCAGACATGTCATTACGCAACACATCCGACACATCACCCATGATCGCAATCGACTTGTTCATTGCAGAATCAAAATCGGCAAACGCCTTCACCGACGCAATACCGATACCAGCCACAACCGCAGTCGCCCCAGCAATCGCCTTACCGATACCGGAAGCAAAACCCTTCAAATCCTTTTCGGCCTGCCGCAAACCTTTAGGGTCAGACCGGTAACTGATAGGTAAAACAATAGGCTTAACCATTAGCTCCCCCTATTCAGTTTCGCAATAAACTTATCGATGGAACCGACAGCTATCACAACAATTCGCGGCATTTGGGTTCTAAAAGACTTGAACACAAACCTTCCGCCCTTACCGTCCAAAGGGTGGCGGCGTTGCAGATTCTCAATCATTGCCCGGCCTGACGGGGTAAAGCCTTTACTACGGGAACCTGCGCGCTCCGTAATAGACAACAAACGTGCAAACGACGCCTCGCCCTTCACGTTGATAAGCGCCAACGCTTTCCCCGGCTTAGACATAGAATTAGTGACAACCTTGCCCGAGACAGTCCCCCACCGTGGAGCCATCCCCGACAACGGTGCCTGCTTAGGAAAATCGCCAACAATGTTCGAAACCACAGGATTCAAGTTGCTACGCAAATCCTTAGCCAACTGTGACTTTAGAGCAGGCTCAACCCTGTTCAGGATTGCGCGCACCTCAGCAAGTTTCTGCGGTGTCAGCTTCATATCAATGTTGACAAAATCTTTACTCATCCGCGAAACTCCAATCAGAACAATTCTACCGCTTACCCGGTTTCCGCTGACTAGCCTGCGACTTCGACACAAGATAACGGTTCATCGTCCACAACATGCGCGAATCCAAACCCATCAACTCCGTAGGGCTCACCCCAGTCTCACAAGAAATAGAAGCGATAAGCCAATGCATCGACTCATCACCAAGCCCAACTATTCTTTTGGGTCAGCCGCCGAAACCATATCCACCAAGTCAAGCCACTTATCAAACTCGAGCGCCGTCACATTAGTGCGTTTCTCAACATGCCATGCAAGAAAAAACAGGTGTGTCATGCGCACGTTCGACTGTAAAGAAGCCATGCTCAAATCGAAGCGTTCCTCGAAAGCCACAATATCTGCAGCCTTCCCGGTCACGTCATGAGTTGTGCCGTCAACGAAAAGAATCTGTAGGTTGAAATTCATAGGTTATGCCGTTCCTCTAGTAACAACTCCCGAAGCCAACGGCCACGAAATGGACAGGGTAGCAAGATCGCCGATCGAGCTCGCCAGCGGGCTATATTCGGTGCAAAGGAACACACCAGAATAGGAAGGGTTAGTCGCTGATACGACGGAACCACGAGGGGAAACCGTCACGGTAGCGTTCGTGCCCAAAAGTGGGAACAGGGTACTGTCCACGCTTGCGGCCCCGAAATCTTGATGCCAGTCAAGCGAAATGCTTGCATCTTTCAACCCTGCAATACGCTGCACAAAGCTATCGCCGAACGCGGTAACCTCCTGCTCGGCAGCGCTAATGTCGAAAGTAACTGCAGCAATGCTTGTGCTGAAATTAGTCCCGTTGATTGTGATGTTGTAATCAGTAGCGACAAACTTTGCCACGTTATTCTCCTTCTTAGTCTGCGAACACAGTGACAGCGAAATCCGCTGACAAATACGTTATGTCTCCTATTGTAACGGACTGCACGTTACTCATCTCAGTAACCCTTACGTCATACGCGCTACCCGCCAAAGTTTTATCTGACTCCACCGCAGCCTTCACCGAACGGTCGCCAGTACTAATCAAAGCGTCCAGATTCTTTTGGGCACTCGCTGTGGCAAGACGACCAAAAATGACGGTCACAATAAAACTGTATTCGACAAGTCCACGCTGGAAAGACTGATCGTACGAAACAGACTGCAACTGTACAACGGCGGCAGGCATTGCAGGATTGTCAGGAATGTCTGCATAGGTTCTTATCCCGCTGATACCGCCCAGGTTGGTTGCGAGGGCTGTGCGCATCTCTGTGATGCTCACGCCATCCTCACCTTCCGGTACGGGTCGATAAGTCTAGAAACGTCCGGGTCTAAACGGCCAACCCTAATCACTCCGACGTCGCTAAATCCTAGGACACCGGTAGGCGATTCATACCTTTTGTACGCCCTGAGGGACGCCAAAATTGTTGCCTGTTTGATAGCGGTCGGAATAGTAGCAAAACCAAACACCCCCACAATCTGAACTGAAGCCTGCCCCGCATTGATATCGCGCGGCTCATAGATAGGCCACAGTTTAGAGCTGATAGCTCGCACCCGTGTCGCCGGCGTCACAAGACCACCCACAAGACCATTCAACGGTTCCAGCTGATAGTCCGTAGTCGCCCAAGTTTCATCAAAACCGCCCTCACCCGTAGTATCACTATTGATACTGGACACCGAAACGATGTCGTCCGTTTCGAGCAGAAAAATGTTGTGCGGAATATAGACTCTTGTCGCTGTGCCCGAACTGTAAAAAACGCGTTCACAATATGCGTCAATGTCGCGGGAGGCAGACTCCACCGCAATCTCCAACAAACCATCATCAATATCGTCAGTGATGCGGGCCGCAGCCTTCACATCAGCGAGCGTCGCATACCCATTCACAATCGCCAAAATAAACCTCCAGCTACCATTCTACCGGTTGACCTCCCACCCGTTCTCACGCCTCCGAGTGACATCCCAAAACCCTGCACTGTAATCGCCTCGAGCAACCTTTTCATCAAACAGTTCCCGATTGCTCACAAACGTCCGACTGTTTTCTTGTGCGAAGGTTGCATCGGATTTTATTGTCGAACTGTTTTCATGATCGACCGGAAGGTCAAGCTTCACGATAGGAACCCCAGCCTGCACACAACGACGCTCATAATCTGTATCCTCAAAATATGCGGGAAAGAACCCCTCATCGAACAAACCCACACGCCCCGCAGCCTCCCTACCGAGCGCAAACGCCTGCCAATGAGGAAACATACCGGCCAAAGTCACATCGCCCCTACCGGCCTCACAGAGCTTCTCAAGGGCACCCGGTCGAAACACGACGTCGTTAGACGCAAAAAACCATCGTTCAGCATACGGAAACGACTTCACCCCCAAATTCCAGGAACCCGCCACCCCCAAATTGGCTGGCATCGGCAGATAGGTTGTGTGCTCCACCACATCAGGAATATCAATCTCCACATCATGCATCACAGTTGATGCACCATTATCGATTACCAACAGGTGGGCGACCGGGAAGTCGATGCTCGCAACCATCCGTTCCAACAAGTCATAGCGGTTCAGCACCGGCACAATCAGGTTCTCAAGCATCACGCCCCCTCAACCAAAACTTAGGCCCGTCCAAGAAGGCCTGCGGAATATCGGTGGGGCCGCACTCTGTCAACCATGCGCCAGACTCTACCGCGCGCCCTTCACGCCAACATTGGGCCACCCATTCCGGCATGTCAAGCCTCACCAACTCTTGATGGGAAAAACCTGCCCACTTTGCCAACAAGTCTTCGAGCGACATGAAGGAAGACAAATGCCAGCCAGACTCCACAACAGGCAACCCGCCACGACCCTGCCTCACCGTAGCCACGTCACGACCACGCAAATCGGCAAACAAACCCGAAACACCAGTCAACTCGAACTGCTGAAACCATTGTGCAGACATCTGATATTTAGCCATACGCCACACACTCAAGGCAACAGTCTCACGAATTTTCACCGGATCCGGTATCTCGTCCACATCAAACAGTCCCACGACCGCATCATCAGGGACACCCAAACTATCCAACAGGTCAAACCCTGCCCTACGTTGTGCAAACTCGTTATCCCAAGGGTTCGCTGAAGTTTCCATCACCACCGGCACGTACACCATTCGGTCAGACAGCGCTTGAGGAAGGTCGGGTTTGCCGTGAGCCCGCGGGATGCCCGTAAACGTTTTGTCGCCCTCGACGACCACCGTTATGTCTGCACCCAAAGTTTTCATTCGCGCTTGCAACATGTCACGCTCGCCCGCAAACATCACAACGTCAACTAGCAAAATAGTCTCTCAGGAACGGCATCCACAACCCATCCCACACAGTCTCCACATCAAACTGCAAAGCAAACTTTCGAGACACCGCACTAAAACCCTGCCCCACATCATAAGCCTGCACCAAAGCAGACACCACCGACCCAACCAGCGGCACCTGAAAAAAAGCTTTCTGAGGTTCATCCCAAAACGGTTGCCCCTCAACAAGGAACCCATCATCAGCAACAAGGTCAGCGGAAGCCGCCCACCCCGACGCAATCACCCTCGTCCCACACGCCTGCGCCTCCACAGTAGGAACCCCAAACCCTTCCCCATACGACGGGGCCAACAACACATCAGACGCCGAATAAATACTTGCCAACCGTTCCTGCGAATACCCCACCCGCAACTGATCACGATTAGCAAACGTAATTTTACTCACAGGAATACCGACCGCCTTAGCCAAAACACCCAAATCGAAACCGCCCGAATTAGGTGCAGGGTCAGCATGAACATACAAATGTGCGCCAGGACGTTTCTCCAAAAACATTGCAAACGCTAAAAAGTTTTCCCCAAAAGCTTTCCGATGCACACGCCCATCAGCCTTATTCGCTGCCACCATCGACACCAAAAAAGTGTCGTCAGGGACACCCAAAAAGTCGCGCCCCGAAACCCCATCAACCTTGCTCGTACGCTGAAACACTTTCGTATCAACACCATGCGGAATATACACCGAATCAATATCGGCACCCGCCAACTGTCTCTGCCCAAACGGCGACATAGCTACAGGTGTCACCTGGTCACGACGCAACCACTCAGCCACCCCAGGCGGCATCGTCACATGATCCAACGGCACCCACGAAATAATAGGCGCATCACCCTGCCAAGCGTTATACACCCACACATCATACAAAGTCATGAGGGCATGTTTTAGGGTGCGGTCGTAATGTGTGCGGTGTGCCTCATGCCACGGCGTCAACACATCCTGCGAATACGGTGCAACACCTCGAGGATAATGGGCAACCTCACCATGCTTCACCCGCAAAGAACCCACCGAGCCCTCAAGCCCATAGTTAGACAATGATGCAGTTTTTATTCCATGACGTACCAAACGCTCCACCAAATACTGGGCCTGCTGCCCATACCCTGTAGGCGCCCCCGGTGTATTAGATGCTAACGAAATCAGTCCAGAAAGTTTCTCAAAAGTAGGCATGACTTCATAATAGCGAAAACCCCCGCCGTGAACCTACAACACGACGAGGGTTTCCAGCTTAGGAACCTAGAGCTTATGCAAGCGTCAGGGTTTTGATGTGAGCCGCACCGTTAGCAACACCCGCAGCGAGGCGGTAAACGAAACGGTAACCGGTAACATCGTTAGCGAAATATGCTTCCACGCTGACAGTAGTAGTCAACCCGGTCGTAGCAACCTTCACGGAAGGCCAGTGACCAAAGAGAACCGCTTTGTTTCCCGTAGCAATGTTCGCCACGGCAGGGTTCTCAAGCACAGGGTAACCAAGAATACGGTCAGGGCCACCAACAACAGGGTCAAGAATGTATGCGCCAGCATCATCCTTCAAGCGACGGATCGCACCCAGTGTGGAAGTGTTCACCATAAACGCGGCACCAGGAAGCATACGGGCCATACCGTCAACCGAATACGCGAGCGTAATCAGCTCATCAGCGGTGATAGCGTTCGTGGTTCCAGCAGTCACACCGGAACCAGCAGCAGCAATAACCGCAGCATGAATCACCGTGTTCGCGCGAGTACCAATAGCAACACCGGCCTGCTCGACCAGGTTAGCTTCCACATCGAAACCTGCATCCATAACCAGCTCATTGCTTAGCTGAGAAATGAACGCCTGCTTCGTGGGGTTGAGCAACAGGCTGCTATAGGTTGCGTTAGATTCGGCAATCGCTGAACCCTCAGTAACCTCGCCGGCAGTGCTGTAGCCAGTCATCACAGGGATGCGAAGGTCTGCACCGGAATCGCGCACAAACACTTCAGACGTTTCCAGGTAAGGCCCAACCAGTTTGGCCAGCGCATACACGCGGTCGAGGAAGTTGACAGGCACAGTGTCAGCAGTCGAAACAAGCGCGCGCTTTTCCGCATTGCTGAACATGTGTTCGCGCACTTCGCCGCGAGCCATTGCGCGGAAAATGTCGGCAGAGCCAACAGCCGCTTCCTCAACAGGTTTGAACCCGCGAGAAGCTTCCGCAACTTCCAAAGCGCGTTCTTCAGACTTCGAAGCAACATCGATGGAACGGGCAGCCGAATCAATGTCAGCCTCAATACGATCAATTTTGGTCAGTTCGGCCTGGTCTAACCCGCGACCTTCAGACTCGGCACCGTCAATGACGTCACGAATCTGCATGGTGAGGTTAGCTTTCAGCTCTTGCTGACGCTTAACAAACTCAGACATACTACGTTCTCCTTTATAGAAAATGAATTAGATTACGCGGTCGTGTTGACACAAACCACTATCGGCAGCGTTGACGCACATCCGATACCACAATTTTATCTCACAGGTTGTCATGCGCTCCGTGGAGATGTGGGGAGTCGAACCCCAGTCCGTCAAGTTGCCCTCACGGGTTTTATCTTGCCGTCGAAACCATCCATCCCCAAACCTATTTTAGGGCAAAGAAAACCCCTACCGTCGAAAGGGTGTGGACGGTAGGGGTCACCCGCTTTTACCGCTTCTCAGCAGCCTCAATCACGCGGGTTTCCTTCACCGGCTCAACATCGAGCGCGACAATCGCACGAGCCCACTCATCCGCCAACGCAAAAATTGCGCCAGACGACGGGTTACCCGCAACACTCAAAATGGTTTTTTTTACTTCAGCATGACTAGCCATTACGCCCCCATCAATAATTGCAGCTTCTTCTTCTTCAACAACAACATAGCCTTCCCATGCTCATCATCAACAACAACCGGTTCAGGGGTTGGTGCCAACTCTGAAAGAACCTTCTCCAACAGAGTGCGATCGTCTGCACTAATGTTGTCGCCGTTCTCAATCTTCAGCAACGCATCCGCCAAAGCATCCGCATCAACCTCAGCACGTTTCGCAATTTTATCCAGACCGCGCACCGTAGCAGTGCCAGCCGTCTCAGGATACGCAGGGAACGCCACCAAAGAAACCTCATGCAAACGGACAGACTTTAGCAAGCGCTCGTTCCCCTCAGTGTTCCAAGAATCGCCGCCCCGTGTTGGCATAGAAAAACCAAAACTGAATGCAGAAACATCGCGGCGGCTAATAAGCTCCCGAGCGTCCCGCCCGTGAGAAGTATTAGGTAAAGTAGCGGTCACCTTCAGGCCACGCTCATCCTCAGACAAAACCATAGTGCCCGCCCGTGTCGAACCCAACACTGCACCAGTATCATGATTCCACAAAAACTTGATATCGTTTCGAGCCTTCAACGATGCACGAAAAGCGCCAGGCTGAATAGTCTCCGTAAACCCGCCCAGGTTTTCACTACGCGAATTGAACAACGCAGCATAACCCTCCAAATGCATTCCATCCGCATCCTCACGAATTTCGAACTCGTCAACCTCAACAATTCGGGTTTCCATCTTGCTCAAAGCATCGCCTTTCGCTCTACCTTCGTTTTCTTCCACAATCATATCAACACGCTCATCCGCATATTTATGCAAACGTTCACGGGTTCTCTCCGACAACACCACACCCCACAACGACGCACCAGGCACCGAAACAACATCACGAACAAACACCCACATAGCCGGTGTCACGTTACCGTTAGCAACCGCCACAACCTCAGGGGAAACATCCACGGCACCCCTAGCAATCGCCCGCACCCACGACGGTGCCACAACATCCTGCACCATCACTGCACCTCATAAACATCATCAGGGTTTTCAGGGTCAATCTGCGAAACCGGTTGTAACTGTGTCGAAGCCAAACCTGTATGCGCGATCGGATCCAAACCGACAGCCGCCAAAGCCTGTGCAGGATCGAACCCAGACAACACCAAAACCTGCGCCATTTTCACTCGACGCTCATCCGCAACCAAATCTGCTGCATCAATGTTTACGTTAGCCAAAGGCACCCGCACAGACGAGGCCGCAGCATCATCAATGTCTGATAAGTCCTCCAACCGGCGCACGTCGTTGATAGTGAGGAAGCCCGCCTGCAGCCCCGTACTGTAAGCGCTCATCCGGCTAGCCAAGTCAGCCCGCGCCAACCCATCCAAATTGAACTTGATAAACGCCGTTTCACCGCCCGCATAACGCGCCATTAGGGGAGAGAACGCATCCTCCAACTTTTGTACGATAGGGCGCAAAGTGTGTGTGATGAACTGCAACCCTGAAGCCTCCACGCTTGCATAAGTTGTTGTCCCAGGAATGTTCAGCAAATGGGCAGGGATGTTGAACGCCCGCGCAATATCCTCCACAGCCAACCTGCGCGCATCAATCGCCTGCGAGCTTTCAGGGTCAACCTGTGTAGTTTTGAACGTCGCACCACCACTAAGAACACCTGTACGGTGCCCCCTACGCCAACCCTTATGTTTCGAATCGAAGCCGCTACGCAAATTTTCGGCCTGCTCAGAGCTCAAATTTCCTGGGTACTCGATCACCCCTGCAAGGTTCGTGCCATTCCCTATGAACGCAGCCGCAAACTTTTCCAACGCCAACGACAACCCAAAGTTTTCCTTCAACGCCTCCACACGCGAAACCCCACGCACAGTACCAGGACGCAAAACATCCGGCACAAAAATAATGTCTTCCTGCGAAAGAGGTGCATCCTCACCCTCCACAGTAAAAGTGAGCGACCCTGAACCGTTACGTTTCACCGTCACCGTTCGCGGATTCAACACAACAAGGTTCGCCACCTCCCCACGCGCATTCGCAAACACACGAACAAAAAGGTTCCCATCCAAAAGCAAAGACACAATGACAGAGTTCCAAAACGCTGTGCGAGGTAAAGCAATGTCCGGTTTTTCCACCCAGGCAGGCTTGGGGCGAAACGACCGCCTCTGCCCATCAACACGGATGGAAGCATCCAACGGCAACGTACTGATCGTGTCAGCAATCAAAGACACCGCAGAATAAACCGCGTTCACCTGAAAGGCAGTCCTGCTATCAATGTTTGTATCCGAAAGGTTGCCAAACGAAACACTATCGCCAGACTCAAAAACACTCTGAAAGCTGATAGCTCTCTGCTCAAACAAACGATTCAACACCACAGGCTATTTTCCTAACGCGAAACCGGTAACCAACACAAACAAACCGCCCACCACAAACCCTACAGGGACAGACAAAAGAAAAGCGCCCACCGTGATAGCGCACATACCAACCACTTGCAAAACTGTTGACACTCTGCCCCCTATCCGAAAAACTCCGGTACGACTTCCTCAATCTTACCGCCCGCCACGCGGTCGACTGCCAGAATAGCCGCAACCGCAGCATCAATCTTTCGTGGACTGTTCGGGTTCTCCTTCTTAATGTGAGGCCCGGCAGGTGTCAACTTGATCGCCGTGTTACCGATATGGCGGGAAAGCAACGGGTCACCGTCATGCACCAAACGTTTCTCCACCACCGAATCGAAAAACCTTGCACACGCCTTAATCATTCGCTGCGGAGACTGAGGGAACGCAACCACAGGCAACCCCTTATTCTCAAGAACCTCCATCGACCGTTGCCACCGGAAAGGGTCACACGCAATCTCACGCACTTTATGGGTACGACAAAACTCCATAATGGTTTCCTCAACCTCCCCGATGTCCACCCGCCAACCATCATCATCATGCTCCAAATCTTTCTCCCACGCCTTCACCAAAAACACTTTCACCGGATCATCATCAGTCTCGGGAACAACCGCACCCACAATCACAGACGCATCCCCGTTATATGAACCGTCAAAGCCGAGCACAACCTCATCATCCGGCCCCAACACAAAATCGCCCGCACAGGCCTCCCACGCGCCCACCGGCAACCATGTCTCCACCGACGACACCCACTGATTACAGCGCTTGATTCGAAACTCTGCCTCGGGTGTCCTGCGTAGCGCAGACTCAAAATCTGACTCGGCAGACAAATCACCAAACCCAGGGTTAGCCTCCACCCATGTTTCCCTCAAACGATGGTCACCCTCAGACTCCCACCACGCCATAAAAAAGGTGTCATCCTTTTCCTCCCCAGAGGCGACGCGCTTGCCGTAATTGTAAAGACTAAAAGCTATCGAGTCCTTCCCACTGCGATCAGAACGTATCCCGGCGGTGGTAATGGCTATCAACGTGGCAAGCTTCCCTCGAGCACCCATCGCCAAAGAAAACACGTCAAACAGTTCACGGTCAGGCTGCGCATGCAACTCATCAAAAATGACCGTCGTAGGATTCAAACCCTCCTTAGTCACCGACTCCGCAGACAACACCCGGTACACCGAATTGAACGACGGCAACTCAATAGCATCCCGATACAGTTTCGTGATAGCCGAAAGCTCAGGGCTCGCCTCCACCATACGCTTAGCATCCGCAAAGACAATACGCGCCTGCTCCTTCTCCGCAGCAACCGAATACACCTCAGCCCCTTGAGGCCCAAGAATCAGAGAATACAAACCCATCGCCGAACCCAAAGCAGACTTCCCGGACTTCCTTGGCATCCCCACCAAACTAACCCTGTTACGCAAACCATCCGCATCCCAAGCGAACAAATGTTCGACCAACGACCGCTGCCAATCACGCAACACCAACGGGCCACCAGCCTTACCCGCAACACTATCCTTCGTAATCCGCCCAAAGCCAGACACAAAATCCGCCACAGGCTCCTTCGCCCGCCCCAAAGCCAACGCATCCTCACCGATAGGCGTCAACCATTTAGGCGGCCAACTACCCGTCACGATTCGCCCGCGCCTCCATCATCTCCGCCAACTTAGACTTCACCTTCACCTCAGCCACACCCAACCGCGACCGATCCGTCGGAGTAAACCCAAGCAACGACAACCCAGACTGAATCATCTTCTCAGTCTCCAACAAAGACATATTCACCTTACGGTCAGACGGATCAGCCAACCACTCCACCTTCAACACATCCCGCCTATCCAACAACTCACACACAACCTGCAACCACGCCACATCAGTCCGAGGCGACACCCACAACTCACCCTCACCAAAAACCAAATCCCACAACCGTTGACCAGCCTCACCCAAAGGCGCCAAAGGCTCACACCTCCCCGAATACAACGCAATCGTATCCTCAGCGGAAGGCATCGCCCGCTTCCCAGGATTACCCACAAGACGTTTCTGCTCGACAGGCTTAGGAGGATTAGGCATACCGAAAGCATACCAACCCAAAAGGGTCTGAACTGCGGGTGTAAATAAAGAGCTTATCTGGGGGGTTGGGGTGTTAGCGTTATCGATGATTTACCCCACCCTGGGGTTAGGCCGGTGGGGGGTGGTTGGTGGTTGGTGGTTGGTGTGGTGGTCTGTTTATTGTTTTGGTGTGTTTTTGGGGTTGTGGATGCTGGGGTTGTGGGGTGTGTTGCCTTTGGTTCGGTTGCATTGTGCGTGGGTGGCGGCTAGGGGGGAGTCTGAACCGAGTTGTGGGTAAAGATGGTCTGCTTGTATGGTGTCCCCTGTGGTGAAAGCTTTTCCGCAGAGGTAACAGTGTGTGGAATTTTCACGGGTTGCTTTGGCGTTGGCATGATAGTTCCCTCCGTAAAGGAATTGTTTCTTCCGTCTACGCTCGGGGGTGATGATTGGTGTGGGGAGGTGGGGTGTGCAGTATCCTCTTGTGTTTCTTGTGAGTGCCCCACATTTTAGGCAGGGACGGTTGAAGCCCATTAGGGGTGAGTGCCCGAGTTTTTCACCCAGACTCTAATCAGGTCGAAGAAGTGTGTGATGCTGAGCTCTTGAGCCCTGGTGAAGTCTTCCGGGTTGAATGCGAGTTCGGCTGCGTCTAACAGAATGTGGATGTCGGTGCCGTCTTGTTGTTGTCGTGCTTTGCGTAACGCTATAAGCAAACCTATGGGGAGTGTGAAGAAGTTATCTACTACAGCCCTATAGTGTTCGGTTTCTATTTCAACGTATGGTGGCAGGGTGTTATGGAATTTCCATGCGTCTGGTAGGTCATCGCTCGCGGTGGCATTCACAACTTGAACACTGTCCCAGTAAAGTCCACATCCTGCTCCAAAATGAGCGTCGCCAACCCTGGAATAGAATCCTCACCCGACTTCGCACGAAACCAACCCGAACCATTATCCATCGTAGGAGCCATAACAATAAACCGTGAAGCAACACGATCACCACGGTCAACACTGCCCAACTCCGTCACCCGCAAATGATGCCAATGCCCATGCACCAACAGGGAAGCGTCAGCGACCGGCTGACGGCCAAACGCCTGCTTCCTCCACCAATCAGCCACACCCGCCGGAGAAGACGCCTGATGCCCATGCATAACCCCGAGAACATGGAAGCCATCACCAAACACATCGATAGCGAGTGACTCGTCGTGCGGTTGAGGTTCAATAAAGTTAATATGGGTTGCGCCAATTTCACCAGCCAAACGTGCCAGTTGCCTACCAATAAAGACGCCCCAGTCGTCGGTGGGTTTGCCAATCTGCTTCCCGTTCGCAGCACGAAACTGGCAATGATTCGACCCCACGCTCGCATAAGTCATGGATGGTGTCAGCTCTGCAAGTTTCCGCAACGTCTGCCAAGCCAACGTAGTCGCCACATCAACCTGCTCCATAATGCTCAAATCGTTACTGTAAAGCTGTTGCGCACTGTTCGCGTTGTAAAAGTTTTCCACCGTATCGCCAAGGTCACAAAAGATAATCTGTTCCGGCTTTTCACGCTTCACCTGATCGACAAGACGTGCCTGCATCAACGCAACACGCTCCAACAAATCATCGGTACCGCCACGGTAGTCAACCTTGCCCACCTGCAAGTCCGACCACAACACAACAAGGGCTCGAGGGTTACGGGTTGGCAATTTTCTTGGGGTGAGCTTCCGTTTGCCCTCAGCCATCAGTAGAGGCAAGTTCACGCCGGAAGACTTACGCCGGAAAGTAAACCGGTAGGAAGTCAACCACTCCCCATCCCAACGCTGCCACCTCGACGTGCGCACCGGCGGAATCACATCAATATCCTTCGGATCCATCCCCGCATCAATCAGAAACTCATCAAAGTTTTGCGGTTCCTGCGCATACCCTGGTGTTGTTGCTTCCCCCTCATCACCATCGAAACTTAGGGAAGGTTTCACCTCGTTCGAAACTTTCACGGCCCTTGCAGGTTGCAAATTATCTAACATGATTACACCCTATCTATTGAAACAAGAACACTCGCGGTTACGGTGGCTCCTAATCGGTGTCTCGCTCAACTTCAAACCGCGTTGGGATAACGCCCTCGACAATGTTTTCACACCCCACACGTCAGGGCTCCCAACCGCAGACTCCAACACCAGCCGGTCAGCCTCGTCAAGGTCTTCAAGGATACGGCGCACACCACAAGCCCGCACCTGGACGGTTGGTGTTAGACCCTCAAGCATTCTCGCGTGTGGTGTCGATAAGCCGGTAGGCGACCTCCAACAACCAAGGGTTCAAATTCTTTACCGATGCACACTCACGCATCACCGCGGCAAGAGCCCCCCGAATGTTGTCGAAGTCCTCATGCCACACAAGGTTGTCATCTGCAAGCAGGTTCGCTGCTGTAGCGTATGGTTCGAAAATTTCATCAGTCATCATCCTCGACCTCAAGGTGAGCTGATAGCTAGAGTCTGACAAGATAGGTTCCCTTCCCGTAGGTTTACCTAATCCTAGTCCGGTAAATCAAGAAAATCGAGTGACTGAAACGCCGTGTTATCAAATTGTGACAATTCGTTGACTCTTACAAAACAGCCTGGCTCCCGAGCATCCGCATACACTTTCCAGGCGAGCACCCTAATGATTTGCGAATCATCGTCATAGACAACCCCGGTGAGTGCGTCACCGACCCCGCGAATCAGTTTGTCGACGTCGGGAGGGACGATCGGGTGCGCACGTTTCGTGACAGTCACGGTCGAAGGGCGTTCCAAATAAAACATGACCTCAAGCTCCACCGGCCCAGACGTGCGCGCCCACCCGTTCACTGTCACCGCGAACTCTGCCGCAGCCCTCACAGCCTTACGCCATGCAGGCAAAAACTTGGACGCCTCCACAAACCTATTATTGCCAATGCTTTTCTTAGACCCCTGTGGTGCAGGCCTACCTAAAACATCAAAGGTTATCTCCACGCCTCTCAGGATACCGCTTCAGGTTCGCAAACGACGCGAGAACCGCCAACACCAACAATGATCCAAACACCCAGCCAAGCACCGACGTCACGTTAGTGGGCACCTGGTAGGCCAACAGCATGAACGTGACACCCATAGCGAAGACCAGAATCTTCCCGCCGGTCTCCATTAGAAGGGTGCCTGGCTGTTAACCGGTGTAGCCTGCCCAATCGTCGCTGTAGGCCACTGCTCCATGATTGCGGCCTCTTGCACTTTTCCACCATGCGCAGGTGTAATACTTTCCGCCCGCACCTTCACACTGAACCCGGTTGTACCGTCACGCTTCTGAAACACGTTCGTGCCCGTAATCCGACCGACCACAGTGACTTGGCGCACATCATCAAAGGCGCCCGTCTTGTCATCCGTCGTGCAATCATACAAAGTCGAATCGACCTTCTCCCACTCACCAGACGCATTCTTACGGTTCACATCCACCGCAACTTTCACCGCACGACCCCACTCAAAATCTGCAACATTCTGCAACCAACCCGTAACAACAACCTCAGCCTTATTAGGAACCATCTTCATCACCCTTTCTCGAAACCAACAACATGCTTAGGATTACAACAATCATTATGCCCGCAAGCCCTGACACCCGCAAACACAGGCTTACCATCATCATCCACAGGGGTAACATGATCGGCCGCATAAAAGCCCGCCCACGGTAAACACTTCCCCTGCGCAGAATGGACAGTCTGAACTTTTCGTGCCCTACAAGACCGACACAACACAATCTTCTTACGGACACTATTGACAGACCACTCAATACCGCAACGCTCACACTGCACCACCGGCATTCAGGCTACGCTCCGCCGCACGCATTTGCGCTTCAGTAAACACATAATTCTTTACTCTAGTACGTTTCACCGCAATTTTCACCGGCTCCACAACCGTCTCAACCGTCACAGGTTCGCTGTGCGCCTCCACACGGGCCAACATACGATCCTTCGACCAATACTTCTCCGCCTTCCTAGCAGACGCCCCAGCCTCCAACAGGGACTCCCGCGACAACGGATGCTCAGCCATCAGCTCCCCCATATCAATCCCAAGCTCTGCAGCCCAGCTAACCTCACTCATCACGTGCCTTCGAGGCAACTACCAACTCAGAGTTTATAGGTGAAACGCAGCAGTTAAAGTCTCCCAATATCGGCGAAGCAAAGCTCATAACCCTCATCATGCGCCTCCTTCCTCACAAAATAAAGCCAATCATCAAAAATCACCCCATTCTGAGGATCGTCGTTGTGCGCAGTGTACGCAGACAAAAAATGTTCCCGCACTATTTCAGTAGTTAGCCGTTCACTCATTGTGTCCCCCTATAAAGCGAAATAATTTCTTCGCGAATACGTGTCATGTCCCAACTAGTTTCTTGCCTCATGCGCCCAATAATGCGCTCTGCTTCTTCCCGAGAAAATCCGATTGCTTCAGCCGTTGCAAAAGTTTCGTCCAATTCGACCCATGCTTTTACAGCCTCACTCATTGTGTCCTCCTTCTGTTTCGGCTTTGGCTATTAGGCCACGCAACTCTTTCATTTTGGTATGCGTCCAGTGTTCAAAAGTTTGCAGTAACAAATAAAAATTGGATTTGTCCCCCTCGGCGCTTCCTTGGCTTATTTGGAGACCACTGTAGCACCCGACACGAACAGAGGCCACCCACCCGTTGTGGCCTTCAGGGAAAAACTCTAACTCGTTACAGGTTGAACCGCAAGAGTCACAAAAATAGTCGTCCCCTAAAGCCCAGGTTGTAGGTTCTTGCCCATTCATTAGTAAGTCACATCCAGTCCTTCATAGTAGGCTTCTTGCTTCACGGACTCAAGCCACTTATCAAAACCTTCTAGCCCCACCCAGTAAGCCTCTACGGCTTCACGGACATGGGCAGTAGTTAGGTCACCACTCATTGTGTCCCCCTAATGATTGTGTTGCACATAACCCTACTGTATACCACTAAACACTTGCCGGCGACCGCTCAGCACCCTCAACATAGATATTCGCAACCGCCCACTCATGCAAACGATCACCAGACAAATGCGAAACCCGACTCGCCAAAACAGCACAACAATCATCACACCTCACAATCGCCAACCCATGATCCCTACACACCGGAATAGGGTCAGACCGCCACGACGACTCCTCCAACCGGCGCGACTCCGAATCCGAAGAAGAACCCTCACGCTCAGCAACCCTCTTAGCACCCGCAACAACATGCCCGACACTCAAATAGACGTCAGGTTTCGTCGCAAAATGTTCCTCAACGGCAACCCGAGCAAAAACCGGATTCACACCACCCAGGATGCGCGACCACGACTCAACCACATCATCAGATATTTTCCGCTGATCTAAAGCTGACACCAAAGTCAGTAACGCTCTCACCTGTAACTT
>Ga0306896_1000078_pt1 | contig 20296 bp, 4 predicted proteins | sample AntRauMFilla1562_FD_190412 | JGI IMG/M metagenome (GOLD analysis project Ga0306896, IMG submission 190412) | Saline lake microbial communities from Rauer Islands, Antarctica - Metagenome Filla 1 #562 (v2) (version 2) | ecosystem: Environmental > Aquatic > Non-marine Saline and Alkaline > Saline ... | reverse complement strand
ACTCCAGGGGATGAAGGACGTCGGTGCCTCGATGGTTGCGGCGCAGGCGGCTGAGGATGTCTTGCCACTGGTTGAGCACAACCTTGCTCAGGTGCCACTTGCAGTGCTCGTGAAGGCTGCCTTCGCCACTGAAGAGGGCACATATGTGCCAATACCCCTTGTGCGTGCGGTGCCTGGGGGTGACGGAGACCAGCTACTCGATCCAGTTAGGGCAGAGGTGCGGGTGGGCACAGGCGTTGACGTCTCCACTCACCCTGTGGTGCTAAACGAGGCCGGCACCAGCTCGCTCAGGCTGGTCGCCACCGCCTGCGACGACGCGCTGCGGTATCTTACAGTTGTAGGCGCGACGGGGGACATGAGCACCGTTCATGGTGCGAACGGTAACGTCAGTGCTGCCTATAGGGGCGATAGCAGCCGTACTGCTGACAGTAGCGATAGGGGCACTGTGGTCTTTGCTGTCACGAGCAACCAAGCAGTCAATGGCACAACGGATAGCGTCATGGATGCTCGTGGGGCGGATGACGGTCTTAGCGTTGCCCAGAGTGGCCAGGGCAGCAGCAGCGGTGAGGCCATCAGGCGTGCTCACGACACGGCTGGCGCCACGAGCCACCAAGAGGTCGAGAGCTCGAAGGATGACATTGCGGTTGTCCACAGGGTGGGCGGTGATCTCAGCGTGGCCCAAGGAGGGGATGGTAGCGGGGGTGCCGATGACGACGTTGAGGCGGATGCAGCCTTTGGAGCTGCAATGAACCCCACAGCTGAAGGCATGATTGTCGACATCGGAGCCGTTCACGAGGTGGACGCAGCTCCAGTAGAATCAGCTGTACCGCCCATCCCTTACAGTCCTCAATCTGCAGCAAGCGTGGCACCTGGTGGCTGGGCCGATATCATCGATCAGGCATGCATGGCAATCGACACTATGGTCCTCCTCGCCAATGGCGAGTATCGCCCGGTACAGAACCTGGCGGGAAGAATGGTGGCAGACACCAACGGTGGGACGACATTGGTGAACAGGGTCCACCGGTTTTACCTCCACAACCCCACGCATCGACTAGTGCTTTTCAAGGGGAACTGGATCACGGAAGGTCATTACATCAAACGGCCAGCTGGCGAATATCATATTTGGGTGCCCTCGGCCGAGGATAACCATCAACATGGCCCTTTGCCAGGAATGTGGACACAGGCCGACGGTCGACAATGGTGGCACGAAGGTTCTTTTCGCCAAGCGCAACCTTTGTCGATCCCTCCCATATGTGAAGACTCCAGGTTCCTCTACGGGGAGGCCGTTTTCAATATCGAACTGAGTAAACCTGCAGGGGTCTTTCTGCTTGGGGGACTTGAAGTTGCGACACTTGGCAATGGTGTCTTCCTCAAGGACGCACACCCGACCTACCATGCGGCACTCTTTGAGGAGCTTACGCGGACACTGCGTCGACTACACATGCAACACCAGGCGGTTATTAGTTGGGCACCCGGAGCCATCAGCACATCGGAGTTGGGAACCCAAAGTCTGGACCATAGCCGAATCATAGTGCCAACTGTCATAATGGCGCATTGGGAACGGCAACCTCACATCTCAACGTTCCAACGCAGCTTCATTGAAGGCACCACGTTTGAGTTGCAGCAGTACCTTCTGGAGCGGGCGCGGGCGGCGGGCGCCGAGCTTCCAGATCCTCCTATCTATACTCGACACACATGGTTGGAAGAGATGCACGACTGGTTACAAACGAATGCTCTCGCCACCTCACTTGTCATGCTCAACACTCGAATGGAAACAATGTCCTCTCCTCTGTCTTCCGACTTTGAGGGACAGGCAGACGTAACGCACCCCAGCTGCTTAGCCGTTGTTATCCAGGGTGTACTGATAGGCAGGTTTGGCGTGGCTCCAAATATCCGAATCTGTGACCTCATAAGCGGTCTCAAGGAAGGAATTCGGAGTGGCTTCAATCTAGACAGATTTCGAACCATCTGGCCTCATGATCACCTTTTTGAAGCTGCACGCGACAAGTCATTGGTCGCCCACGAACGGTTTCTCGACTGTCTTCTCAGGGAAGACTTCACGCTTGGCACACACCAGGGACCGATGTTACCTTTCCACAGACTCAGTGGGTACGTCTGGGAGGATACCAAACTGGTCCACTTGATTCCCTCTTTGGTTCTCCCTGCCAATCGGCCCCAGGCATGGTGGACCGCTCTCAAGATGGCTCCTCCCGTGGCGCACGGACCTTGGACGCACAACACCCTCTCAAACTCAGAGACCATGCCTATCCGGCAGCTGCCGGTCTCAGTCACACTGCTGCCAGGAGCAGTTATACGGATCCACTCTCTCCTGACGGCTACACATCTTAACGGGCGGGTGGCGCTAATTCTCTTTAGGGACAATGTCTCGAACAGGCTCGCGATTAGACTAAGGGGCTTCAGAGCCTTTCAGGGCACCACTGTGCTGGTTCAAGAGCAGAATCTCTCCTTTCTTTGGTGGGGGACCCCCCCCGCCGGCTGGGATGAATGGAGAACTGGACAAGCTGTTAATCTGACCGGATGTCCAGAGGATCGTTTTGTAAAAACCGCACAGGGAACTTCCTCCTGCGGCGGGCACAGAAGCGGGGATGTTGTTATCATACACTCGATTCCTACAACCAGCGTGGGCATTCATGTCAACGGCTGCCGAGCCACCCTCTTGGCCCCAGTCACTCTCAACCTGCTCGGAGACGAGTGTTGGGAAGCTCTTCTCCACGACGGCAATCTCGCCCTTCCCTCGGCAGGAGGCGGCAGAATTGTCCTCCCTCTCCACCAGATGACTGCCAAATCCCTCTTCCTTGGAATGCATTGGGGGCGGCTCGCTCGCGCCACGATGGCTTCCCGTATCGATTCTTTCGAACAGCCCGCGAACCCTGATCTGACCACGGCGCAGTATTCTTCGGTGGATCAACCCACTCAGCCACCCCCTCCCTCGGGAGGGGGTGGCCCCCAATGATGGCCCCCAAAGGGCCCCCTGCTAAGGGAGCAGGGGGTCCTATCCCCGGTGCAGATGCACCGGGGACTGTGGAGGAAACGCCCCTTGCTACGGCAGGGGGCACCAGGCCCCCTGCTATTACAGCAGGGGGCCCCCCCCCGGGTACAGGGGTACCAGGGGGCACGGAGGAGTCATCCTCTGTTACGCAAGTCGAGTTGCATTCTCTTCGATGGCACGGGGAATCCAACGGAGGCAAGCAACATCAGACCATGGGAAAAAGCAGACCTCAACGGTCTACAATCCCGATCGCCTATCTTCATAATCAATCTTATTACATCGACCCCAATCCATCCACTGTCTGTTTTCAACGACAGCACCAGGGTGAATTGTGCCCAAGCTCCCATGCATGCAGCAACTCCACGTACAACACCTATAACATCGTGATCGAAACGGAAGGCACGACAGGCACGGGCCTGCTGGCAGGACGAGATATCCTCCCCAATGAAATCATTGCAGTCTTCGGGAATGCGATCATCCTGCAAGACAGGGGTTTGGTCCAAGAGTTTACAAGGCTCATCAATACTTACAACATGGATCACCCAACTCGAGGGTTCCAGTATTCCATCTTTTATCCAGTGGCGGGGGATTCATACCCTTCAGTGGTTATACCGGATCTCGACAGGAAACTAGCCCACGGGCTTCCCAATCTCTCGAAACGGTTGCGTGCCCGCCTCCGAAATGGCAGCTCCATGGCTGGCCTGGCTCACTTGGCGAATCACACCTGTTGTCCGCATCACAGAAACTCCGAGCTTCAGATCCTGTCCGTATGGCAGGAAGATCGGACGAGCGCAATCCTGCAAGGGCCCGCTGGTGAAGGGTCTGGGGCTCGTAACTCGACGGTCCTAGGCAGAACACTGGTGGCCTCACTTAGAGCTACCAAGTTCATTCGGAAAGGTACGCCGGTTCTCACCTGCTATAGAAACACGTCTTCGGCAGGTACCCAAGCCCAACTGATCAAGGAACGGGAGACGCTAAGCAGGATGTTTCAATGCTCATGTTGCCTGTGTGGAGGCTCATGTGGGGGGTCTAGCTCGGAGGTTGGTCTCGGACACGCCGCTCCCCCTTTCCTTCTGGACCCGGAAGTCCCAGCGCCAGGGGGCTCGAATTCAGACTCGAAGCCAGTGGAGAAGGTTGAGACCGCCCAGCAGTTACATTATGGCTGTCATTCAAACCCCCTTACGAGAGGTTCTGAGACCCCTACGTGCACTCGGCCCGTAGAGGCTGCATCTGCACCCACCGCTGGCCCTCCCATGCAACTGAAGTGGTGCACGTCCGCTGACAAACGCAAGACCTCCAGACTTAATCCAATGGGAAATAAACCGGTTCGGCGAAGCCGGCCCTTGGAGGCAGTTCGATCACGGACAGACTTCTTCTCTAGCCCTTCCAGCCGATTATTGCCTCAGGTTCGACAGGCGCAGGCACCTCTCCACCAATTTCCCGACGTTCGTGCCGCTGTTCTACTGGACTCAGAGCCAGGGGAATTCTTGTATGGCACATCCACATACGCAGGCCAGCCCATCTTAGCACTGAACGACACCCAGCCCTTTGAGTTCAGGGTTTATGACCATGCTTACCCTCTACAGACCTCCTCTACTGCTCGTTCACGTTTGGGGGTCAATAGGCCGACGGGCTATATGTCCCTCACCGGCACGAACTGGGTTTGCGGTGAAACTATAACATCCACGCTACATATCATTGCCAGGGCGGAGGGATGGGGGCTTCAGGCTATGCCCCCCCAACCCCTTCAAACCGTATGGCTTGGCAACTCCTCCTTCTGGTCCCGAAATCTTCTCACAAAGGACTCGGGCCGCCCGCTCCTCGACCCTGTACACGACGCAGGAATTACGGGCTCCTTCTTCGGACCTAAACCCCAGGAGCTGCGGAAAGCAGACCATGCAACTCGGACGGCCCTCTTTTATCGCGCTCTTCAAGTTACGGTAGTGTACATCCCCTTCAATATTCACAGCAACCACTGGGTCTATTTCAAAATTGAATTGGCAACCAACACTATCACGCTTCATGACCCGCTTCCACCTCCATTGCAGACCCAAGTGAAGGACACCAAACAATTTCTTCACAGATTGGCAGAGTGGGTGATCCAGATTAAGCGAAAGAGGACGACAAACTCCCACTTGGCCCTTCCGACTGCTCAGGCATTTCCCGTCCCTTCTGAGCCCGCTACTAGCTTCCGCACAGTCACGTCCATCACCCAGAAGGACGGCTTCCAGTGTGCAGTGATTTGCATTGGCAATATCATGGCTGACGCCTCGAACAAACCGGGTCGTGTCCGCAGCCGATGTTGCGAAAGTATTCGCAAATACATTGGCTTGCTGCTTTGGCTGAATTCCCAGCGGCCCATTGCTCTCTCACAGGAGCATATGAGCCTGCTTGCCCAATATTCCCCGGCTGGGTCAGTGATCGGCACGGGGCACCAATCGCCCAGATTCATTCCGGGGCCCTCGGCCAGCGCCCTTACCCACATCATCATCCGGCTCATGATCCAAGAAATCGGCGACACTCCTCCGGTGGCAACTGTACTTCTGCTTCCCGACCTTTCTCCAGAGGAAATGAGCCTTGACCCTCTGGTCAGCCCATCATGCCATGGGGATGAGTCAGATTCAGACTGCCAGATACAGCAGGGCCCAGAACCCGGTTCCTCAACGGCCCTAGCCTCCGATGAAATTGGACAGTCACGAGACACGAGACCGGCTCGACGAGGAGAGGTGGAGACTCCCCATCCTTCCCAGATTCGGCCCTGGGGTGTTTTGGACTGGCCAAGGTCCCTGCAGGTCGGTAAGGGTCTCAACAATCTAAATAACACGTGCTTCTGCAATGCGGTTCTACAATGCCTGACACATACAGCGCCACTCGCCAACTTCTGCCTCGATCGTGGGCACTCTAGGCGACTAGACAGCACTGCTGCCACGGTGGCTTATGATGCGCTCCTGGCCGTTGAAAGACACGTCATAGAGGCGTTTGGTTCTAGTCAGAGTTCAATATCGCCAATCGACATAGTGACAAATCTAACCAAGATAGGCTCACATTTTGCTGCTGGCATCCAACAAGATGCGCACGAGTTTCTACGATCCTTAACAGCCAACATGCACCTCGCCGACCTGAGCGTGGGTGGGAGTCCTCATCCTCACACTCAGAAGCACACCAACTTGCTCGATGGCATTTTCGGTGGGCTTCTACGCAGCCAGGTGCGTTGTGGGTTGTGCCTCACAGACAGTGTCAGGTACGACACTTTTCTGGACGTGTCTCTTGAGGTGCACCGGTCCGTATCAGTTGACGAGGCACTCCGCTCGTTTACAGACATTGATGTCCTCGAGGGTGACAATAAGTATGACTGCAAGGTGTGCAAAATGAAAACGTGCGCCACCAAGAGACTCACTCTCCACAGCACACCGAGAGTGTTGCAGCTTCATCTGAAGAGGTTCGGGATCTTTGAGGAAGGAGGCAGCGCCAAGATTGGGCACCATGTCACCTTTCCAGAACTACTCAACTTGCAACCATTCACTAGCCCAGAGGGACAGTATTCGGAAATCTCTCTCGACTTCGCCCTGTACGCAGTGGTCGTACATGTTGGAGCGTCAATCCGGAGGGGACACTACGTCGCCTACGTCAAAGACCCTCGAGGAGAGTGGTTCCAGATGGATGATCACAAGGCAAGTCCTGTCTCCCTTTCCGAGGTATTACAGGTCCAGGCGTACATGCTCTTCTACATCCAGACGGTCCATAGGAATGCAGGAATCGTCAGCGTCAATCAGCAGACTGAACAAGTCTCTGACAGTATGGACGAGGACGGGCCACCAGTTGCAGACGAGGCCCTATCCCTGCCGGACTCTAGCACACTGACTGGGCCCGAGCAAGTGGCAAGGCACCCGACCCCAACTGTTGTAGAACCCGCGGAGGAGCTGTTAAGGTCCCACGCAATTGGCTTGGAAGCACCAGCGGTCAGCGGCTGCAAGACGCCCGTCCGGGGTGAAGTCCCAGCCCAAGTTGAGAGTCCTGTCTCTGTTTTGGACATGTCTGGCGTGCGGATCAACTATCTTCCCAGTGCGTGCGAACCCATTCAGTCTCCGACAGACCGCAGCTCCACGGCGCAGGGTGCGCCACTGCACGAAGACGCGACGGACTCTGCTCTGACGGCTCCCCCTATGACCCCCCCCGCGAGCCGAGCTGAACCTACCTTTCCCGATGCTCCGACCGCACCCGTTTTCAGGCAGCAGCCGCCGCAGCCTCAGACTCCACTGGTGGAAAGACCTCAGCTCATCCGAGCTGACCGTGGCGCAAAACGCCAGGCCGACATACCAGAGTTACTGGATCACGTGAACCAGGAGATGTTAAAACTGTACCCCCTCATTGCCGATCTCCATACGGCCAGTGGTGGGAACATCCTCATATTAGCTCCAGTTATTAGCGACCTTATGCGCCACCCAGTTCCTCCTCAGGTCGCAAGGCGCATTTTGCGCCCGCATGACGATCGGTTTAGTCTTCCAGGGTTGGACACGATCACGTTGGCCGAGCTAGGTATAGCAATTGAATCATCCATGATGGCGTGCGACACTGCACAAATGTATGCAGATGTGATACTTCGACATACTACTAGACTTTGCATAGCCGACACTATAGTAGGAAATATGTCAGATTTGATCCTGGACTTTCACATTTTTGTCGGGGGTGATCTCACGAAGATCGGACTTCTACTGGCTGATTTGGCTCCATTGCCACATACGGGTGAAGCGCTTCCAATGGAGATGACCAGATCTCTTCTCCAATGCCACGCTGGAACAGTCTGTTCATTCCCAGGTATCTTACGTTGTCTGAAACGTTTCATTTGCGAGCATGACTCGGAAGAAAGGCTTGCTAGCGTACTCATCAGCCACCTTCTACCCTCCCAGTCTAGACCTGAGCTTCCCGGCCCGACCGGCCCTCCCACGCGCCATCATCGGGACACCTCCTTCCCCGGCCCCAACTGCAGTCCCTGGAGGGAAATCTTACGTGAATGGCTCATAGACTGTGAGGCCTTTGAGGCGGTTCCACAGATCGAAGTTCCCTGGGAGGACTCAGATTCATCCAACCCAGGCAAATCCTGGGCAGCCCTTCTTGACTTTTTTCACGCCCTCCAGGGTAATGTCACGAATTGGATTCGCAAGATGGAACGCAATGGAATAAACACGCTTGCAGCTCATGGAGAAGACCTCTTTGGGTCCGAGGGTGCTAAGGCCTCGATCAGAGCGGAGCTCCGGCTGGATCTGAAGCTTAACAAGGACGCGTGGAAAGCCCTTTCCGGCCAAGAAAAAGAGGATTGGGTATCACATCTTGTGATAACTGGCTCACAGCAACGCAGACTTTCCAACCCACGCATTCTCTCATGGAATGCAGGCCCTCACGGCTACAGGAATAGCAGAGAAGAAATCTCGTCCATATTTGCACAGGGACAGCCCCTCATTTGTCTACAGGATCTGCGGATCCCACCAAAATTGATCCCAGCTATCAAGGACGAGCTACATGCGCAATTTCCACACTATTGGATCTTCATTTCAACAGTCAACAAGCAAGGCGGCACATGCGACACTTCAGGCGAACATTACAACTTCACCACGCTCACAGCACTCGATTCTTATCACTTCCCATCAGCTACATCCGAAACACTTCATCCAGGACGGCAGCTGCGACGTGGAAAGGGTCTCCATCCAGTGATTAGCGGAAGAGCGTTGGCCCTCTCTACAACGACTAAGAGTGGTGGCAAATTTGTTATTATCAACTTGTACCAATTCACGGCTGCTAACCCGGTGGGGCAACAAGAGGTCTGGGATATCATCGCGGCGTGGGTATTAAAGCACCCTAACGACAAAATAATTCTGATTGGCGATCTCAACAGTGCCCCAGCCGGTGAACGAACTGGATACTCGCTCCCACTTAGCAACAGTTTACAACAGGCGGATGCCAGACTGCAAGACTTCTGCCAAGACACGGGAGGCGACCTCACTTCCTCCAGACACCACTCATGGCGTCGGGGGAAGCAAAGCGCCTCTCTGGACAACGCAGTCACATGGAACTACCCTCTCTCTCAACCTCAGGTATGTCCCTTCGAGGCGAAACACAAACAGTATGATCATGGGGTTCTGAGCTTCGCCCTTCCGTGCGAGGACTTCATCACATCTTTTAAAGTTCCAAAGCGAAGTTTCGACATTCCCACAGACAGAGTCGACGTAGTCTTCTTTCAACGAAATCTCCTACAGTGGCATAAGAATGTCCAGCAAAGGATATCTCCCTTCTCCAGCGAGGGTGGAGAAGCAACGGGTGAAACACTTCTGCAAAAGATGCGAGAAGAACAAGACATCATGCGCGGCGAAGCCCTGAAGCTCCAAGGGCGAGCGGAAACCAGCAGGCGCAGAGCCCGTGAAAGACGTCCCAACAGAAGTAAGGATCAGGTCCGGACACGCCGCCTCCACGCCACCCTAGCAGTGGCCTACTCCGAGGCGCTGATAGCCACAGCCAACTCCAGAGTAACAGTAGCTGCTCGGGTTGGGCTCAAGGCTCTGGGTCTTGACCACTTGCCAGAAGCAATCCTACGATATGTCCAGATTTCCCCTAACTGGGCGTATCTTCTACGAGCGGAAGTCAAGAAGGTACAGGCCCAATTGCTTAAGCTGGACGAGGCCCAATTGAGGGAAGGAAAACGGAAACGATGCGACGCCAAGAAGTATATCTTCGACCACGGTATCAAGGGGGTCCGACGAGTGATGAACAAGCATGGCACGGTCACTGGCCTGCAGCAAGTGGACCACCCGTGTCCTATAGGCCTCCACTGGGAGGCTTCTCTCTTGGAACTTTCCAGACCCAATATCAAAGCTGAGATGCACGAGTGGACGTCCTCCTTACCGCCCGACAAGTATGAAGTCTCCCTTACTGACACACATATTAAGATCAGTGCCAAGTTCCTCACCGACGTTCCCACTCTGCTTATATGGGCTCCTAAACACCCGTCTCCCTTTACGTCCCTGCCGACACTGGTATACTCGAATGGTCCCTGGACCAAGGACAACCTCGTAACCGCAGTTGAGTTCTTCTTTCAGCGCAATGCCTATCACCCTTTCGCTCAGTGTAGCCATCCTCAGAAGCATAGCGACCCGGTTCCGCTTACTGAGACTCTACCGAACAAGGCGGGAGCGACCAACGCCGACCGTAGAATGCTCCATTACTGCCCACATCAATCGTGTGCAGGCCTGGACCCGGACAATTTTCGTTCCAACAGGAAAGAGGTGAACAACATGGACTTTCTTGACAAATCGAAGATTTTCTCGTACAGAACCATCGGACTAGGCGAGACAATCCGAAATCCCATCAAGACATTCCGAGAGTTCTCGCGCTACGTCGGTAGAATGGCTAACAGGAAAGCCAGTGGGGATGACAAAATGCCCGCTGACCTTTTTAAAAAGGCCCCAGAGGCCTTTCGAAAGAGGGCCTGGATTCTGATCAATATAATCCTTGCAGGGCACTATGTATGTAGCGAAGAATTGCTTGAGGCTCGGGTGGTACTTCTTTGTAAGGACCACGGCAACCCGACCCTATTGGCAAATTATAGACCAATTGCATTATGCAACTCTTTCTACCAACTTGTCAATATCATTATTACTAGTAGGATCCGAGGTCTCACTGAGAAATATGCGGTGCTGGAATCCTCACAACACGGGTTTCGAGGCTCTCGGTCGGTTCAACTCGTCATCCAGAAGGAGCGCTGGCTCTTAAAACAAGCCATGAAACAAGATACCAAACTCATCCGAGTGGACCTCGACTTTAAAAATGCGTTCAATTCCGCAGGGCATTCCAGTCTGTGGAAGATACTTGAGGGCTTCGGGGTGCCGGATGTGTCTCTACTCAGCAGCATCTATGAACACTCCACGATGCGAATTCAGGTGGGTGGTAAGTCCTCTGCAGCGATCCAGTTGGACACGGGAACGGTACAGGGCTCTGCCCTCTCTCCCCTCCTGTTCGACCTCTTTATCAATGCCCTTCTACGACTCCTCGACTCTACTGGCATTTCCCATCGTGTACGAGGAGTCCCCGATTGGAATCATCAAGCCTTTGCCGACGATCTCTCTCTTTACGTCGGCTCAACGGACGATGCCAATACTCTGCTGGATATTGTGAGCCAATTCCAGGAGTGGAGTGGCCTGAAGATATCCATTAAGAAATCCCTGGCTACAGGCGCCCTCTACGGCAGAGGTGAGACCCAAAGACAGAAGGAGGCGTCAGCGGAGTCCCGCAAACGAAAGGCCCCAGGGCTGCCGCAGTTCATCTCCGAGGCAGTCCTGCAAAAAACCCAAGATCTCGAAAATCTGATGGGCGACTCTGCTGACGATACCCAATCTGATGATGAAGAGGTGGATACGGCCTGTGATGAACTCACCAGACGTAGTCTCCTCCAGATGTGTGCGACTTGCAGCCGAAACCGCAGCCCCCACCACTTCAAGTCTGAGTCCAAAAGTCAATGCACTCAATGTTTCAAGGCCTGGATACCTCGGGGCATTCGATACCAAGGCGATGAACTCAAGACGGTTCACGGGAAAACTCCCATCCGGCTCCTAGGTATTCATCACAATATGTGGTTGGACGCCAAGTCCCAACGTCGCAAAGTCATCGACTCCGCCATTGAGGTGGCAGCATACCTTTACAAGAACGACAATCTTCGCATCGACCAAAGACTGAAGGTCATTTCAATGTGCCTTCCCTCTCTTTTTTCTTTTTCAGCACCACTTATCGACTGGCCTGAATCTGATCTCAAGCTCCTCACAGCCGTATGGATCAGAGCATACAAAAATGCCTGGAACTTAGGGAAAAGCACGGCGAACTGTCTCTTCACCTTTCCTAGGGATAAGGGCGGACTTCAAGTCAAGCTTCCGCTCGGCACACTGTTCACGTCGGTGTGGGGCAACCTTGAGCGGTGTAGTCAATTTGATGATGGCACCCGGCAAATGTTAGCCTTGTGCTACCAGGAAGCCCTACAGGAGAATGGATGTCTCGACCTCTTAGAGCTTCAGGATGCCTCACAGCACTTGAGTTGGAAGGTAGCCAGCGCTAATGAGGTCACCTTTGCGTGTTATCTGGCCAATAAGTTGGATATACGAGTAGACTGGGAACCCTTCCACCCAGACCTTATTGCGTCCGCTCCAGACGCTACTCTGTCAGCCCTTGCATGCCAAGTCAAGCTCCCGCTGTCAATCCAGATTGAAGGAGTTATGCTCACAGCCACGTGCCGTGATACTGGACCCGATTCCACTATGACGATACAGGTAGGGGACAGAGAATACTCAATTCCTGTGGACGGACAGGCCCGGAACCCAGGACTCCCGTCCCTCCGTGAATGCATCTCCCGCAGCTATGGCCAAGCACGATGGCTATACGAGCTCCCAGGCATGGCCACAGACCCAGAGTCTGACGAATGGGCAGATGGTGTTAAAACAATCCGGATCCCTCGGCACCTTGGCATTGGCGTTGGCACCAGCAGGCAAGGACCCCCGCACTGTATCACCTCGATCCAGGCGGGGTCATTGATAGCCCGCAATGGCAGTGCACTGGTGGGTGAGTTTATCACACACATTGATACGATTTCAACTGCCACAATGCACTACAGTGAACTCCACAGAGCCCTACAGGGCCCTGAGTACTCTGCAGTCTCCTTGGTTATTGCGGACCTACAGGGAAACGCTCAGACAATCTCCGTTCTGAGAAGCCCCTCCAAAACGTGTCAGATCAGCTGGGCCCGAGCAGTCAAGCCGCTGAGAGACAGGCGTCGGGAACTCCAAGAGACCATCCGAGGGCTCACCAAGGACGAGGAGAGGGAGAGCGCCTCACTGTCAATGGGCGAGGCCGCGTTCGTGAGACTCTGGCCCAAACTAAGAGCCCATGGGTTTCACACCTTCGACACTATCCCTAGACTTAACCCTTCGGTCGCACGAACGAAGTTTTCCTGTCCGATACTCGGCAAGGCAGACGTGGCAGACACCCTTCTGCTAACCGAATGGTTGGACAAATTGCGGAAGGTGGAGGGGCACGTTGCCAGCCTAGAACTGGCACACGCCCGACCCACCCTCTTACCCTCGATGGGAGGCTCTCGTGAGAGTCTGATTCGACGCCAGCGCACCCTGGCCCTCCTGCATGATCGCGCTGAAGTAGTGGCACATAGACTGATGAGGCTAGAGTTATCCTCCTCTCTATGGGGGGTCAGGATTCGCGAGATACGGGAAGCATGCTATCACCTACACAAAGTGGGAGCTCAAGTTGGGAACCCTCTCCAATGTTACCGCTCGGCCGAGGAAGGTACCACTGCACTGCGAGCTGCTTTAGCAGTGGTGGAGCACAACCGACCTGGATTCGAACGACACCGTCAACAATCCCATTGGCCGAGACTTACGGCGCAGGCTAATGAGGCGGCTCTGGTTCAACTCAACGCCCTCGCTACCTCCCTTGGGAACTCGGCAGTCAAACTGAATCTAGGAGCCGACCTCAGAGTCACAAGGCTCCCAGCCCTCATCAGGCGCCTCTACAACAAATGCCGTCGAGATCCTCTGGAAAAGGAAGCGCACAGATCATGGTGGGAGACCATGGTCACACTTTGTCGGGCAGCCCTGCGGAAAGGCAAAAGTTGGCCCGAATCGCATGACAGGGCAATCCAGGAAGTAGCTGAGAGTTGGGAGCACCCGGACTGGTTAGCGGTTCTCGAAAATCTTAGATACATCCGGGACCATCCGGAGGGCCCAGCTGAGCGCTACTCCAGACCCTACAAGGTCCAGCAGGTGGCCTGGCACAATCAGTCCAAAGCAGGAGCCGAGTTGATTATGGATATTTCCAACGTGCGCCGGCATCTCCCGGAAGGCTTCTCCCGGTGCAGTCCGACAGCCTACTCTCCCAGCATCATTATTGAATTAGCAGAGCTGCTCTACATTCAACCGGCGCCGGCGGACCCCGTGGACTCGGCACGGGTGGCTACGAACCTGCGACAGATTCTACGCTATTTGGGTCCGCCTGCTGCATCCTGCAACTTCATCAATACCATGCGAAAGGGTTCCCCATCCTACTCAATCATCATGGCATTTGAGGATGCCTTCAGGACATGGGAGGGCAAACTGATGTCACACCTCTCCGAATGGAGACCGATCAACACGTCCCCCATGTTCCTGAGATCAGCAACGCAAGGCCACACCTTCCAATCCACCATCCACAGCCCAGCTTGGATGGACCTGGTGCACAGGTCTCGAGGTCGTGGCTTGGTCTCGAAGAAGGGCTTGCACAATCTCCACTGGGATTTACTCACAATGGCGATCTCTCAAGTCGAACCTACTCTCAAACCATATGACACTTATCTACCCCCCTTGAACTCACACCGAGTCCAAGACGCGCCACTCAATGACCTCGACGGGGTTCACAATTGGATGCGGCTTCACAGACCGGCGGCAACGGACGACAGGGCATGTGGCAATTTGGAATTTCTGTGCGCTCTGAACACTCCATCCCCAGAGAGAATGAGGTATCTTTTGGATCTTTGTAAGGCAAAGAAAACAGCCCATCTACGCCGCACTCTCCTCGAGACCCAAGACCTCCTGCGCATCCCCCTCTCTTTTTGGGAAGGTGCATGCCATCAGACGAGTCGAGGGGGTTGGTGGGTGCGAGCTCTCTCTGAAGAACTCACCTCGAAGTGCGGCAAGTGCAAACGAATTTGGCCAGCCCACCAGCTGGCCAAGGACGGATGCACCAACTGCAAGGCGAGCACAAGTCCAAGGCAGGCCTCGCCCAAGAAGACAAAGGGGGCCAAAGCCAAGCTCCAACAGACACTGGGCCTCGTGATGCGGTCGGCCCTTCCTGAGGAAATCGAAAAAATTTATCACCACAATCTTATTTCAGACTCTACACTCACACTGCCCCATATCCAACTTTGTTTGGAGGACATGATGCAGGAAATGGACATATCAGCAGCTGACGCCCCCACCAGTGGTGTCACTTCATCTCCCATACGTCTGTGGTTCACAGCCCCAGAACTGGGCCACCCTCTCATTGATGACAATCACGACAGGCCCCTACACCCACGGGTGGGCCCGTTTCTTCGTGAATACTTATCCAGACACGAGGATATGGACGACGAAGACGACGAGATGGGACATCTCTACACCGGTTTAGACGACACCAGAGTGCTGGCCCGCACCATGCTTGAAGATTGGGAAACAGTACCAGCTGTTTACGACGACGACCAGAGGGAGACTGTCTCCAAGGGTCATCTGAGACGGAAGAGAGAACGTTTTTCGACCCCTCACACAGCAAGAGATCCCAGCAAAATTCAAGAGGTTGAACTCGAGAGCGAGGAATTGCAGGGCATGATCCGCCAACCGCCGAAGGTTGGGGCCATCCGGTTCCACCACGAACCGGAGAGTTCTAACACCTCACATGCTGATGTCACCGCCACTACATTCCAGGGCACCACCTCAGTCATTACCTCTAGGGGACCATATCAACTAGAAGGTGCACGATGGCACCTCCTCACAAAGGTCTTCAGCAACCCCGAATCGTTCAAGTGCGATTTCCACTCAGAGATACTCCTACAGGAACGTCTGGATGAGAATCCAAAGTATAGATCTTTCTCATGGCAGGTTCTTCGCAAGGCTTCCGAATTTTTTGGAGCTAAGACCTACATTGGCGAGACTGGTCTCACAACCCCCCCCTTCTTTTCTAATGCACGAAGAGGAACGAAGACTATGTGGGGGGTGCTTGATGATAGTCCAGTCATTATAAATTGGAACGGTCTGGATCCAACAGAGCAAGCGGAGATTACCCCGACCTTGGGAACGTCGAATAATTGGATTATATTCACACATCCACTAGGCGCGGAGGATGCTGCCACTCCCACTCCCCCGATACCGAAAGGCGCCCAGAGAATACTTCATACAAAAGGCAAAGCTGGCAGGGAGAGAGGGTGGTGGAGGACGGGAACGGACAAACTTGCCTCGTACGGCCTAGAGACCGAGGTGTGGATTAGTCAGAACAGCACGATTCCCGACTCCAATATCATTGCTCTCGAGGCACTCCTCCAGACGAAATCCGAAAAAGATCTTCCGGATATGCGATCAGAGGGAGTAGAATCGATCTACTGGGCGGGCACGGAATCAGGCTTGATGGAGATCTACAATTTCCCTGGGGTTATCTATGCCACGGACGGTTCGAAAGGTAGCACAGGAATGGGAGCAGGGTTTTACAGACACGATACCAAAGGAGGCGGGTGCTGCAGGGTCGGGGGAGGCGTCGGTGGCGGCTCGTCCGGCAGGGCCGAATTTGCGGCAGCGTGTCTGGCTCTTGAAGACTCCCTCACTCATGAGCAACCCATCGTGGTACTCACGGATTCCAAAGGACTTATGACGGTAGCCTCGAACTGGGTTGGGGAGGGCAAGGACCCCCTCCTGCGACATTCCCCTGACGGAGATATACTCGCCCATATCGTCAAGGTTCTACACCAGAGGGTAAATTTGGGCCTCTTCACCATGTTTATTAAAATCAGAGCACATCGGGGCGAGTTTCTCAACGAAAAGGCAGACAGATGGGCTGATGAAGGTCGAGTGGACATCGACAATGTACGATGGGATGGGCCTAGCCTACAGCCTACTTTCTCGTGGATTGAGGGAGGAGTCGAACACAGGTGCTCCATGAATAAGACCCTTCGGACCAGAGTGCAATTGAAGGTTTCTGAACTACAACTCCCTCTTTACAAGAACCACACTTCAGAATTTCTTAAACGAGAAGACAATAGTAGAGATCTTCTAGGGAAGCACTGGCAAGACAAAACCGTCGCGGACCGGTCCAAGAGGCGTCTTCTTCAAAGCATCAGCCACCAATTCCCATGTGCCAAGCTTCTTAAGCTCTGGGGTCTTCGAGATAATGATGAGTGCAGACTCTGTAAACGCCTTCACCCTGAGGTCACGCCGTGGCCGGAAAGCCTCGGCCATATCCAAGCTCGTTGCCCGGCTCTGCAGAAACCCAGGATTGCAGTTCATCACGGCATTTGGCGCGAACTACTCACAGCCATCAGTAGGAACTCTGTGGAATCCCACGATGACGGTACTAGGAAGTGGTACTTCCCGTCGGCGGTTAGCGAGGCTACTCATGACGAGTGGACAATTCGTCAAATCCTCGTGCACCTAGGTTTGTTTTCTGGTATTGGGAGTCTGCGAGCGGAAGTCACCGACTTCCATGCCCGACAGGGCATCGTCCTGACGGATGTGGAAACTACCTCCTTCTACAGCCTGAGACCTGATGGAGTTGCCTTCGACGACAAGAATAAACACTGTGTCCTTCTGGAATTCACTCGCCCAATGGACTCAGTGTCTTCTTCTCCGGAGGGAGACTGGGCGGAGAGAAAGGAACTCGAGAAGAATGCCAGATATGGAATGCACATTTATTTCATCAACTATCTCAGCGCTCTCCACGGTCGTCCTTGGAACTGTACACAAGTCAACTTCACAGCGGGAGCACGGGGCTCCCTCAAACAGACCCAATTTCAGGACAGACTCCGCCTCCTCGGAGTTACGAACTCCAAAGTCAGAGAGAAAATCCGAGCGCTCACAGTTTCAAAAACTCTAGCCTTGTCGGACATCATCCTCAAACTTTTTCACGTCTCCATTCTGCGTAGCCCCGAGTGGGCTCTTAGTTCTCTTCCGACGGAACTGGCCAACTCGCAAACGGCAGCACTCAAACTCTTCAAAAAATTTACCGGCCCATTCAGTGGGCTGGTAATTTGAGAAGAAGATGTATCGGGCCGCTCTCTCCTGGGGAGACCGGCCCATCAAAGGGCCGCAGCCACCACTGTCGGCCCCTCCTTAGCTCGCCCACACGTGGGTCGAGCAATCCCATCTGGCCCCTCTGATATGTTTATATGTGTGTATGTGCACATGTGTATATGTGTATATGTATGTATATATATGCATGTGTATGTATGTGTGTGTATATGTATGTATGTATGTGTGTAGGTGTATGTGTATATGTATGCGTATGTATATATGTGCACGTGTATGTATATGCGTGGGTATGTGCATATATGTATATGCACATGATATATGCGTATGTACAAGTATGTATGCGGACACATGATATATGCGTATATATATGTATGTATATATATATATATATATGTACATGTATATGTATATATGTGTATGTGTGCATGTATATATATATGTATATATATATATGTATGTGTGTATGTATGTATGTTTATATATGTGTATATATGTGTATATATGTATGTCTATCTATATATGTATATGTATATATGTATACGTTTATATGTGCATGTGTATGTATATGTGTATATGTATATAAATGTGTATATATATGTTTATGTATATATATATATGTATGTGTATATATATATATATATGTACATATAAGTTTGTACATGTATGTATGTATGCGGACACCTGTAAATGTAATTGAGGGGCCCTATCACCCCCTGCGGTTTGGCCGCAGGGGGTGCTGTTTTTATAAGAGTGAGAACGCCGAATCTGACGTTTACACGGCGTCACCCTATGGACTGGTTGATCTCCAACTTCCACATAGGTTTGATATGAGATATCATTTTCATCTCTCTGTGTCTGTCACTGTGGTGTATCTTCCACAAGTGGTACTCTCACGCACCCCAACCTTTCGCACCTACTGTTGATCATCAACCAACAACAAAGTCGCGAATCCAACAAGTTTGCTTTCTGTTCTTCACTAACAACTTCCACCCTGATGTCAAACCCTATTACAACAGATTCATACTTTCTGACTCTGAACGGACCCACATCGAACACAAACGCAAAGGTCACCTAAGGCACGGTCACCAACAGCTTGTACACACATCACAACGAGATCACAAACCAACCACACACAAATGGATGTACTACCCGCACACCTCAATAGAGATTCTTTTCGAGATTCTTTTAAAGGATTAGTTGCATTGGAGATCATCATTGATCTTCCTTTTGGTTTTCCAATAAACAACATTATCTCTCGAAGGCGTTGAACAAAGTTTCCGCAGACGAGCGGAGTGCGAGGCATAGGACACACGTCTCCTGTAAACGTGCTGTAAACAATACCAACAGAGATGGGAACAAGATAGACCATGCGAGGATGGGGAATGCGAAGTCAGAAAGTGTGGACCAAGGTGACGGGTGCATGGATAAGACACCACGTATGTCGCCATAACGACTAACATTGCTGTTTACCACGATAATACCAATCACGCACGCAGATAAGTATAAGAAACAACAGTGGCACCGCAACAAGCAAGAATGAGACGATGACGTGACGAACAATTACAAAAATCTGCAAATGACATGAGAAGGGTGGCACACAGGTGGCAGGCGCATCACAAGATGCTCTAGACACGTATCACATGCACGAGCTGCGTGGTGTGGAGCTGACAAACGAACGAACGACACCAGCACATGCTGATTAATGACTATTAGATCACAAGATTAGACATACCCAGCATGTACCATAACAGCATCTGCTTACGCGCAGTTGAGAATCTGCTGCGTAAAAAGGCACCTCGCATCATCGAACATGCTTGTTTGCTTCTCTCCGCATGATTGCGTTTTTCGAAAAAATACACGAACCGTGCCCTCATTTTTATTTTTAATTTTTCAGAAGTTATTTATAAAATCTTTAAGTAATTGTTCTCTTTTGTAAGAAGATTACTTCATTTTGCTCCCAAAAAGCAGGGAATGGCGTAGAGATTGTGGTTTTAGTAGCATGTGCGAGTGCCAGACAGTGCGGAAAACGTGTATGGTCTGCGGTGGCAGCAGAATCTGCAGCCATGGAGCCCCGCTCCGGGGTTTTTGGCCCGGCCGATGATGATGATGATTTCTTTTATTATCACTCTTGGAGAAATAATGTAGTAATTGCGTTTGGAACTTTCTCGTCTTTTCTTACCTAGCTTCACATAGTGAGTGGCGTTGTTTGCGTTGTTTGTCCTTTTGCAGATGATGAAAAACTGAAAAACATTCATGTTGATCTAGCGTTGTTAGTATGAGGTCCTGCCCTCCTCAGTACCCACGCTCCTCTACCCACATAAAACCCCAATCCCCCTCCCTCTTTCTTTTTTTCCCCCTTTTTTTTCCTCCTTTCCTATTTTCTTTTTTTGTGTGTGTGCCTGTGTGTGTGTATCCCGTATGTATGTGCGTGCGTATTTGGCAATTCCATGTGTGTCGGCCAATGATAACGTCAAGCATACAAAATCAAATATTAGAT
>Ga0306896_1000077_pt1 | contig 20500 bp, 12 predicted proteins | sample AntRauMFilla1562_FD_190412 | JGI IMG/M metagenome (GOLD analysis project Ga0306896, IMG submission 190412) | Saline lake microbial communities from Rauer Islands, Antarctica - Metagenome Filla 1 #562 (v2) (version 2) | ecosystem: Environmental > Aquatic > Non-marine Saline and Alkaline > Saline ... | reverse complement strand
GCCACCACCACCAGCGCCACCACCACCAGCGCCACCACCACCAGCGCCACCACCACCAGCGCCTACACCGGGGGTCGAACCCGCACAGCCTGATACAGGTGATTGGTTTGGCCAGCAGGAGAACATCCTTGAGCAATTTCAAAATGACGTGAACCAGAACTTCGCTACGCAAGCAGAAGAGATTGCCGCCTTTGAGGCCTATGTACAACAGCAGTTTTTCGAAGCATCTACCGATACAGACAATAGGTTTGACCAGCAGTCTGATATTATAGCTCAGTTTCAAAGTGACGTGGATCAGAACTTCACTACGCAAGAGGAAGCGGTCGCGGCCTTAGATGCCTACATGCAACAACAGTTTGGGGTGCAATCTGACCAGATTAGCGGCTTGGAAGATACCTTTTTAGGGCAGATAGAGCAACTCGGGCAAGGAATTGGTGACCAGATAGGCGACCTCGGGCAAGGAATTGGTGACCAGATAGGCGACCTCGGGCAAGGACTTGGTGACCAGCTAGCGGAGCAGCAGATAGAAGACGAACGCCGCTCCGAAGAAAACGAACAGAGAAACGCCCAGCGGGACGTTATGAGCATGTTGCTAAATGCCCCAGATGCTGGAGGGCAACAAGTTACTGTAAGTACGCCAGACCCTGCGGAGATAGAATATATATACGATTTTAATAGTATATTCGCCAACCCAGAGCAAGAAGGTATGTTTGCTAGTCCATTTAGTATAGCGAATGCGCCTAATAACAATATTGGAAGAATGGGATTTGCCGAAGGCGGCCAAGTTAATAACGATTTAGAAGCATTAATTAGGATGCTTGGAGGAGAATACAATGGTTAGTGGAGTATGGGATTGGATCACAGATACGGGCGGAGACGCATGGGACTGGGCAACAGACACGGGCGGAGACGTATGGGACTGGGCAACGAACACTGGTGGGGCAATAGGCGACTTTTTAAATACCCCCGGTGGTGAGGCAGTCGGTACTGGTCTTATCGGCTTAGGCCTAAACATAGCTAAAAACAAGGGTTTTGGCGAAGCGGACATAAAACCTACGGGCTACCAAGGCGGGATTCCTGACATGGTTTATAACCGCGAAATGCTGAATATCCCGAATGACCCTAACCGTAGGCCGGGCCAAGCAGGTCGTAGGTACTTTACTGATGGAGAGTTCACAACTAACGGTGTTATGCAAGGTATACAAAGCCTTGCCCCCGAGGCGCAAGCCGGTCAAGTTACTGATATGGACGGGCGCCCCGTTGTGGATGATGGTAACCCCGTTGCGGGCGGTGGCGGTGGCGGTGGCGGTGGCGGTGGCGGTGGCGGTGGCGGCGACAATACACAACTAAGTCAATTCGCTATGGGGGGTATAGCACAACTACCAATAAACAGGTATGCTAGGGGTGGTCAAGCAGGACGATACTTACGCGGTGAAACTGACGGTATGAGCGACGAAATACTTACGACTATTGACGGTCAGCAACCTGCGGCGCTAAGCCACGGTGAGTTTGTTATACCTGCTGACATAGTTAGTCACCTAGGTAACGGAAATTCCGAAGCTGGTGCTAAGATGTTAGAGCAGATGATGTCTCGTGTACGCACAGAGCGTACTGGCAATAGTAAACAAGGGAAAGAAATTGACGCTAATCAATTTCTTCCGCAGTGAGGTAAGAAATGAGTACTCAACCTTTAAACGCTACCGGTACTAATACATCTGGTAATATAACAGGCAAGCAAACCGGCCAAGAATCTTCGCTATCTAACTGGGTAGGCCCATACGTAACAGAGATGCTAGGTAAAGGTCGAGCGTTAGCTAACCAAGACTTCCAAGCCTATGGTGGCCCGTTAACTGCGGGTCCTAGTGACCTACAAAACCAAGCGTTTCAAGGGGTAGCTAACTTAGTTGTACCAGACGCTAACATGTCATCATATAACCCCCAGTCGTTTACAGACCCGGGCGTGTCGCAGCAGTTTATGAACCCGTACCTGCAAAGCTCACTGCAGCCTCAGATGGACGAGGCTCGTCGCCAGAACATGATACAGCAACAACAACAGAATAGTGGGCTGTCTAAGGCAGGCGCTTTTGGTGGTTCTCGCCAAGCGGTTATGAACTCGCAGATGGACGACTCACTGCTACGTAACATGGCTAATATTACTGGCCAAGGTTACAACCAAGCGTTTAACCAAGCCCAAAGCCAGTTCAACACTGAACAAGACCGTGATATGCGTAGTGCAGGTCAAAACCAGAACTATGGTCTAGCGGCGCTATCAGCGCAGGGTAACTTAGGGCAGATACAACGTAATATAGCTAATGAAGGTGTGCAAGCTGACCGAGCTCAGTTCGAGGAAGAGCGCATGTTCCCATACAAGCAAACACAGTATATGCAGTCACTCCTGCAGGGGTTGCCGTTAGCATCTCAATCATACAATTATGCAGCACCTAGCGCTATATCAGAGTTGATGGGTACGTTAGGCGGGGCCCAAAACATACTGGGCTTTTTAACACCTACACCACCAACTAATCCCAACACTCCTACACCGTCTGGTGGGGGCGGAGGTAGTTTATTCCCGCCCGGTACAGACCAATCCCTTATAGACTTTATTAATGGTCTAGGTGGCGGTGGCAGTGGTGGTAACACGCAGTTTGACGATTTATTTAACAGTATTTTTGGCGGGGGGTAATTCATAATGGCTGGTATAGACCAACTAGTTAACGACAGGGTTGACACATATAGTGGTAATGAACAGGCGCTACAACAGCGTTATGCACAAAACCAAGACCTAATGGATTTACTAGCATTACAAAAGCTAAAATCCCAACAAGAAGCTGCGGGTCGTGAGATGCAGATGCAGGCGCAAAACAACCCTGACACTATTAAACAGCAGATGGAAGCTGAAATGGTTAAGCGGAACAAGGACGAACTATTGCAACGCGTAGGCCCAACTATGCAACGCCAAGCTGCACGAGAACAAAAGCAGATGCAGGAGGCGCCCCAGAGAGCCCAGCAAGCGCAGCAGGGTTTAGCTTCACTACAGCAGCAAATGCAGCAGCAACCACCACAACAGTTTAGTGACGGTGGGCAAGTAGCGGGTGAGGGTATCCCACAGAGTGTCGGCCCAGAAGAAGAAGTAGCTAGAATAGTTAAGCGGTTTAAAGACGAAGGTTTTACTAAAGAGCAAGCGCTTGAGAGGGTTCAGCAAGCACTATCCTCACAAGGTGGTGAAGGTGGCGCCGAGTTTATTGCACAGTTTGACCGAGAGTGGGACGGCGGCGAGACGCCACAAGGTGACGATTTAGAAGCTTTGATGGGTGAACTGCAACAACAAGGTGCGCCTGAAGGGGTTATGCCAGAAGCTATGACTGAGGAATTATCAGAGCCACAAATGCCACAACAGTTTAATGCTGGTGGGGATGTAAACCGTGAACCTGATTTAAGACGTAAACCGTTTGGTGGTAATCCGCTAGATCGCAACACTGTCACAGACGCAGAAATGCGCGCCCTAGAGGATGCTGGGTTTAAGAGTAAGAGTAACCTGAAATATAACCTACCTGAGGAAGATTGGCAGGACGAAATGGTAAAGTTAGGGCTGTCACCACAACGGTTTGATGTAGGAAGAAACTCTGTGCTGGCCGAACCAGATGTTAGCCGCGACGCTAGAGACTTTGTGGCGGGTATAATTGGCGATAAAGGGGAACCGTTGGCCAGTCCTGCGGTCGATAATGCGGTAAACCCCGCGACCACTAAAACAGACCCTAACACCACTGAAATAAAAACAGGCATCGAAGCCGCAGCCGCACCCGCACCTATAACTACTAATGACATCGAGTATAAGGCTGCGGATTACAGTGGTATAGCAGGTAACGTCCAAGGTTTCCTAGGCGGTTTCGGTATGGGCGCAGGGCAGTTATCTGACCCTGAAAAACAACGAGCTATAGGAGAGAAACGGGCCGAGGAAATGACAGGCCGTAAGGAAAAAACTGCTTCTATGCAGAAACTTATCGACCGTTACGAGAAAGTACTTAATGAGCAGCAAGATGCTGGTAAGTCTAAACGTGAGCAAATTAACGCGTTCTTGAGAGGTGGTGCAGGTCAATCATCTATGGGCATGGCGCTAGCCAGTGGTTCAAGTAGCCTCGCACAAACTAGAGAAAACCAAGAAGCACAGGTACGTACAGGTGTTAGAGAGCTAATAAAGGCTAACCGAGACCTAGCAGTATTTGATAGCGAGATGGCTAAGACTACCTTAGAAAACGGCATGACGTATTTCCAAGAAGCTAAAAACGACAGCCGTGCAGCCGCTGAGATGGCCTCGCGTATGACTAACCAACAAATGCAGAATGCTAACATACAAGCACAGCAAGAATATAACGCGATGTCGGATAACGAGAAGCGTCGGTTAGATGCGGAAATAGCAAATGGTAATAGGTCAATACGTCAGGCCGAGTTAGATTTCGCGCAAAAATCGCAAACTAAACACGACAGATTAATGCAATATGCTACGCTTGCAAGACAAGCAGGCGCCATAAACTCAGAACGGGCCGATAGAATTCAAGGTATACTCGAAAAAGACCTTGAGTATAAGAAAGCGGTAGTACAATTTAAGGGCGCGTCCGCAGAACTAAAGAAAGCAATGGACAAGGGCGAGAGTGCGGAAAAGCAGGCTAAAATTAAGCAGGACATAGCGACGGCTAGATTTGATATGGATCGGCGAGGGGATTCGGCTAACTTGAACGCGCTAAACATACAGAATGTTAGTGGGCAGTTAGCACTACAGAGTAGGGTTATGGCGGCAATGGATACAATACTCCCCGAAGCAAACCTAGAAATACTGACTGACAAGGCTAGTGACAGGGGGGTAATGCAGGGCTTAAGTAGCAACGCTAGTACTTTCTTGGAGCGATCCCGTACAGAATCACTCGGGGGCCTATAAATGTATTCTACCGCTCAAATTGAACGCGCTATACAACTGGCCAGAGAAGCAAACAATGCGGAGGCCGTAAGAGAGCTAACCCAAGCATACCAACAGGCTATGGCGCAGGAGAGGGGAGCTGCCGCAGGGTCACAACCCTTTGAGCCCGTTGAATATAATCAGGATTACAACCCAAACCGCGTAGTGCGTAATCCTGAAGACGCAAATATATTCCAGAATATTGCGAGCGGGTTAGGCGCGGGCGCAGTAGGCATGATAGAAAGTGCAGCATTGGGTATTAACGCGTTACAAGAAGAAGAAGCTGAACTAGCCACTAGAGATAAGATAAATTCTATTGCCGAAAGGTTCCGCCCCGATGGTGGTAACCCAGACTCTGTGGCTTATAAAGTAGCAAGTGGTTTAGGTAGTATTTTAGCCGTAGCACCGGCAGCTTTACTTGGTCCCGCCGCGCTACCAGTTGGTGCAGGAATAGGCATAGCCGCTGGTGCTGGTGAAGCTACAGAACGTGCGCGTGGTTTTGGTACGAGTGAAGAAGACCGTAATACAGCTACTAGGTACGGAGCGCTTATAGGCATTACTGAAATACTGCCGTTAGGAAGACTATTGAAAGCGTTCGAGATACCGTGGCTGAAAAAGCTAGTATCCAAGGCCGACCCTAAAGACATACAGCGCCAACGTGACCGCATAGGTAACGCCTTTAAAACAGGTACTGCTGAGGGCGCACAAGAACTTACAGCAGCGGTGCTACAGAACCTAGTGGCCCAAGGGTATAACCCAGAGCAAGAATTATTTGAAGCAGGTGCTTTCGAGGAAGGCGCTATTGGCGGTGCAGCAGGTGCTATACTACAAGGCGCCGTTGATTTATTTGCTCGTAAGGGCGCACGTCTTAATGAGTTACCCTCTGCAACACCTGACGATGCAGCACCTACTGGGCCTACAGCACCTACTGACGGGCAAGCGTTTGATGACGACCCTAGTGGGGCGGGCCCAGTAGCCGATGCTACTGCAGGTGAAGTAGGGCTTACTGACCAAGACATTGACGCCTTGAGTGGCGGCGACCCAGAAACAGTTACGGGCGGACCAGAGCTTGAACCAGAGCCTACCGTTGCTGGTAAGTCAACAAATGATGCAGTGGTAAAACGTGACCGCTTTATGGAACTGATTGAAATGGAGCAGGAATCACGGGCAGGTCGTGGCCCAGAACTAAGCGGTGCTGAAGTAGCAGAGTTTGAGGCACTAAATAGCGAACTCTCAAGACCTGAAGCACCTAGGACAGATGGTCGCCAGCTTAACCTAAACGTATCTAATGCTATGGGCGCTATAACTAAAGAGGATAGGGCGGCGCAGAGTCGCACCGAACGGGCACAAGGGCAGGTCGCACCTCAAATTACACCAACCCAACCTACTGAAACCCCTAACCAACCAACCCAACCTGATTTATTTGCCGTAGCTGACGAGGCTGATAATGCAGTAAGAAGGGCCGAGAATAACGCTTTCGATGATGGCATAGCTCAGACTCCACAACGTGACATGTTTAGGGCCGAACTCGTCCAAGATACAGGCGACCAAGATTATTCTGCCATGTCTGAACGTCAAGAACAAGGACGCGCTACACAACGTACCTTAGACGAAGAGGCACAGATAGAGAGTGACTTATTAGACGAGGCGGCTGAGCCAATGCGGGCCAGCCAAATGGATATTGACGATGAATTTAGTGCTGCAATGTCTGAATCGTATAGTGCCAACCAGAAACAGCGTGACAGCATGTTACAGAGTTGGATGTCTCAGAATACTGAAACTAACCCTAGCAAACTAGCTAATGGGTACTCGTTTAGATTAAAGCAGGCTGGGCTTGACCCAGAAGTAACTGCCGACGAGCGGACACGTATCAATAACATCGCTAATTCAAAAGCTGCCGTGCAGGCAGATACAGTAGCCAAGAGAGACGCACCTGTTGCTAGCCAGCCTGTCGAAACAACACCTTTGGTTACTGCTGAAACAGCGCCTGCGGTAGCACCTGCACCCACCGTCGAACAAGAACCAGTTAGCGGTGTACGTGATGCAGGTAACCCTGCTGTAGCGCAAGCTGTTAACAGGGCCGTTAACCCACAGCCTAATGTAGCAACTGACCCGATTACTGATGCGGGCGTAGCTCAGGCCGAAACACAAGCCGCAAATGTACCTACTGCTGTTGATAACCCGACTGCTTTTACAGAAGCCGTTAGAACCCAAGAAGCTGAAAAAGCGGCCGCCGCCGCTAGTAAGGCGGAACCTGCTAAGAAACCTGCAACGAAGACTGTAGCTAAGCCCGCGACCCGTGAAGCAACGTCAGATTTAGAACCTGCAACGAAGGCTGTAGCTAAGCCAGAAACAAAGCCAGAAACAAAGCCAGAAACAAAGCCAGAAACAAAGCCAGAAACAAAGCCAGAAACAAAGCCAGAAACAAAGCCAGAAACAAAGACTGTAGCTAAACCTGCTGTGACCCGTAAAGCAACGTCAGATTTAGAATCTACGACGAAGCCTGTGGATAAACCAAAAGCTACACCTGATAAGAAGTCACCTAGCGTTACTAAGTCCAAGGCTAGCCCTAAAAAACAAGCTACACCTGAGCCCACTGCTAGGCAAACATCAGACAATGTGACTAAACCCGCAGAAAAAGGCGCTAAGAAAGACGTAAAAGTTACAGCAGAAACGATGCCTACGTCTAAGACGGACAAGCCTAAAGTAGGCATAGCGGAGGATGAGAACTTATTGCGTAAGGACCCTAAAGTTAGCGCAGATATGTCGCTAGGGAACGAGGGGGACAAACAGTTTAGAGATAGTAAGGCAGAAGAAGGTAGCCTCGTATCTAAAGACTTCGGGCGTATGATGACCACAACGTCTAGTAAAATGAAACCCGACCAACTGAGTACGGTTAGAGACTTTATAGATTCTATAAGTGCCACAACTAATAACGCAGGGTTACGAGCATTGGCGGAATACCGCCGCCTGACGGACAATATTGAAAGCGCACTATACTGGATAGCTACTGATTTAAACGTAACCTATGACAGTTTTAAAAACCTGAAAGACCAGACTAAATCCGACAAGAAGGCGTTCGGCCAAACAGGTAAAACTGCCGCAACTAAAGCGTTGGCGTCTATAGAGGGTTTGGGTACAACGCAAGATATATCTAGCGTCGTTAAGTGGATGCAGGAAACTAATGCTAAGTATGTTAAAGATATAGAAAACCAAGGTTCTAACATATCAACACGTGATAAGAAGATACCCGAAGATAGGGCACGTGCAGCATCGTTAGCTAAGTCACAATCTAAGTCGGACGAGAAAGCAGAGCGTCAAGAGTATAGCGACAACAGCATATTCGACAGGGACTTTGATAGTGAGTTTGACGGTTTCGTTGACCCTAACGACTTGTTCCTACCGCCTGAATCTGTAGCGGCTAGCGCACAAGCACTGCACCCAATTGCACAAGACATGATACTACGTGGGGACCTGAAGGGTGCACTCGAGTTTGTAGCCGCATCTACTAATAACAAGGATATTAAGCGGGTAGCGAAAGCGCTGGCTAATAATATTGGAGAAACTACGATAGAGGTAGTGGAGAATCTAAACAGTATTGCGCGTAACACGCAGATAGCAGGGGTATTTTCCCCGATGACGAATACTATCCAGTTAGATTTAGATAATGGTATGAATATTCATACGCTGCTTCACGAATCTACCCACGCGGTAACAAGTCATAGGCTAAGTAATAAATCAGACCCAATAACTAAAAAGGTAACTGCAATATACGAAGCAAGTAAGGATTATTTAGAGAACGCTTATGGGGCCACTAACCTAGACGAATTCGTTGCCGAAGCATTCAGCAATCCAGAGTTCCAAACGACGCTCTCCAACCTAAGACCTGACGGCAGACCTGATAACATATTTCAGGAGTTTGCCACTATAGTGCAGAACATGGTGCGCCGTTTCCTAGGTATGTCACCTACTACTGATGCCAACAACGCTAAGACTGAAGTAGAGAAATTAATCAACTCACTCATGTCGCCCGCGCCTACTAGCCGTCTAGCAGGTCAGCTAAACCTAGAAAAACGACTAGACCAATTGGCTAAAGAAACTTTAGATGGTCGTGATGTAGGTAAGATAAATAGAGCCAACTTAGTTAAGAACATGGCTGATTTCTTCAGTTCGTCTGCCCCACAGCGGGTAAAACAAACGCTAGCAGGGTTCGCACCCATGCAACCATTGGCGGATATAGCGCAGAGCTACGGGTTTGGTAGGCTAGGCTACGATTTAGATAAGACGCTACTAGAGCGTAAGGAAGCACTGGGCCGCGCTGAAAAAAGGGCGGGTGATATTGTTGTAAAGGCCGGTAAGTTACTTAAAAAACTAGAAGGTGACGACTATAGGTTCCTTAACACGATAACCTACAATGACGAGATTGGTTCGACCATGGAGCAAGTAGACCCTTTCTTGACGGAGAAGAAGGCTACGGAAACTTACGGTTTAGGTTCGCAAAAGCTCGAGATATGGGCCCGCCAACAGGAAGCGGTAGAGAAATTAAGCCCTTCGGCAGTGGAATACTATGAGTTCGTTAAAGCTTCGTTTAAGTCGGAGTTTGAAAGGGTTAAAGACGCCATATTATTCCAAATAAAGAACGCTGGTGGTACTGAAACCACTACCCAGACAGTAAGCCAAGAGATACTTACTATACTCACCAAAATAGGAGAGTTGTCGGAATACATGCCGCTGGCACGTCAGGGGGAGTACAAACTTAGTTACCAACTAAAAGACCCATACCCTGTAGCGGACCCTGACGACCTAGACAGTGTAGAAACTGTTAGTAAGGCAATAAAAAACAATAGGTTTGTTACACTGTTCTTCGATAGTAAGTACGACAGGGATAGAGTTGCTAAAAATATGAAGGACGAAACAGACGTAGAGACCGACACTATCAGCACTAGGGATGGGGATTATACCTACGACGATTTCGAGAAGATGCCCCCCGCTTCGTTCGTACGTAAAACCCTAAGTATGCTAAGAGCTAACGGGGTGGAAGAGTCCATACAGACTGATATACTGCGCCTATTCGTGGAGACTATGCCCGAGAACTCGTTCCAGCGAACTCTACAGGGACGTAAGAAGATTAAAGGTTTTATACCCGACATAGATACAGCCCTAAAATCTAAGATATACAACTTAACTCGTCAGGTAGCTAGGTATAAGCATGATGCTAAGCTTTCTGATATAGAGCGGCAGATTAAAGAGCGCCATAAGCGGATGCAGACTATAAAGAACTCAGAACGGGACGACCCTTCTAACACGGAAATAGGGGATAATACTGCTAGTCCTGTCATCTATAAAGAGTTTGTAGAGCGTATATTATTTGCCCGCTCTGGCGCCAAGAACCCACAGATGGAGAAGTTTGTTAGGTTTGGTACGCAGTATGCGTTCCTAAGTACCATAGGCGGCAGTATTGCTTCTGTTATATCTAACCTAGCACAAATACCTGTCATCATTTTCCCAGCATTAGCGGCCAAATATGGGATGCAGAGAACAACTTCCGAGCTGGAGTTTGCCCGGCGTCTAGTTATGGGCGCTAAGAAAGGGTCCCGCGCCGAGAGAGTTGGCACTAAATTATTGGATTCCGTGACCATTGCGTATGGCATAGACGCTTATTACGACATAACAGATGACCCTAAAACTGACGAGGCTAGTTTCACGGTGCGTACTGACATGGAATTAAAACCTGAGATGGTAGCGGAGTTAGAGGCGCTCATACCCATGGTTAAGTTAGCAAGAGACCGTAACATGCTTGATGACTCGTTAATCAACGACCAGATGAGCTTAAACGACATTGAGGAGATACAAAAAGGTAACCCTGCGTCTAAGTTCTTTCACGGGATGGTGTCTGTATCCGCGATGATGTTTAACCAAGGTGAGCGGTTTAACCGTCAGATAACACTACTGGCATCATATAACCTAAACCTAGGTGTATTAATCGAAGCTAACGATAAGGCAAGTACTAAGAAGCCCCTTGCTGAATTGCGGCAAGAAGCGGCCGAAGCCTCGTTCCACGAAACTCAAGAGTTAAATGGTGGTAACGTGTTAGAGACTACTTCTCGCTACGCCCAGCAAGGTATAGGCAGGATGGCGTTGATGTATAAAGGGTTCGGCATAAACATGGCGTATACCCAACTTAAAATGGCGCGGAGGTCGGCTAAGTTATTCTACGGGGCTAAGACAAAAGAAGATGTTGCTATGGGTAAGATAGCAGCTAAGCAAATAACTGCTATATTCGGCTCGGCCTTGTTCATGTCAGGTGTGTATGGTGTACCTATTTACGGCGCTGTGCAGATGGTCGTTGACCTATTCCGCGATGACGATGAGGATGATTTCGATAAGTTAGTAGAAGATAATATAGGTTCGGCATGGTATCGCGGGGCACTTAACCAGATATTAGATGCGGCGGGTGTACCGATAGACATAGGGTCACGTATTAGGCTAGCCGACCTCATATTCCAAGCTAACCTATACAACCCAGACGCTTCACCAGAAGAGACGATAGCATACTATTTAGGTGGTGTGCCGTGGAGTATGGTTAAGAAAACTATACGGGGTGTAAATGACCTTAGAGAGGGGGATTACCAACGCGGCATTGAGGCTATAATACCTACAGCCTTATCTAACCCGCTGAAGACATTCAACAGGTATATGCCAGATTTCGGCATAAAGACACGTAGGGGGGATTATATATACGGCGAGCTGAGTATGGGTGAGTTAGGCGCACAGATTATAGGATTCCCACCTGCAGCTTATTTACGCCAACAAGAGACTAACCGTAAGGCTAAAGGCATAGACATTTTTATTAACCAACAAGCTACCAAGCTTACCAAGAAGTATTATGTAGCGGCTAGGAACTTAGACTACGATACTATGGAGGATGTTATGTCTGATATTCGTAAGTTCAATGGTAAAAACCCAGCAGCGGCTATCACAGAGGAAGCTATTATCAGGTCACTAAAATCACATGCAGACACAAGTGCCACGATGTATAACGGTGTTACGTTGAGTAAGAAGTATCAGGATATTATTGAGGGTGACTTACAAGGTGTGTATGGGAGCTTTAGTCCTGTGGATGACTACTTTAACAGGAACATGTAAAAAAGAAGGCCCCGCGAAACTGGAGGAAACTCGGGGCCAACCCAACTAAGATGCAGTGTTAGAAAATTATAAACTCCACTGCAGTTTGCACTATATCATAAGATTCGCCAGATGCGTACACCGAAGAACATATTTTCTATACGCGCCTCGCTTTTTAACATCCATCCCCGCCCCTTGAATATGCGTCGCGTTTGTGTGACCGCCGCAGTAGTGTTGATACAAGGTACGAAAATGGACGCTCCTATGACCATAGCGTCCCAGTTGATAACCATAACTAGCCCATCAGGGCATAGTTCGCCACTCTTTAATATCCGCCTAGGTGGACTCCATGCCTTCTCCAGATACCAAGCCTTCACCTTCGTCTTCTTCGCCCTCTTCACCATCTTTATCCCAATCAAAGCGGAACTTCAATACTCTGGCTTTTGGTAGGTCTAGCGGAAAACCTCTCGTTATTTTCATACTAGTAGCCTCGGCGCCGAAGTCCTTAATTAAGTCGTCCCGCAAATCTTTATACGGGATACTCCGCTTACCACACCACTCCATAAGTGGTTTTAGTAATATGTAGAACATCTTCGTATCTGGTTCGTACCTAGCGACTAGCCTGCCTCGTGCTACTTCTTCTGGCAATATGTACGAGTCGATTAAATCACTATCCTTACGTCTATCTACCGTGCTGTCTATACGTAGTATATTACTTATATGCTCCGCTATAAAGTCGTTCATATGGTCAATAGCGCTACCGTCCATGTTAGTAAGCCCTACTTTATTACTCTGTAACAACTTATTGACCGCCCAAGTTAGTACTGGCTGTATGTCGAACGTAATTAAACCTGCTTTCTTTGCTATAAACAGGCCCGATATAGTGTAGGTCACCTGTGCGGACCAAAACCTATTCTCAGATGTTAGGTTAGCTAGTCTATCTACTGTCTTACCTATTTTAGTCGCTATCTCCCGCACTTCATCTATATTGTGCATGACAAACTGTACGAACTCTGGCCCTGCATGCCCATAGTTTTTCTGTACTCCCTTAGAGAACGCGTCAGTAGTAGCTTTATCTTTATGTTCGTCGAAGATGCGTGGCACTTTGCATTCGAGTATTCGCTGTGCTTCGGCTTTTGGTGAATCTTTATACTTGCCGATTACTTCTAGTATTGACGTGTTACCTGTTGTAGCCGCCATTAACGACCATGCGACACCGCGCTCACGTTCCGTGTTAGAAGAACCGCTCATGCGCCCACGTTGCTTACCGCCAGTAAACTGATACACCATGTCTGAAGCGGCTTCACCTGACAGGTTAGTGATTTCGTCAAGGGGTATTGGTAAGTTATGGTATACTTCGCACCTGTTCATTTTAAACGCTATGGTATCTTCTTTAGACAGTACGAACTCCGAAGGGTCCGCCCACACACTAGCAATTGCTTCCAGTATAGCCGACTTACCTACGCCAGATTCTTTGCTGTAAAAATGCACTGCCGAACAACTTACATTGGCTAGTTCCATGAGTATAGAGCCAAAGCTTATACCTAGGGCATACTGCTGTAATACAAACTTGGGGTCATTCCAAATAGCAATAGTTTCCTGCCAACCTGCCAACGTACCTACAGGTTCGAACATTGGGAACAGTGACCTTGTATGTGACGACGGCGGGTTAAACTCAACTCCTTTAGGTGTGAGTTTGCGGTTACCTGTGACGAAAGAATCAAAGTTTTTACCGACCCAACCAAATTGCCTATGTGCTTCATCAGCTTTATTAGTAACTTGCAATTCATTAACCCATTGCATTATATAGTTCCTTAAATCGTTATAATCCCGCGCCATGATGCCTTCACGTGCTAGCACTTTGCGTAGCTCTTCTTTGGACGATGCCGCTATCATATCGACACTAAATTCACGCACACCATCTTTAGGTAGGTGTACTCTAAGAACAAGGGCCTCACCGCTACCAACATCGTAAGTACGTTTAACTACATATACGTCATGTTGGTATATTAGCTTCTCTTCATCAGGACCATCGTCGGACGGCACTCGTAAATACACCCCGCAATTCTTACCTCGGAAGTACGGGAACGGGTATTTTGGTATGGGGAACTGCCCTATAGGAGCGTTGGGTAGGTTCAGTGATGGAGCGGTGACTAACTCTAACACTTCCTCTGACTCGTCACCCTGTGATGTGTCGCTTTTATATACACTACCCTCTACTTCGGCTTCTTGTACCCGCATACCTATAGCAATCGGGGACTTGAACTTGCCTTTTAGTGGGCAACCGTTGCATCCTTCTGGGTTAGCATCAGAGAAATAGTCGCACGTTTGTGGTTTCGGTATCTCACTTGCTTTCGCCTCAGTCTTATCGTAGTCATACTCCGTATGCTTCTTAGATATAAAGTGTATGGCTTTGTCACGGTCAGAACAAAACTGGGCTATGGATAAACCCGCTCTCCACAGAGGTTCAGGCGCCTCGTTCTGGTGAGTTACTAGATATTTAATCTGCTGACAGCCACGCCCTGCTAGTGACTCGGTTAGTATTACTTTAAATATGGCTTCTTTGTTGCCCGCTAGTTGTTGGTTCAAACCACTCAGAGCGGGGTTAGCCAGTGTCGTTATAGTTGTAAGGGGTTCATCCTCACCTACTATAGCCTTAAAACCCTCAAAAGAAGTTACTGCACCTTCTAAGCAGATTGGCACATCTTTCGGGGGACTATACTTAATGTTCTTAGTTAAGGGCATACGTAGTATGCGTGACCCGTCACCTGTTAGCCCGTGGTCAGCATGGAAATTATGTTGCTTGCACAGGTTCTTCAAACGAATAGCTACCGGCTTCCATACCTCGAAAGTAACTGCACTCTCTAAAGGCCAGTACGCATGAAACCCACCACCAGAATCTACAACGAATGGTTTAGGTAACTTCAATACCTTACACAGCTCTTTTAAGGCACTGAATGCTTCATGTTTTAGTTTAAAACCTTTATCAGGCCCGCAGTCTATATCCAAAAAGAAAGTGCGTAGGCAGGCTATGTTGTTATGTTTTCTAGCACCTTGTTCCTTACGTTCTTTAAATGATGCAATAGCGTAGAAAGTATTGATAGGGTTAGCATCGAATCGGTTGGCGGCTGTTATCAACTGGTCGATAGTGTCAAAAAATAACTGCTTACCCTTACCGTCATTGTCTATAGTCTTGAGACAGTACAAACCCTCTGGGCATAGCACGGTCTCCAAAAATGTTCTTCGGTTCATATAATCACCACAGATAGAAAAGCCACGACACACACAAATGCCGTGGCTTAGGGGTTAGTTTTTATGCGTCGTCCCAATCGTCTATGATGCTAGCTAAATCTTCGTCAACTTCTACACTCTTGGCTTTCTTCTTAACTGCCTTAACAGGTTCCTCTATCTCGTCCTCTTCGGGCACGTCAGCGGGTTCTGGTTTAGTTTTGGCCTCCTGCTTAATTTCAGGTTCAGGTTTAGTTTTGGGTTCTTCTACTGCTTCCGACTTACTAACTTGCGATACCTTGTCAGTCTCAGCTACGGTCATGTCTAAGGCTTGCTTTACTTCATCTGTGCCCTTGACCTCGACTACCACGTTAAGCTCTGGCTCTGTTAATGGACGCGCCGCTTTAAAGAATAACTTAGGTGTCTCCGCTTCTTCGTCAAAGTACATACTAGTTATAACAGCAATCGCAGGCGCTTTGTTAGCACTCAAGAATCTGGCGTAGGCTTGCATTGGCATCTTACCACCCTCTGCGCCACCGAACACAGACGTAGCAGGCAACTGTAATTGATATACGGTGGTCATATCTTCTTCTAGTACAACGGCTAGGCGCTGACTAAATCTACACGCTCGTGAGTCACCTTGGCCGCTACCTTTAATAGATTGTGTGCACGTAGCGCACTTATCTGACTGGCGGTTTGCTTCTGGTACGTCTGCACTAGGTGTCTTGGTATCCGCTGACCAACATGTAGGCGGTGTTACCGCTTTAGGGTCATAAGAACCTTGATAATAGGTACGCGCTATAGGTGCGGCGTCTATTATTACGATGTTGATACTTTCTTCTTTACTCACACTAACTTGTTCCCCACCAACTACCATGCGGAACTTACCACCTTTGATGCTGATGCGCTTGTAGTCGCCACCGCCAGAACCCGCTAGTTTATCGTTGTCTACTAGTAGATTCTTGAATAGGTCGCTGTTAGCTAATGTACCTGCTAGATTGGAAATGTCATTACTCATGTTAATTCCTTATAGGTCTTTTTCGTATTCGTCTAGGATAGAATGTAACTCGTCGTCTTCGGCGCCTGCGGACACTACAGTAGTAGCTAGGGATTCAAGCTCGTCTCCTGTCGCCTCTATCTCAGACTGCGTAACGGTTACATCTTTACCGGCATCACGTGCTAGCAAAGCAGCCTCAACTTTAGCGCTGTTGAACCTGTATATTGAGGATACCTTAACATAGGTATCCGCAGGTATGTCTCCTGACTTAACCCAATTCCTAATAGTTGAAATGGATACGGCAAAGTGCTTAGCTAAATCTTCGATTACCATGTATGAACTCATTACTTATTTTTCCTTACTGTTATTTGATATTCTGACGTCTGCTCCAGTGATGGGGGCAACACATCGGGGTTTTCTTCAATGTACTCTTTGACAGCGGTTTGGTTTAGGCGCTTCTCAAAGAATTCGGGTAGTTCGTTCTCAAGTATAAACTTGTGCATATCGGCCCAATCGCTAGACCAGTATCGGGTTTTGGTAGTTCTAAAAAACGTACCAGAAGTGGTTTTGACGCTCTCGACGCCCTGCGTCTTGCAGAAACTAAGTAGTGCTATCTTAATCTTGCTTTGGACGTCTTCTAGTTTTTTGTTCTCTTCCTCAAAAGCGCGTTTTATTTCTGCACGTTTGTCACGTATTTTGATAAACGTGCGGGTTAGTTTTTCTATAAGGTCACTGTTTTCGCTCATCTTTGTAACTCCAGTTTGTTGTAAGACGTTCACTATAGTACGCTATGGTACGCTAGTCAAGTATTTGTTTGTATAAGTCTATAATCTTTGTGTGCAGGTTAATTTTACTATCAAGTAATGAGTAGATATGGTTTTCCACGGGCGACCCACACAGCTTCACTACTGTACATTTGTGATTCTGCCCCGCCCTATGAAACCTAGCGTTTGCCTGTGCATAGGTCTCGAGTGAACTTGTTGGCCCCCACCATACCGTAGTACTAGCCGCTGTTAATGTAACTCCATGGGCGGCAGATTGCGGTTGGATAACTAACACCTTTGGGTTATCTGAATCTTGGAACTGTTTGAATATTTTAGTCCTTGCATGTGCGGGCACGTCACCTGATATAATCTCATTCGTGATACCGTCAGAAGTCAGCTTGTTTGAGATAACGTCGATGACATTTTTAAACGGGGCGAACACAATCACTTTCTTGCTAGATTCGTCTATAACCTCCCGTAGCACTTTATATCGTTCCGATATGTCGAAGTGGAGTACTTCTTTAGTGTCAGTATACGTAGCCCCGAGCGCCACCTGTAACAACTTACTCAGTGCTATAGCGGCGTTGGCGGCAGTAACTTCTTCACCTGCGGCTTGGATTACTAACTTAGTCTTCAAGGCCTTGTAATATTTGGCTTGTTGGCGAGATAACTGAACCTCACGCTTCACGTAAACAAGTTCGGGTAAGTCTAGGCACTCTTCCTTGGTGAAACGTATAGCAGGTTGGAGAATTTTATGTACTGTGGTATCAGCGTCGCGCTTAGGTATCCACTTAAACTGGGTTATCTTGTGCATCAATTGGTCGCGGAATGAGTATAGCGACCTAGGCACGGTACTTCTATCGGATAGTTTAGCTAGTCCATAAGCATCTAGTGGTGACTGTGCGGCAGGTGTACCCGTCATTTGCCATAACCACGTTTCAGGCCCGACTAACTTGTTCATTATCTTCCATCGGTTAGATTGCGCGTTCTTGTAGTGTGACGCTTCATCTACAATAATCAAGTCAAAACCCCCGTTCTTAATTTCGTCAAATATTACTTCTATCCCGTCGTAATTGATTATCACGTAGTCCGTGTTCATAGCGAGTATCTTCTTCCGCTTCTCCTTAGACCCGTAAGCGACTTCAACCGAGCGGTGCATGGCGAAGTTAAACATATCATCACGCCATGCCGATTCCATGATAGACAGGGGGCATACAACTAATACACGTTTAATCTTGCCTATTGATAGTAAGTAGTCTGAAGCCCCTATGGAAGCACCAGTTTTACCCGTACCCTGCTCGTTAAAGCAGAACGCTCGTTTGTTCATGGTCAAGAATGCGGCTGTAGTTATTTGGTGGTCGAACGGCGTGTATTTAGATTTCCACGTATACTTGCCTGTGATAGGTGAGGGCACAGTAATACCCATGTTTTTAAGCACCATGGCTTCATCTAAACCCCAATGTACGGCTACCTCGTTAGTGCCTAACAACTTGCTTTTGGGTATTAGGTTTGCAATCCTTTGGGGGTCACGCAACTTCAACAATACAACTTTGTTGTCTATTATCTTCATGTAAGTATATATCTCCAGTTCACTGCCAATGCTATTTTGTTAGGGAATCCCTAACTTATTTCTTCTTCTGGTAATTACGTGCCCTGTTTTTACTAGGTGACTCTAGTTTGTATCCGTCTGCGTTCGTGCCGCCTTTACTTAATGCTTTAGTGTGGCTTACATCTTTACCTTTACGCTTCGGTGACTTCTCCATCACTGTGCCAGTATCACGCTTGTCTACAGCACGTCTAGCGCGTTGGCGCTCCATGCGTAGCGGATGTTCGTTGTTTGCTTTCTGCCTAGCGTACTCGGCTTTGTAGTCGCGTTTCTTCGTAGTCATTATCTGTTTGCTCCGTTGTGTACGCACTCAGTAACTGGGCAGTGTGCATTACATAGTCCTGTAGGGCGTGTAGGCCATACGTTTATTTTATGTGCGTGTTCCATAGCGGCGTGGCGTTTAGCCCACCTAGACCACAGTTCCGCTTTGTCTACCTTCTGGTATTTACCTTTTACTAGTTGGTTGCATTTAGTAAATACTAGCCCACCGTTGGCGCGGGTGACTTCAGGATAACTCGCAAACACAAGTAAAGCCATAAGTTCTAACTGGTCTTTATCGGCATAGTTGGCGTTCTTGCTTGTTTTATAGTCGATAATCCATGCTAAGTCCCCATCTACTATAAGCAAATCCACTACCCCACGTATCCAAACTTCTTTGCTAAAAAACGAGCATGGTACAAAATCACGGGTAATGCCTAACTTTATTTCGCAGAACTTGTTACCTTGTTTAGCCTTCAAACTATCGAGTACTGGTATCATGTACGAAAACTTACTGGGTACTGGGTTGTTATCTCGTACGTAAAGCTCTGCAACTTTATGCGCGGCGTGTCCATACCTGACAGCATCAGTTTCTACAAATGGGTATTCGACAAGGTGCTTAACATGGTAGAACTGCTTAGGGCATTGTTCGAACGCTTTTATGTTTGAGTATGATGTAGGTGTGATTGCCTTGATGCTATTCATTACCCTTCCTTTCCTAGTGCTAGTAAGTCTTTCATAGCCTCTATCTTGTTTCGTATAGCCGTACGTTTACGCACCGCATTTAATTCTACCTGTTGGTTGTATGTTAATGAGTTAGTTCGTATTGGTACTATTCTAACCTTACGCATCACAATCTCCGTAGTATTTAGCGACGTCTAGGTCGCAGTTAAGTGGTAAGCCCTCCGCCCATGGTGGGGTTCTGCTCATGGCGTTACGTACTGACATCTTAGCCTTCTCTACCATAGCTATATCGTCAGGTATACATAGTACAATAGAATCGTGCACCGTAAGGCGAACAGGGTATTGTTTTTGTACCTCTAACATCTGGTCAGCCATGACTATCTTAGCTAGGCCTTGGCATATGTTCTCGACTAGTTTACCACCATATATACGTGTGTGCCCCTTATTACCGATGTACTTAAATTGTGGCCCTTTAGCCGTGCGCTCAGATACATGCAAATCGGGGTAGAATTGAACTAAGCCGTTGGGTAGGCGTATGCCCTCTTGGTCAGGTACTACCTGTAACACACCTTCACGTCCGAATGGTAACGCCTTACCCTGTGATAATGCAGTGATAGCGTCGCCACCTTGATACCACAACTTAACTATGTTCGGGTATGTGCTACGGTAAGTGCGGACAATTTTAGCGGACTCTTGCATACCGATTATCACGCCTGCTTGTGCGCGTAGTTGGTCACGAAACTTCTCAGCACCCATTCCGTACCCGCAATTATGCACTATCATCGGCCCTCGTTCCGTCCACATCGTGAAGCGATTGTTCGGCCCTGCGTAGGCGACGTCGTAGGTCATCAACTTCCGACTGCAAATCTCCGACCTGTCGTTTATTA
>Ga0306896_1000074_pt1 | contig 20980 bp, 10 predicted proteins | sample AntRauMFilla1562_FD_190412 | JGI IMG/M metagenome (GOLD analysis project Ga0306896, IMG submission 190412) | Saline lake microbial communities from Rauer Islands, Antarctica - Metagenome Filla 1 #562 (v2) (version 2) | ecosystem: Environmental > Aquatic > Non-marine Saline and Alkaline > Saline ... | reverse complement strand
GCTGAGTTGCTGAGTTGCTGAGTTGCTGAGTTGCTGAGTTGCTGAGTTGCTGAGTTGCTGAGTTGCTGAGTTGCTGAGTTGCTGAGTTGCTGAGTTGCTGAGTTGCTGAGTTGCTGAGTTGCTGAGTCCATTTCGTCAGCAACCCAGCAACCAAAATCTCTTAAAAAAAAAAGTTGATTTTTAGTTCGTTTCTTGTTACGTTAATGGGTAAGCTCACTGTTAGATAATAGTAATCTCTGAACTTTGTCAGGACTGAAAGGTAGCAGCAATATAGTTGTATTATTTAAGTTATAACAGTGAGCCCAGAAATTCAGAAACCCAGAAATACTGGGTTTTGTTAAAGGCGGCACCCAGATTTGAACTGGGGATGAAGGATTTGCAATCCCCTGCCTTACCACTTGGCTATGCCGCCGATATTCTCTTAATCAGATACTAGTATAACGTATTTAGTAGTTCTCTTTCAAGTGACAATAATATCTTTAGTAAAAATGAATACAAAATTTAAACTCCCTGATTTCATTGACATACAACGTACAAGTTTTTTAACTTTTTTAGAAAAAGGTATTGTGGAAGAAATTGAACATTTATCACCTATTCAAAGCCAGAATGGAAATATAAAACTTGTTTTTTATCCACATTTAATTAAGTTTAAAAACCCAAAACCTCTACCCAAAGAGGCCATACTTCAGTCGAAAACATTTTCAGCTGCTCTTTACGTACCCGCGCAATTATTTGTTTATAACCCCATCACAAAAATTCATTTGAAATCGGCTATTAAAAATGTCTTTTTCGGTGAAATTCCTTTTATGACTGACAGAGGAACTTTTATTATTAATGGGTCCCCAAGAGTACTTGTTAATCAAATTGTAAGAAGTCCTGGTATTTACTATAAAATGCAATTCGATAAGGAAAACAATAAAACATTCGTGGGTAGTATTATTTCGAACCGAGGATCTTGGTTACGTTTAGAAATGGATAAAGAAGGCTTCATTTATGCGCGTATGGATAAAATAAGGAAAATTCCGATTTTTATTCTTTTATATGCCCTAGGGTTAACTGAAAAACAGGTCTTCACTTCAATACGATACCCTCAGGCTTTAAATAAATCCTTAATGGAATTAGTAGAAGAATCTGGGGTCAACACAATGGACCAAAAGAGAGCTTTATTTAAACTTCACTATATACTTAGACCGGATAGACCTCCTACAGCCCAATCTGCCAGACAGCTATTAGAATCACGATTCATGGATCCTGAGCGATATGATTTAGGAAAAATTGGGCGTACACGGATCAATAAAAAGTTAAAGATTTTGGGAAATCCTAAACGAACCACTTTAGGACCAGAGGATATTCTTGCGGCTGTAGATTACTTAGTTAATTTAAAGCAGGGCATTGGAGAGATAGATGATATTGATGATTTAAAAAATAGACGAGTGAGAACGGCGGGTGAATTATTACAGAACCAAGTTCGAATTGGATTAAGCCGTCTTACACGTATTGTCAAAGAAAAATTAGAAAAAGAAGGCACAAAGAATAGGACTGAGGCAAAACATTTATCGCCAAAACGATTTATTAACCCGAAGCCGTTAATAGGATCATTAAGAGAATTTTTTGGGTCAAGTCAATTATCACAGTATATGGATGAAACAAACCCATTAGCTGAGATTACACATAAGAGACGATTAAGTTCTTTGGGGCCTGGAGGACTAAGTAAAGATAGAGCAGGGCTTGCTGTTCGTGAAATCCACCCGAGTCATTATGGACGTATATGCCCTATCGAAACACCGGAAGGTGGAAATGCTGGATTAGTAAGTTCATTAACAACTTATGCAAGAATTGATCAAGAAGGGTTTCTAGAATGTCCTTTCTATAAAGTCAACCAAGGGGTAGTCTTGCGTAAGGAGGGGTCTTACTTCCTATCTGCTGAACAAGAGGAGCGTGTAATTGTATCTCCTGGTGATATACTGATTTCCGATAAAGATACACTGGATTTTAAAACAGTACCGGTGAGATATAAACAGGAATTTAGCGTCCTTAATCCGAAATCTATCAATTATATCGGGATATCTCCTACTCAAATGATCTCCGTAGCGACCTCTTTAATTCCATTTTTAGAGCATGATGATGCTAACCGAGTTTTAATGGGTTCGAATATGCAACGCCAGGCTGTTCCGCTGATTCGACCTGAGCGTCCTATCATTGGCACCGGTCTCGAAGCGCAAGTAGCACGTGATTCAGGTACTGTTGTTATTGCCAAAAAAAGTGGTGTTGTTAGTTATGTAGCTTCTGATAAAATTCTCGTAAAGAGTTCTGATAATCAGGAAACGATTCAATATTCGTTACAAAAGTATCAACGATCGAACCAACATACATGTGTCAGCCAAAGGCCCGCCGTTTATGAAGGTGAAGTGGTTCAAAAAGGTGATTTAATTGCAGATGGTGCGGCGACTTCTCAGGGTGAACTAGCTTTAGGGAAAAATATTCTTGTGGCTTATATGCCTTGGGAAGGCTATAACTTTGAAGATGCTGTTTTAATCAGTGAACGTTTAGTTTTGGAGAATGTTTATACCTCGGTCCATATTGAAAAATATGATATTGAAGCACGTGAAACCCAATTAGGGGTTGAGGAATTCACCAAAGATATTCCTAATAGTAATAGCCAGGTCACTCGAAATTTAGACGATCGAGGCATCATTAGGACGGGTTCGTGGGTTGAAACTGGGGATATTTTAGTGGGTAAGGTAACTCCTAAAGGTGAATCAGATCAAACACCCGAAGGGCGATTGTTACGAGCTATTTTTTTACAAAAATCACGGGATGTCAGAGACAGTTCTCTACGAGTACCTGGCCGTATAAAGGGTCGTGTTATCGGTGTGCGGGTGCAAAAAAATACTATACGTATTTATTTAGCGGAACGAAGAAAAATTCAAATTGGGGACAAAGTAGCTGGACGTCATGGTAATAAAGGGATTATCTCCAATATTTTACCTATTCAAGATATGCCATTTCTTCAGGATGGTACGCCGGTGGACATGGTTTTAAACCCTTTAGGAGTTCCCTCACGAATGAATGTAGGCCAGGTGTTTGAATGTTTACTGGGTCTTGCTGGAAAAGAACTACAACAAACCTATAAAATTGTTCCGTTTGATGAAATGTATGGGAAGGAAGCATCTCGTGGATTAGTTTATCGTAAACTGTACGAGGCTCGACAAAAGACAGGAAAAAATTGGCTCTTTGAGCCTACTTTTGCAGGTAAAAGTAAAGTCTTTGATGGGCGAACTGGAATTCCGTTTGACCAACCGGTTATGTTTGGGTATCCCTATGTGTTGAAATTAGTTCACCAAGTGGACGATAAAATTCATGCAAGATCTACAGGTCCTTATTCATTGGTTACACAACAACCATTAGGAGGTCGCGCAAAACATGGAGGCCAACGTTTAGGAGAAATGGAAGTTTGGGCTTTAGAAGGTTTTGGTGCAGCCTATACACTACAGGAATTTTTAACTGTAAAATCGGATGATATGAAAGGTCGAAATGAAGTATTAAGTTCCATTATTAAAGGTCACTCACTACCCAAGCCAGGTACACCGGAATCATTTAAAGTGCTTATAAGCGAACTTCGTTCACTATGTTTAGATGTTCGAATTTTTGAGAAACAAATTCATTAATTCATTCGGAAACTCGGATTTCGGAATTTAGGACTGACTGCAGTCAGTCAGTCCGAAATTGGAAAATTCAGAAATTCAGAAATTCAGAAATCCGAGTCGTTTTATAAAATCGAAAAAGAAAACTATGAAAGAAACTGAATTACATGCATTAAAAATTCAATTAGCTTCCCCTGATTGTATTCGTAAATGGGCAGAAAAAACGCTTCCCGATGGTCGGGTTGTTGGGGAAGTAACAAAATCAGAGACCATTAATTATAGGACTTTTAAACCTGAAATGGATGGTCTTTTTTGTGAACGTATCTTTGGTCCAGTCAAAGACTGGGAATGTCATTGTGGGCGTTCGAAGCAAGCCCACCACCAACGGGACGGGAATCAATTATTACATTGTTCTAGTTGTGGAGTGGCTTTAACCGAATCGAAAGTACGCCGATATCGAATGGGCTATATTCAATTAGCTTCGCCTGTTACTCATGTGTGGTACTTGAAAAGTATCCCGAGCTACCTTTCGATTCTTTTAGAATTACCTGTGAAAACAATTGAAAATATTGTGTATTACAATGAATTTTTCGCAGAAAATGCTAAAGATTATTTCACATTGAATTCACGTGGTTCGTGGGATTATTTCCCCTGGGACGGGATTGAAGTTTTTCACCGTGAAAATTTAGACACAGGATTTGATTTTGATGGCAAATTAGTCACTACGAAACCAAAAGACTTATTTTCACAAGATCTAACGACTAATTTGGGAGCTCACGTTATTGAGAAAAAATTAGCGGGCCAAAATCTAAAAAAAATGGTGGGTTTATTACGTGATAAACTCGACAGACTTCGTAAAGCAGAGAGATTAGCCTCTGAAAAAGATTTGAAGAAGATGCTTCGTGTCAAAAAGAAAATTGCAAGACGATTACGTCTTCTTATGTATTTAATTGAATCTGAAATGGATCCAAGCTGGATAGTACTCCATAATTTACCTGTACTCCCACCTGATTTACGTCCTATGGTTCAATTAGACGGGGGACGTTTTGCAACTTCCGATCTAAATGACTTATACCGACGAGTTATTAACCGAAATAACCGATTAAAAAAGTTTATGAAGATTTCGGCTCCCGATCTTATTATTCGTAATGAAAAACGTTTATTACAAGAAGCTGTAGATTCATTAATTGATAATGGTAGACAAGGTAAAGCAGTATTAGGGACGAAGAACCGCCCTTTAAAATCATTATCCGATATTATTGAAGGGAAACAAGGTCGATTTCGACAAAATCTCTTAGGAAAACGGGTAGATTATTCAGGAAGATCTGTTATTGTTGTCGGTCCAAAATTACAATTGCATCAATGTGGTTTACCATGTGAAATGGCGATTGAATTATTTCAACCCTTTGTTATTCGCAGATTAATTCAATTAGGATTAGCTACAAATATTCGGGGCGCTAAGAATAAAATTCAGCAAAACGGACCCCTGATTTGGGAACTTCTAAAACAAGTGATGCGTTATCACCCTATCTTACTAAACCGTGCTCCAACGCTACATAGATTAGGAATACAAGCGTTTTACCCACTCTTAATTGAAGGGAGAGCTATTCAACTTCATCCTTTAGTTTGCCCAGCGTTTAATGCAGATTTCGATGGAGATCAAATGGCTGTTCATGTACCTCTTTCCATAGAGGCTCAAGTGGAGTGCCGTTTATTAATGTTGGCTTCAAATAATTGGCTTTCTCCTTCGACGGGCCAACCTATTCTCTTACCCAGCCAAGATATGGTATTAGGCTGTTATTATTTAACGACTGAAAATCTAGAATTGGCTGTTTCCTCAGTTAAAAAAAAGAAGTATTTTACTACTTTTGAAGAAATTGCATTAGCTTACGAAGGGAAAAAAGTGGAACTTCACACGTATATATGGATTCAATACGACCATACTCTAGAAAGTTACACAAATGAGGAAGAACCTTTAGAGATTCGAGTAGAAAGTAGTGGTCGGAGTACAAAAATTTATCGAAGAGTTCAAGTCAAAGAGGAACAGGAAGGTATCCAATTAGTTCAGTATATAAAAACGACTGTAGGCAGAATCCTATTCAATCAGGTTGTTACCGATTCTTTAGTACGCGAAAAAAATAAAGAATTGACTACAGTTTAGTTTCTGTCAGAAATCAGACTTCCTCTAATCAGATTCACTGACAGTTTCTGATTAGTAGGCCGAATCGTATTCTGACTGATTTCCTCGAATCAGATTCACTGACTGCAGTCTGTTTGACTGACTGCAGTCAGTGAATCTGATTCGAGGAAGACAGTCAGTTCCGCAACACAGCAACACAGCAACCAATCAATCTATAAAAAAGGAAAAAAATGACCTCTTTTTTTTGTAATCGAGTTTTTGACAAAGGTGAATTAAAACGATTAATTCATTGGTTTTTAATTAGCCAAGGTGCACCCAATACTTTACAAATGGTGGATCAATTAAAAAGTTTAGGTTTTCATTATGCTACAAAAGCAGGACTTTCGTTAGGGATTGAGGATTTAAAAATTCCACCTATTAAGTCACGTTTATTACGAAATGCCGAAGAAGAAGTAAACCAAAATGAAATACGTTTTGATCGTGGTAACGTAACAGCAGTGGAACGTTCGCAAAAAGTAATTGATATTTGGAATACAACAAATGAATTATTAAAAGATGAGGTGGTTCACCATTTTAGGAAAACAGATTTATTAAATCCTGTTTATATGATGGCTTTTTCAGGTGCTCGTGGTAATATTTCGCAAGTACGCCAATTAGTAGGGATGCGTGGACTGATGTCTGATCCTCAGGGAGAGATTATCGATTTACCCATTAAAAGTAACTTTCGTGAAGGTTTAACGGTTACGGAATATATTATTTCATGTTATGGCGCCCGAAAAGGGTTAGTCGATACAGCTTTGAAAACGGCGAATTCGGGTTATTTAACGAGACGTTTAGTGGATGTTGCCCAATCAGTTATCGTAAATGAGGTGAATTGTAATACACCTGACGGTATTGTTGTGGCGGATCTATTGGACCGAAATAAAGTAGTCTTATCCCGTGAAAAACGGCTTGTCGGCCGTGTGTTAGCCCATAATGTTCACAACCCAAATACAGGCCGAATAATTGGTTTCAAAAACCAAGATATTTCGCCTCATTTTGCAAGAAAATTAATTCAAGTCAAATCGACTCCGATTAGTGTTCGTTCTCCCTTAACTTGCCAAACGAGCCAACATGTCTGTCAATTATGTTATGGGTGGAGTCTTGCTCATGGCCAACTGGTTGATTTGGGTGAGGCGGTTGGAATCATTGCAGCGCAATCAATTGGTGAACCAGGTACTCAATTAACGATGCGAACTTTCCATACAGGAGGTGTATTTTCAGGTGAAGTTGCAGAACGTGTTTATGCACCTCATACTGGAATTATTTCTTATGATATTCCTAATTCGGTCCAAAAAAGAAAAACGAGAACTATTTTTGGCCAAGAAGTTCTTTTTTTTACTGAAGAGATCAAGGTTGTTATTACGGACAATCCAGTCGTTTCTGGCGAGGATGGTCTCAGCCAATCCAGTCAACCAACGAAAAGAACGGCTCTGTCTCTCCCAGCCTATACTTTACTTTTTACGAAACCAAATCAAAAAGTTTATTCAAAACAAATTATTGCTGAGTATTCGAGTTTGGAACAGATTCTCCAAAAAGTAGATGATCCCAACGCAGTTGTGGCTATTAAAGAGGTTGTGTCCGATATTACAGGACAAGCGTATTTTCAGTTTTTACGAAAACAAGTGATTGTCTGTAAAGACAAGAACCAAGAACAGTCTTTTAATGGGTTGACTGAGAGTACTGTTCGATCCAGTCAACCGCAAGGTAATGGTTTATTGTGGGTTTTAGGATCTCAAATAAAAACGTTTTCATCGTTGAAACAATCCTTGATTCGAAAAGGTGATTTTATTCTTCCTGCAAAAGTCGAAGTGGCTAAGAGTATTGATTTGGTGAAAGAGATGGAAGGTTTGATTGATGATAGTTTCTTTAAATATATTGTTTTATCAGACGGCTTTGTATATAAAGAATCGTCATTATATATAGCCAATCAATATTCTTTATTATGGTCACCGGTCAGTACGAAAAAAATACATTTTTCAAGTGAGTTTGGTTATTTACCAGAAGATTTCTACCAATCGAATTATTCTAAAATGAATAAGCAATTCAATTGGAATTATACTTTTGGTTCGAATCAGAAGAAGCGAATTTCTACACGCAGAAAACTAAATACTATTCATTTAGTTTCGACTCGATTTTTTAAATCAACTTGGGAAGCCAAATTTACATTAGAAACTAAATTTCTTTTTTCTTCTTATTGTACGAGTAAAGAGTACGATTTAGATGCCGATACCAGTGTTTTAATAGATACATTTCCATCTTGGTTTTACAGACCGAAGCAAAATAACAACTCAGTCAACTCAGGCAACCCGTCTTGGATAAAACAATTAAAAAACCAGTTTTTGAAAAATTATTCAATTACGAAGTCATATGAAAGAATTGTAGATGACATAAGGTTTAATGAAGCTGTATTTTTAATATGGTATGAAGCTTTGAATAGTTTTTCTTTTCGAAAAGTAGTTCCATTCTATTCTAATCTTTTAGCTAGCAAGTTTAATCCTGAAGAAACGTGTTCGAATTTTTTTGTTGGGGCGGGTAGTCCTTTAGTTCGATCGGTTTCTAAATCGGATGATAGATTTCTAATCGGAAAACAAATTCAATTGGACATTCTTCAAGAAAAGAAGTGTGATCTAAATGAAGTTGTTTGTTTCAATCCAGGCAACCCGAATGGAAACGGTCAAGTTTTGTTAAAAGAAAAAACAGATCAAGTTCGTTTTGTTTTAGCAGCAACTTCTTTTGTGAAAACAGGTTCATTGGTATTGAAAGGAGATAGTATTGCAAAAGGAGTTAAATCCACTCATTCCGGAATTGTTATTCAAAGTACAAAAGATCTGATTATTTTAAGAATAGGCCGACCTTACCGAACATCGAATTCGAGTCCAATAATTATTTCCAATAATAGTATTGTTTTAAAAGGCAAAACGTTATTTAGTTTAGCCTATAAGAAATCGAAAACAGGTGATATTGTTCAAGGTTTACCTAAAATTGAAGAACTTCTTGAAGCAAGGCGAACAAAGGATCTTCAACCTATTTTAAATAACCCCCATGATCGGTTAAAAAAACAATTTGCTTACAAGCAATTATCATTAACTCCTGAAAATGCTTTGAAAAAAAGTCTTTTAGATATTCAACAATTTTTAGTGGATGGTGTACAAAGTGTTTATCAATCACAAGGGGTTGATATTTCTGACAAACATGTTGAAATTATTGTTAAGCAGATGACTTCAAAAGTGTTCATCGAAGATGGAGGACAAACGCCTTTTCTTCATGGGGATTTAGTGGATTTATATCAGCTGAAAAAAATAAATGATGAGACAGCTAATAAAGGTCAAAATGTAGCTAAATATGAACCTATTATTTTAGGGATTACAAAAGCCTCTTTAAAAGCGGAAAGTTTTATTTCAGCAGCCAGTTTTCAAGAAACGACTCGTGTATTAACTCAAGCTGCAATTCAGGGAAAATTTGATTACTTTATGGGTTTGAAAGAAAATGTTGTAGTAGGCCAATTAATTCCGGCAGGTACAGGATTTTTACGAACTAATGGATCTACCTTTCTTCATTCTCATTTACCACGTTAATCTGATTAGCAGTGAAGAGGAATTGAATCTGATTATCTGATTAGAGGAAGTGTTTCTGGTTTCTGGTTGCAGAAACCAGAAACCATGCTCTAAAAATGGGATTAAAGAGATCGCTAAGGGGATGATTTGAGTAGGAGATATCCCGGTCTAATTGATAGATTTCGGATTAAGGACGCTAAATTCCTGTTTATATCTCACCGGTACTGTTTTAAAATCCAGTGTATCTTTATCGGAACTCAGGATATCAGGAACCACTGCTTTAGAAGTAGAAGATCCAATGCTTCATTAAAGTTTCTAGGTTGTTAGTATTTGTTAATTGTTAGTGTTTAAGTAACTCAAAAACTAATCCCAATCATCAACTGTACCAAAAAGAGTTTCCGCTATAGTAATTGGCTAGTTTATTTTGGATCCTTCTTTAACTTTGTTTTTAAATCAAAATAATTTTCTAATTTTTGAATACGATTTTCAAGGTCTTCTAATCTTTGTTCAAGTTTTTGATCTGGTTTATTTGTATTGCCAAGACCTGGTTTATCTGTTTCTATTTTGAAAAATGTTTTGTTAATAAAATGAAAAATTTGTTCATTAACATTTTCAGAAGTTTTCCCTAATAATTGTTTAGTTTGCATTATAGAGTCATTATTAGGCCTTAAAACTGATGTCGAAGATAGTTTGTCCTCAGAATAAAAAAAAGCTCTTAAACACCCCCTAATAGTTCTTATTCGTCTCTTGTTTTCAGGCCTCTCGTTCAATATATCTCTTGGTGAAATCTGAAACTTTAAAATCGACTGAAAAAAGAAGGTGTCTTCTATTTTTTCACCGTTAGGTCGACCGATTATGAATAGTTTAATGTAGTCATTGCTTTTGTTTTGCCAGATAAGAAACTGATCGTTGTCTTTGCTCGATTGAATAAGACTTTCTAAATTCGGCTGCTCTTTCAAGCTTATCATTAATAACTTAAATTGGTTCATAATTTCCTTGTTTATTTAAAATGGTTCCCCTTTTTTAGTATTGGAATTGTTTTTTTTTCGAAGTGTTATGTAAGTGTTCATTTTCTTACATAACACTTTTTATTTCTAAGAAATTGTTTTTGCGTCTACTTCTAACAAAAGAGGTGTAAGAATACCTAAATTTTCTGTAAATTCTTTTGGTGGAGATTGACGTTCTTCATTCTGTAAATACACACCAGTGTAAATAGGTTGAGTAAGTGTTAAATCGTGATTAATTGTATGAAACCTATGAGTTTGTTTTCGTGAGTCTCTTGCACTAAAGTCTTCTTGTGCTACTTTTTTTCTTAATTTAATAACGGCATCAATAATCGCTTCTGGTTTGGGAGGGCATCCAGGTAAATAAACATCTACCGGAATTAGTTTATCGACTCCGCGTACTGTACTGTAAGAATCCGTGCTAAACATTCCACCGGTAATGGTGCACGCACCCATTGCAATAATATACTTTGGTTCTGGCATTTGTTCATATAAACGAACAAGAGACGGTGCCATTTTCATGGTTACTGTACCCGCTGTAATAATTAAATCGGCTTGTCTTGGGCTTGAACGTGGAACTAATCCAAATCGATCAAAGTCAAATCGGGAACCAATTAACGAGGCAAATTCAATGAAACAACAACTTGTACCATAAAGTAATGGCCAAAGACTTGAAAGTCTTGCCCAGTTATGTAAGTCATTCAGAGTCGTTAAAATAATGTTATTTGATAATTCGTCTGTTACGTTGCTCGAATCGAGTGAATAAATTGTTTTTCTGCTATCTTCTTTTATGACCATTCTAATGCTCCTTTTCTCCACGCATAAACTAAACCAATAATTAAAATGGAAATAAAAATAAACGCTTCAATGAATGCTGCTAATCCTAATTCGTTAAAAGTCACTGCCCAAGGGTATAAAAAGAGTGTTTCCACATCAAATAAAACAAATACGAGTGCAAACATATAATAACGGATGTTGAATTGAATACGGGCTTCGCCCATGGGTTCAATACCCGATTCATAAGTTGTTCTTCGTTCTGGCCCATTTTCTTTTGGTCGTATTAACCTTGATGTACTTAATGCTAAGATGGGTACAAGGCATGCTATGACAAAGAACACAAAAACGTATGTATAGTTATCAAGAATAAACATAAAATATCCTTTCATTTCAGAATTCACAAAGAATGACTCATAAACCAAGAGTTATTAAATAAAGAATAAGAATTTATTCTAAATAGTACAAAACTTTAGTTTTATAGTAGTGTATCACTCATAAAGCTATATAAAAAAAAACAGATAGAAAATACATTTTTTTTTGTAAAATTAAAAAAAGTAATTTAGAAACTAGTTGATTGAATACCTCCTAAAAAAATGCAAGAAATCAAAACCGACCGACCCGTTTTTCCTTTTACAGCTATTGTTGGTCAAGAAGAAATGAAATTAGCCCTTATTTTAAACGTTATTGATCCCAAAATTGGTGGCGTTATGATTATGGGAGACCGTGGTACTGGAAAATCAACAACAGTACGAGCCCTAGTGGATTTATTACCTGAGATTGACATTATCGCGAACGACCCTTTTAACTCTGATCCTAACGAAGGGCCTGGCAACCTTGAAACGGCGAAGATTAAAATTCCAATGATTGATTTACCATTAGGTGCTACTGAAGACCGAGTGTGTGGAACAATTGATATTGAAAAAGCCTTAACAGAAGGTGTTAAAGCGTTTGAGCCAGGATTATTAGCAAAAGCCAACCGTGGTATTTTATACGTAGATGAAGTTAACCTTCTTGATGATCATTTAGTTGATGTTCTGTTAGATTCAGCAGCTTCAGGTTGGAATACTGTAGAACGTGAAGGTATTTCAATTTGTCATCCAGCACGATTTATTTTAGTAGGTTCTGGAAACCCTGAAGAAGGTGAATTAAGACCTCAATTATTAGATAGATTTGGTATGCACGCTCAGATTGGAACAGTGCGCGAGCCTGCTCTAAGAGTCAAAATTGTAGAACAACGTATTGTTTTTGATGAATACCCTTATGATTTCCGTAAAGAGTATGAAGAATCTCAACTAGAGCTAACATCTCGAATTACCGCTGCTCGTCAGCGTTTAAAAGACGGCAATATTAAAGTGGATTATGATTTACAAGTGAAGATTTCCGAAATTTGCTCTGAATTAAATGTTGATGGATTACGAGGCGATATTGTAACAAATCGTGCCGCTATTGCGTTAGCCGCTTTCGAAGGTCGTTCTGAGGTAACCGTTCAGGATATTTTCAAAATTGTAACGTTATGTTTAAGACATCGTTTAAGAAAGGATCCACTGGAATCTATTGATTCAGGAACGAAAGTACAAGAAGTTTTTAGTTCTGTTTTTGGTTACGAATAAAAATAGTTTTTTCGTTTCATTAGTACTAGTCTATTGGCTTGACTGACTGTAGTCAGTCAATCTGAGTTGCCTAATGTAGTTTTAGTTTAATGAATAATAGGCTATTAAAAGATAGTTGATTAGGTTTCTGGGTTTCTATCATTTCATCAAGAAACCCAGAAACCTAATCAACTATCTTTTTTTTTCTTTGAAAAACATTGACAAACCACACTCAAAAAAATACTATAAGTATAGCATTGTAGAGATAGTATCTATTTGCGTGCTTTTTACAAAACTACGGTCGCCTAATGGACGGGCATCAACCTTCTAAGTTGTTCTGTGTAGGTTCGAATCCTATCCGTGGTAATACTGAGTTTCTGATGTAACGATTAAAAAATAGAATTGGCTTAGGCGGGATTTGAACCTGCGACCGAAAGGATATGAATCTTTTGCTCTACCACTGAGCTACTAAGCCTCTATGCAATTAGTGTAACAAAAATGTATTGACGAGACCAAATTGATTTTTTTTTATTGACTTTCTGTTCATATATATACTATATTACGTGTACAGAAGTCCGTAGGCGGGCGTAGCCAAGTGGTAAGGCAATGGATTGTGACTCCATCATTCGCGGGTTCGATCCCCGTCGTTCGCCCTTTTTAATTTTGAGAAATCATTTGTATACAATAATTCACGACAGCAGTCAAAAAAAAAAGAAGACAAAGAAGTGTTAATCTTACGATTAGACTTCTTTGTCTTCTTTTTGTCTTAGTGTATTCGGAGAGGGTGGGATTCGAACCCACGGTAACTTACGCTACGACAGTTTTCAAGACTGTGACCATAAACCACTCGGACACCTCTCCTGAGAACTTTCTAGTATTGGGCTGACTGCAGTCAGTCAGCAAAAAATGTTTGGGCCGAGCAGGATTTGAACCAGCGTAGGCGTTGCCAGCGGATTTACAATCCGCCCCCATTAACCACTCGGGCATCGACCCAAATTGTTTTTAATACTGTTAGCTACTCCGTAGAATACCTTTTTCCCGGAAATTTGTGTACCCGTCCGCCTCTTTCTTTTATCTGCTCTTTATCCTTATTTGTAATAAATAAAGATAAAGAGCAGATAAAAGGATTTCTGTAAGAACTAAGGACTGTAGTCAGTGAAGAGGATCTGTATTAGACAGCTAAGGCTTCTTTTGCACTAAACATAACGTCTAATGTAATTTCAGAAACATTTTGTGAACGCGCGTATTTCTCTGTATTACGCTTTACTTTTCCACGAACAAAACCAGGAATTCGGTTTAATTCTTCTGCGGCTTCAGATGTCCATGCTAACCCATCTAATTCGGTTGGTGCTGGAGTCAGTTCTTTTGTATCATGGCCACCAAAGATTTCTAAAAGATGATCTTCCATGCCTAATGCAAATGAGTTATAAACTAAATCGGCTATTTGATTGGTTCCTTCATAACCAAGGAAAGGGCGGTACCCTAGAGGGAAATTCTGTATGTGGATTGGAGCCGAAATAACACCACAAGGGATATCTAAGCGTTTTCCGATATGACGTTCCATTTGTGTACCAAAAATCGCGGCCGGTTCAATTCGAGCGATCATATTAGACACTGCTGTTTGATCATCGGTCACTAAAATTTCATCACAATAATCTTTTACTTGTTCAATAAACCATTCGCTATCATGCTTACAATACGTTCCTGCGCAAACAACTTTAATACCCATTTCTTGAGTAAGAATCTTTGTCATAGCGGAAGCATGCGTTGCATTTCCAAAAACAACGGCTTTTTTACCCGTTAAGTTTTGACAGTCAATTGATCGAGAGAACCAAGCTGATTGTGAAATGAATTTTGTTTGACGAACAATATAGTCAGTGAAATCAAAGTTCAGCTCTGGTTTTAATTTGTTAAATACAAGCTGTAATTGCTCAATGAAAGCTTGCATACCTAGTACACCCATAGGGATGGTATCAATATAAGGCATATCAAATTCTTTTTTAAGATAATCGGCTGTTAGTAAACCTACTTCTCTATACGGAATAATGTTGCACCATGCTTTGGGTAGATTTTTTAATTCTTTGGTTTCTCCATTTTCAGGAATCACTTGATTTACTTCAATACCAAGATCTTTAAATAAACGTCTTAATTCACGACAATCGTGTTGGTTATGAAACCCTAAAGTAAACATACCAATGATATTAACCGATGGTTTTTCGGTTTTTGTGTTATCAAATTCCCCTAGTTTCTTTGCGTCTTCAATATAGCATGCAACAATTTGTTCAAGTGTTCTGTCCATTGCTTGCATTTCATTGACGCGGTAGTGATTTACATCGGCTAAAATAACTTTTGCTTGAGATTTTAATGAAGCTTGTTCAGCAAAATTCTGTAAATCTTCTTGCAAAATACTTGAAGTACAGGTTGGTGTTAATAAAATTAAATCCGGAGATTCTTCTTGATCCTTTCGTAAAATATTATTGACTACTTTTTCTTGTGATCCGCGTGCTAAAACGTGTCGGTCTACTACACTTGCTGTAACGGGAGTGAATTCACGTTCACGTTCTAACATCGAACGCATTACATTAAAGTAGTCGTCGCCAATCGGAGCGTGCATAATAGCGTGAACATTTTTAAAAGAACTTGCAACTCTTAATGTACCAATATGGGCAGGTCCAACATACATCCAATAAGCTAATTTCATTCGCATTCCTTGTTAATAGTTTCTATATTCATTTTAATCGAAACTCTTTTTTAAGCGCTTTTTTTCTTATACATTCTTAATTTTTTTTTATCAGTAAAAGACTTCCCTTTCTGCAATCCTCTAATCAGATTCACTGACTGCAGTCAGTCAGCCAGTCAGTTAGTGAAACGGAAGTCAATTCAGCAATCCCTACTATTTCCGTTTTTACGTTAAGTGTACGGTAAGCGCTCTTTTTCTATGCAATAATACAGTTATGAAAGCTTGCCTTAGTTATTTCTGTGTTTTTTTATTTGCCCCAATCGACGATTCTTTAATAAGATCTTCCTTTATTTTGAGCTAAAAAATTATCTTACAGATCCAATCTGCAATAAAAAGCTTCATTAGGAATGAATCTTAGCATTAAAAACTTTATATGTTAGGTAAGTATTTTGTGTGTCTCGCCTAAACAAAGGAGAGAATCTCGATGACAATTAGTCCTCCGGATCGAGAAGCCAAAAAAGTTAAAGTTCTTGTTGAACGTAATCCTGTACAAACATCTTTTGAAAAATGGGCAAAGCCTGGTCATTTTTCACGTACTCTTGCAAAAGGGCCTACGACAACTACATGGATTTGGGATCTTCACGCTGATGCTCATGATTTTGATAGTCATACAACAGATCTTGAAGATATTTCACGTAAAGTATTTAGTGCTCATTTTGGACAACTTGGTGTTATTTTTATTTGGCTTTCTGGAATGTATTTTCATGGTGCCCGTTTTTCAAATTACGAAGCATGGCTAAGTGATCCTACACATATTAAACCAAGTGCTCAAGTTGTATGGCCTATTGTTGGCCAAGAAATTCTTAATGGCGACGTAGGTGGTGGATTCCAAGGTATTCAAATTACTTCCGGTTTCTTCCAAATTTGGCGTGCTAGTGGTATCACAAGCGAACTTCAGTTATATAGTACTGCTATCGGCGGTCTTATTATGGCTGGTCTTATGTTCTTTGCTGGCTGGTTCCATTACCATAAAGCAGCACCTAAATTAGAATGGTTCCAAAACGTAGAATCAATGCTAAATCACCATTTAACCGGGTTACTTGGTTTAGGTTGTTTATCATGGGCTGGTCACCAAATCCATATTTCATTACCTATTAACAAACTTCTTGACGCAGGTGTTGATCCGAAAGAGATCCCACTTCCTCATGAATTTATGTTAAATAGAGAATTAATGGCTCAACTATACCCTAGTTTTGCAAAAGGTCTTACTCCATTTTTTACTTTAAATTGGTCTGAGTATTCAGATTTCTTAACGTTCCGTGGAGGTTTAAACCCGCTAACTGGTGGTCTTTGGTTAAGTGATACTGCTCATCACCATTTAGCATTAGCAGTATTATTTTTAGTAGCTGGTCATATGTACCGTACAAATTGGGGTATTGGTCACAGCATGAAAGAAATTCTAGAAGCTCATAAAGGTCCATTCACTGGTGAAGGCCATAAAGGGTTATACGAAATTCTAACAACATCTTGGCACGCACAATTAGCAATTAACCTAGCGATGCTGGGTTCTGTTTCAATTATTGTTGCACACCATATGTATGCTATGCCTCCATACCCATACTTAGCTACAGATTATGGTACTCAGTTATCACTTTTCACTCACCATATGTGGATTGGCGGTTTCTGTGTAACGGGTGCAGCAGCACACGCAGCCATTTTCATGGTTCGTGATTACGATCCAACTAATAATTACAACAACTTATTAGACCGTGTAATCCGTCATAGAGATGCAATTATCTCTCATTTAAATTGGATTTGTATTTTCTTAGGTTTTCATAGTTTTGGTCTATATATTCATAACGATACAATGTCTGCCCTAGGCCGACCTCAAGATATGTTTTCGGATACAGCTATTCAGCTTCAGCCTATCTTTGCTCAATGGGTACAAAATACTCATTACTTAGCTCCAACTTCTACTGCACCAAATGCATTAGTAGCCACTAGCCCTGCTTGGGGTGGAGACGTTGTGGCAGTTGGTGGTAAAATTGCAATGATGCCAATCTCATTAGGTACAGCCGATTTTATGGTTCACCACATTCATGCTTTTACAATTCACGTAACAGTACTGATTCTTCTGAAAGGTGTTCTATTTGCTCGTAGCTCACGCCTAATCCCAGATAAGGCTAATTTAGGTTTTAGATTCCCTTGTGATGGTCCTGGTCGTGGTGGTACATGTCAAGTTTCAGCATGGGACCATGTATTCTTAGGTCTATTTTGGATGTACAACTGTATTTCTATTGTTATTTTCCATTTTAGCTGGAAAATGCAATCAGATGTTTGGGGTAGTGTTACTGCGAAAGGCATTTCTCACATTACAGGTGGAAACTTTGCACTAAGTGCAAATACTATTAATGGTTGGTTACGTGATTTCCTATGGGCGCAAGCTTCTCAGGTTATTCAGTCTTACGGTTCAGCTTTATCAGCTTACGGTCTTGTGTTCTTAGGTGCACATTTCATTTGGGCATTTAGTTTAATGTTCTTATTTAGTGGTCGTGGTTACTGGCAAGAACTTATCGAGTCAATTGTATGGGCTCATAACAAACTGAAAGTAGCTCCTTCGATTCAACCTCGTGCTTTAAGTATTACTCAAGGCCGCGCTGTTGGTGTAGCTCACTATTTATTAGGTGGTATTGCAACTACATGGTCATTCTTCTTAGCAAGAATTATCGCTGTAGGATAAGAAATTGTATTCGTGACCTCTAATCAGAAGAGTAGGTAATGCTTTACTTTCGGTCCGAAAACTCTTGATTTCTGAATTTCTAAGTTTCTGAAAAACGAATAAAAATTTAATTAGAAAGAATAAGGTTTGCATGAAATGAAAATTGAAGGAGATTATAAAGACTATGGCAACTAAATTCCCAAAATTTAGCCAGGGTCTAGCCCAAGACCCAACGACTCGTCGTATTTGGTTCGGGATAGCTACTGCACATGATTTCGAAAGTCATGACGGCATGACAGAAGAAAATCTTTACCAAAAGATTTTTGCTTCTCATTTCGGCCAATTAGCAATTATTTTCCTATGGACTTCAGGTAACTTATTCCATGTAGCATGGCAAGGTAACTTTGAACAATGGGGTAAAGACCCTCTACATATTCGACCAATTGCACACGCAATTTGGGACCCACATTTTGGGCAGCCTGCGGTTGAAGCGTTCACACGTGGTGGTGCATCTGGCCCAGTGAACATTGCTTATTCTGGCGTTTACCAGTGGTGGTATACTATTGGTATGCGATCAAATACTGATCTATATGTAGGTTCATTATTCCTACTTTTAGTTTCAGCTCTTACTTTGTTTGCAGGTTGGCTTCATTTACAGCCTAAATTTAAGCCAAGTTTATCTTGGTTTAAAAATGCTGAATCTCGATTAAACCACCATTTATCTGGATTATTTGGCGTAAGTTCATTAGCTTGGACTGGTCATTTAGTTCACGTAGCCATTCCTGAGGCACGTGGTCAGCATGTACGTTGGGATAATTTCCTAACTACATTACCACACCCTGCGGGTCTTTCTCCATTTTTTAGTGGTAATTGGTCTGTTTATGCACAAAACCCTGACTCAGCAAGTCATGTATTTGGTACATCAGAAGGTGCTGGTACTGCTATTCTGACGTTTTTAGGTGGTTTCCACCCACAGACACAGAGTTTATGGCTTTCAGATATGGCACACCACCATTTAGCGATTGCTGTTGTGTTTATTGTTGCGGGCCATATGTACCGCACCAATTTTGGTATTGGTCATAGCATGAAAGAAATCCTTGATGCACATACGGCTCCTTCAGGTCGCCTAGGTACTGGTCATAAAGGCTTATATGATACTATAAACAATTCCCTACATTTCCAATTAGGTCTTGCTTTAGCATCACTTGGTGTTATTACTTCATTAGTAGCTCAGCATATGTACAGTTTACCGCCTTATGCATTTATGGCTCAAGACTTTACAACGATGGCTGCTCTTTATACACATCACCAATATATTGCTGGTTTCATTATGACGGGTGCATTTGCTCACGGTGCTATTTTCTTTATCCGTGATTACGATCCGGAGCAAAATAAAGGAAATGTCCTTGCTCGTATGCTAGATCATAAAGAAGCTATCATTTCTCATTTAAGCTGGGTTACTTTATTCCTAGGTTTCCATACTTTAGGTTTATACGTACACAACGATGTTATGCAAGCTTTCGGTACTCCTGAGAAACAGATCTTAATTGAGCCTGTATTTGCTCAATGGATTCAGTCAGCTCAAGGTAAAACATTATATGGTTTTGATGTATTACTTTCTTCTAGTAATAGTGCTGCCATTACAGGTGCTCAAAGTATTTGGCTTCCTGGTTGGTTAGATGCTATTAACAGCAACACAAACTCTCTTTTCTTAACAATTGGCCCCGGTGACTTCTTAGTTCACCATGCTATTGCTCTGGGACTTCATACAACAACATTAATTTTAGTTAAAGGTGCGTTAGATGCACGTGGTTCTAAGTTAATGCCAGACAAGAAAGATTTTGGATATAGTTTCCCTTGTGATGGTCCTGGTCGTGGTGGTACTTGTGATATTTCAGCTTGGGATGCTTTCTACCTAGCTGTTTTCTGGATGTTAAATACTATTGGTTGGACAACGTTCTACTGGCATTGGAAGCATATTACTTTATGGCAAGGTAATGTAAGCCAATTCGATGAATCTTCAACTTACCTAATGGGTTGGTTAAGAGACTACCTTTGGTTAAATTCATCTCAGTTAATTAATGGTTACAACCCATTTGGTATGAACAGTTTATCTGTATGGGCTTGGATGTTCCTATTTGGCCATTTAGTTTGGGCAACAGGTTTCATGTTCCTAATTTCTTGGCGTGGTTACTGGCAAGAGCTTATTGAGACATTAGCTTGGGCTCATGAGCGTACTCCGTTAGCAAACCTTGTTCGCTGGAAAGATAAGCCGGTTGCATTATCAATTGTACAAGCTCGACTTGTCGGTTTAGCACACTTCTCAGTTGGCTATATCTTCACTTATGCAGCTTTCTTAATTGCATCGACATCCGGTAAATTCGGTTAAATAGATAATACTTCTTGATTTATTTTAAGAATTAAGTATCAATAGATAAAAGTTTTATATTTAAAGGAAGAATTATTATGCCGGATATCGTAAGTGCTGGTTGGGCTTTTTTGATGGTAAGTTTTAGCTTTTCTTTATCTCTTGTAGTATGGGGCCGTAGTGGTCTTTAATTAAAGCTATAATCTAAAACAGTGCTACTCTTTTTGTTCAAAAGAGTAGCACTGTTTTAATTCATTAACACTACAAAAAAAAAGGAATTTATTTATTTCAATGCGTTAGTTATGGATTTCTTAGCTTCAGGGTTTCCGGGTTTCTGGGTTTCTGGGTTTCTGGGTTTCTGGGTTTCTGGGTTTCTGGGTTTCTGGGTTTCTGGGTTTCTGGGTTTCTGGGTTTCTGGGTTTCTGGGTTTCTGGGTTTCTGGGTTTCTGGGTTTCTGGGTTTC
>Ga0306896_1000072_pt1 | contig 21369 bp, 21 predicted proteins | sample AntRauMFilla1562_FD_190412 | JGI IMG/M metagenome (GOLD analysis project Ga0306896, IMG submission 190412) | Saline lake microbial communities from Rauer Islands, Antarctica - Metagenome Filla 1 #562 (v2) (version 2) | ecosystem: Environmental > Aquatic > Non-marine Saline and Alkaline > Saline ... | reverse complement strand
GCGACCAACCTCGGCGCCAGCGTCGTCAAAGAAGGTAAAGGTATATGATAGCTCTGGTGTAGCAGCTGATAGGTTGCGGTTCTCGACGTAGGCTGTGGCGTTGTATTGCCCAGGCGCGATCTCGAAGCTCTCGGCCCACACTACCGTGGGCGCCTGCACCAGGCTGCTCGCGATCCGCACACACGACCCACCAGCGTCGACCTCGATTTCGTCGCCGTTCAGGCGATTATCAAAACAATTGGCTGGCTGATAGAAATTAAGAAAGAATACTAGTACACCGACCAAACCCCAAACAGCAAAAAACCCCGTTCCATAAAATATCCGCCGCCACATGGCCCAAGGTCGATGAGTGTCCATAGCAGACAGTATAACACCAAGTGAGCCATTGAATAAAACAAAAACCACCGGTTAAGGTGGTTGTTGTTGATCAAATACTCTAAGTTGGCGCCTACTTCGACAAACGAGTGGTCATATGGATGCTCGCATACATATGAGCCGCGAGTGCAGGCGAAGCAACCTGATGCTCTAAGACCTTAGAGTATCAGGTTTCCTACTCTCCCCAAACAAAAAACCACCCTAACGGGTGGCTTGTTGGATCAAATACTCTAAGTTGGCGCCTACCTACTCTCCCCAATAAATTGAGTACCATCGGTGGTAGAAGGCTTAACTTCCGTGTTCGGAATGAGAACGGGTGGACCCCTTCCCCCAAAGCACCAACTTAGAACACTTGATCATGTTCATAAATCACATATGCAGAAACTTCGACTTTTTTAACACAAACACACTCAAAAATTGTACAGCGATGTCCAACGTTCCCTACGGGACATACGTCCAATTAGTACACCTCGGCTGAAAGTATTGCTACTCTTACACCTAGTGCCTATCAACCCGATCATCTCTCGGGGGACTTAATGAATTCTAATCTTGGAGTTGGCTTCGAGCTTAGATGCTTTCAGCTCTTATCCATTCCGAACATAGCTACCCAGCGGTGCCACTGGCGTGACAGCTGGTAGACCAGAGGTTCGTTCATCCCGGTCCTCTCGTACTAGGGACAACTCTCCTCAAAATTCGACGCCTGCAGTAGATAGGAGACCAACCTGTCTCACGCATCTGGTTAACTCACATTACTATGAGGATCGGACTATAGCTTCTTCCACACTGTGGAAGTCTGACGTGTAGTCTCTCAGGGCGGACTTTTGTCCTTCCCTTGGAATTGCCCTCTATCTCTAGGTAGGGTTTTTCCGATATTAGTCAGCTTCTCGCAACACATTACTGTGCTGCGCCGCCGTGAAATGTCTTTTTGAAGGGAGGTTGAACCCCTTCTCCTCGGGTTTAGATTGGTTCTGGTAATGAATTGAATCACAACCAGAACGGTCTAAACCCAGCTCGCGTATCTTTTTAATTGGCGAACAGCCAAACCCTTGGGACCTGCTCCAGCCCCAGGATAAGATGAGCCGACATCGAGGTGCCGAACATTGCCGTCGCTATGGACGCTTGGGCAATACTAGCCTGTTATCCCCAGGGTAACTTTTATCGGGTAATCTCCGGCGGCATCTAAAGCCAACCATCGGTTCACTATGCTCTACTTTCGTATCTGTTCGTCATCTACGACTCACAGTCAAGCTGGTTTATGCCATTACACTATCATCACGGTTTCCATTCGCGATTAACCAACCTTGAGACCCCTCCGTTACGATTTGGGAGGGTAGCGCCCCACTAAAACTGCCTGCCACGCACTGTCTCCAACGGGTTTTGCCCGCCGGGTTAGAGACTACCAAAATAAAGGGTGGTATTTCACTGGCGACTCCACGGTACCCGAAAGCCCGCTTCAAAGTCTCCCACCTATACTACGCATTAATTCAGTAGCCCCAATACGAAACTACAGTAAAGCTCCTGGGGTCTTTTCGTCTAACTGCAGGTACCCGGCATCTTTACCGGGATTGTATTTTCACCGAGCAGGTCCTCGAGACAGTTTCCCACTCGTTACGCCATTCGTGCACGTCGGAACTTACCCGACAAGGAAATACGCTCTATAAATCCTTCTTTCGTCCTCCAAATAGGAGGTTCTCTGTGTCGCCCTTGAACGACACTGTACACATATAGGACTCTATCTTTACCACCATCATACTTGCGTACATGCTGCGGTACCAAACGTTGGTCTCTAATTGATTTGGTTTGGATTATGCTCACTATTTCTAGCAAGCAAGGTAACTGTGGCTAGGCTGTAAACCAACCTATAATCGTTCCAATCCGTCGGTGCGTGATTTATTAGATCATACACCGAACCTTAGAACGATTATAGTTATCGCTGACATTTACCGGGGCTTATACAGTCCAGCATAACAATCCGAAGATCATTACACCCCCCGTATTTAACCTTCCGGCATAGGTCAGGCGTCACCCCCTATACTTCCACTTTCGTGTTTGCAGGGAGCTGTGTTTTTGGTAAACAGTCGGCAGGAAATCTTTCGCTGCGGCCCCAATACACCCGAAGGTGCAGGGGCAGACCTTATCCCTAAGTTACGGTCGCTTTTTTGCCGAGTTCCTTGAGGACCTCTCACTCGTTCGCCTTAGTCTTCTCGACTCTACCACCTGTGTCGGTTTGCGGTACGGAACCGTTACGTTTAACCCAAACGAAGTTTTTCTCGGAAGCGCGCTCCTTACAATCTGCTCGGCCGAAGCTTTGCATCTAGACCCTACTCGCGCTATTGCCACCCGGATTTGCCTAAGTGACACGCTCATAGCTCCAACCCCAATCCAATAAGGGGCCATAAGTACAGCGCTCCGTCCCTCCATAGGAACGTAACAGTGTGCAGGAATATTAACCTACTATCCATCGGGTCCCCCATTCGGGATTCCCTTAGGACCGACTAACCCTTCGCTGATTAGCATAGCGAAGGAAACCTTGGTATTTCGGCGGGCAGGGTTCTCACCTGCCTTGCGGTTACTTGTGCCGGCATTCTCACTCCTCCTTGCTCCATCGTCGCTCACGCGTTGAATTCATTGCAAAGAAGGACGCTCTCCTACCACGCACATATATCCGAAGATATATGCACATCCGCGATTTCGGCAATATACTTGAGCCCCGATCATTTGCGGCGCAAAGACTCTCGATGAGTGAGCTATTACGCTATCTTTAAAGGATGGCTGCTTCTAAGCCAACCTCCTCACTGTTTACGAGTCTTCACATCCTTAAGATGCACTGAGTATATATTTAGGGGCCTTAATCGGCGATCTGGGCTGTTCCCCTCTTGACCAATGGAGCTTCGCCCCCATAGTCTAACTGCCGCGCTGTTAACCTGCTGGTATTCGGAGTTTGATAAGAACAACGAGATTTCTCCCTGTTTGCTCTTTCCAGTGCTCTACCCCCAGAGGGAACACGCGACGCCAACCCTAAAGCTGTTTCGGAGAGAACCAGCTATTACGGAATTCGATAAGCTTTTCACTCCTTACCACAAGTCATCCGATGATTTTGTACGGTCAACCGGTTCGGGCCTCCACGACCTATTACAGTCGCTTCACCCTGCTCATGGCAAGCTCATCCCGCTTCGGGTCGTACCCCTGCCCTATAGTCGCGCTATTCACGCTCGCTTTCACTGTGCCTCCGTGGGGATGCCACTTAGACAAAGGACAAAGGTACACTCGCCGGCTCATTCTTCAATAGGCACGCCGTCGCCCCGCAGGGCTCCGACTCCTTGTAGATGTATGGTTTCAAATCTATTTCACTCCCCTCTCCGGGGTTCTTTTCACCTTTCCCTCACGGTACTAGTTCACTATCGGTCTCCAAGAATATTTAGCCTTTCCAGTTAGTTCTGGTAGATTCACACGGGCTATTCATGTCCCGCGCTACTCAGGAATACAATCAACAGAGTGTGTAACATTTCGAATACAGGACTATTACCTTCTGGGGTCGAGCTTCCCAACTCGTTTTCCTATATTACACTTTTGTAACTCTGCGCATCTAAATGCTGACTGTACCCTACAACCCCACACATATAAATACGTATGGTTTGGGCTGTTCCCGTTTCGCTCGCCGCTACTTGGGGAATCGCAAGAACCTCCTTCCTGAACATAATGGCGCAATGCACCACCCGTTCAGGAATAAATCCCTGAACATGATGCATTGCATCTGTCCAGAAAGGAAGTTCCGTTTATTGCTTTCTATTCCTCTAGGTACTGAGATGTTTCACTTCCCTAGGTTCGCTCCTGCATACACAGGTTCCTACTGATAGTAGGAGGGTTTCCCCATTCGGAAATTTCCGGGTCAAAGGTTATTTGGCACCTCGCCGAAACTTATCGCAGCCATATCACGTCCTTCATCGCTTCTTGAAGCCAAGGTATCCACCATACACCCTTCGTTCCCGTAGGGAACGCTGTACACCGCTGTACAATTTTTGAGTGTTAACTCACGCACGGTCATCTACCAAAAGATGTGTGCGTGAGCTGTCCGCTGATACATAACAGCGGACATGTCGTATCTTGCGATACGACGTTTGTGTTTGTGTGTGTCAGGGACGAAAAGACCTTCATTTCACGCGGGGCGTGAAATGAAAATGTCATATTACTGACATTCTATTTTTGATCTAACCCGACACACACTACCTTTGCTGTGCAGAGGATTTTCCGTAAAGAAATCTCTACACAGCGTTGCCTACCCTGACGTCGATCTGGGTAGGACTTTTCGAAGTGGGTCTTATCGGCCCCAGGCTCATTCCAAAATCATAAAGACTTAGGAATACACCTGTTTTACTTCTGCATATGAGATTGTCAACGATCTCGTAGGCTCTTGAGTTTAGGAAGAAAAAACCGCGTTGTCGCGGTCGCAAACCAACTGGTTTGTGAACTACGACTGGGTGATTTCTGTAAACTTCATACTTACGTGCTGGCCATTCTATAGGAAAGGAAAATAAAGTCAAGCATCTTCTCTGGATATATATTGCTAGTTATTAACAGGTTGTGCACAGTTGAAATAGCAGACAAAAAAGACCGTTATAACGCTCGGTTATAACGGTCTTTTTATTGCTACATGTAGCGACTATGATCGATCATTAGAGTGGGTTATACTGCTGATGTACTTCCCTGCGGCATCGCGGCCACCTAGGCCAAAGGCTAACCCAGTCCCTAGTGACAGTGCAAACACGATCCCCATGAAGAGAATCTGTACTAGATCGTCTGCGATTTGCAGCTGATTAAGTACCGCCATGATTGAGAATCCGAGTACTAGGGCGTATGCTAGCTTGCCGTATAGCTCGACGCTTGTACTACCTGCGCCACGCAAGGCTCCCATGAGTAGATCTTTAGCCATCTGCGCCACGATCACACCCACAAACAGGATAAGGGCTGCAGCAAACACTTGCGGCAGGTACCCTAGTACAACTTCGCGGGCAAAGACTGTGACTTGGTTGAGCCCAAGAATGTCAAACGCGACAATCGCAAATACCAAGATCACGAACCACTTCACCAGTGACCCGACAAATTCTCCTGGCTTGAAGGCGTAGCCGGCTCGCTCTGATAGATCGTCTACTCCGGCTTTATCAAGGGCGGTGTCTAGCTTGAGGGCGTGAAAGCCTTTCTTGACTAGTCGTCCCAAAATTCCTCCTACGATCCAACCAATCACGAGGATCAGAATTGCGATCGCTAGTTGTGGCAGAAATTGCATGACGTCTGCGACCAGTGCTCCCATTGATTGTTCTAATGATTCAAAAATATTGTTTCCCATATAGTATGTTGCTTATCTTCTAATATATTAAAACTACCACAATTGGTGATAGTTTTGGGAAAGCTGTTGTGGTCTAGTTAGCTGCGGCGGTTGGCCATGACCTCATCTTTGACGCTGATTCGGTCTACCAGCACTTGGTGGCTGTAGTCAAAAAAGTCGCGTGTGAGCTTGTCGTACATCCCCACTCGGTAGGTAAGGTCTTCCGAGCTCATGGCCGCAAACCTGATCTCGATCCCCACCTCGGCCTCTAGGCTGCGGATGGCTTTTTCGATTTTGGGTTGAGAGAATTTTTTGGTGGCGATCAGCACATCGAGGCGCTGCTCGAAGTCGCGCACAAACACACCCGAGATACCGACAAAATCGAGCACTCCCGCCACCCGTAAATGCTTCAGCAGATTCTTGCCATCGATCGGCGCAGTTTCAAACAAAAAGGTCTGCAAGGCGGCTAGCTCAGGGAAATCTTTGTTGAGGGTATAGCCGATTGCCTTAGTCTTTTTCTTTTGACCTTCTTGCTCGATCAGAATGGTCTTTTGTTTGATGACGCCAGCTTTCTCGAGTGAAGTCATCTCGGTGCGGGCGGTGCGGCGCACTAGCCGCGCGCGCTTGCTGATGTCGTCGAACAAGAATTCTTTAGACGGATTAAATAAGAAAAACCGCAGTAGTTTTACGCGCGCAGCGTTTCCAAATAAAATCGCAAGGGGGTCGACAGCCATACAGAATAAGTTGATTCGAGTATATCACGAGAACCACTGCTTGCCGCTCGACAGGTATTTGGGTCGGTGGTGTAAAAGAAAAAGCAGGCTGGTGGCCTGCTTTGTTACTGGTTACCTCATTGAGCCTGATACCCACGCACCCAAATGCAGATGATAATACGTCTGCCATCCCTTACCGGTGCCGTTAACAGCATCTAGTAACGGACCTAAATTGGCTGAGCCTCGAGGCTCTGGAAACAGTGATATGATGACATACATGAAACACAGACAGGTCACCACTACTGATATCAACTGTTTCCAGTTTAGTCCCCGCAAGTGTTTATTGTTCATCGTTTCTCCTCCCTACCTGAAATCCTAGCACAAAAAATCACCTGTGAGAGATTGTCGCTGGTGTAAGTGAGATTTGGGTGTTATGACCCCGTCACAACCAGGTGCGGCGCCGTCACATGCAGCTGTGATTGCAATACTGCCAGGTACACCGCCTTGGTAATCTGGTCTTCAATCGAGAAGTTGTAGTGATCGACCGATATCTCGAACCGACATTCGGTCTGCCACTGCTTGATATTTTCAATCCGCAATACCATCTTCGATTCTTTAACCCGCTCGGGAAACTGGGCCAGCATGGCTTGTTTCAAGGTTGATTCAAAAGTCTCAATCGAGAGCAAGGTCTCGGTTGGCAAGGTAAAAGGCACGATAATTCGCTTGAACTTGGTTTTGCTGTAGTTGACGACTTCACTGGTCATCAGTTTTGTGTTGGGTACAAACAACACATCTCCTTCGTCGGTCTTTAGTTTGGTGGCTCTAAAACTCACATCGATGATGACACCTTTGGTGAACTCGCTGATTTTTATGTAATCACCGATTTGAAAGTCGGTGGTAAACATGAGGCGTAAACTGTCGAGGTAGTTAGAAATATAGTCACGAAAGATCAAAACTAGCGCCACCGCAACCAAACTGATGGAGGTCAAAAAGGTTTGAAAGGCGATTTCAAACACAGCAAATACACTAGCCAGCATGACAATAAATACAATCAAGTTAGACAGAGAATCAATGCCCAAAATAAAGTTGTCCCGCTCCCCCACCGGCAGCAGACTTCGCCTGCGGTACGCCGTCACGGTAAAAAATCGAATGAGGTTCAAGCTCAAGCTGACGATTAATAAAATGGTCAACAAGTGAAATGCCTGGTCAGGTATCAGTTGCCCCAGATAGCTAGTAGCCTGTGCGAGCGTAATCGCAACTAAGGCCGCTAATTTTATAGCGAACGAAACTTTGCGTTTCTTGGCCACTAAAGCAAAATCAGAAATCATCCCTGCAGTATACCCCAAGCCAAGAAAAAACCCCGGTTACCCGAGGTTTTTCTTGACTTCACTTTTATAGTGAAACACTATTTTAGTGTCACCTTGGCTCCAGCTGCTTCTAGTTCAGCTTTTAGGGCTTCGGCGTCTTCTTTCTTCATGCCAGCTTTTACTTCAGCTGGGGCTCCGTCTACTAGTTCTTTGGCTTCCTTGAGACCTAGTCCGAGAGCACTCTTCACTGCCTTGATGACAGCGATCTTTTGCGCTCCAGCTTCGGTTAGTTCAACGGTGAATTCTGATTGTTCCTCAGCAGCGTCACCGCCAGCAGCTGGTCCAGCTACTGCCACGGCAGACGCTGATACTCCAAATCGCTTTTCTAGTACTTTCACTAGTGAGTGCAGTTCTAGTACGGTCATTTTTTCTACTTGCTCGATCAGAGCAGCGAATTCAGCTGGAATTTCAACTGATTCGTCGACATCACTTTCTGCTGCTGCTTCGGCAGCTGGTGCTTCTTCTTTTACTTCTTCAGCAGCCACTTCTGGTGCGGCAGTTTCTTCTACTTCTACTTCTTTAGTTTCGTCTGACATAAGAATTTAATTTAACAAGCCTACGCTGACTTTTTGTCGGCGATAGCTTTGAGTCCCAATACCAAACCTTGGATTGGTGAGTTGATAACGTTGACAAACATTCCTCGCAGCACTGGAAGGGCTGGGATTGAGGCGATTTCGGTCATTTGGGCTGCGTCCTTGTATACCCCTTGGAATACTCCCCCAGCGATGGCTAGGTTGTTTTTGTATTTGGTGGTGTATTCTTGGATTGATTGCGCTGGGCTGATCGCGTCTGTGCTGTAGGCCAGGGCGATTTCTCCATCGAGTTGTGGCAACTCTCCTTCAAAGGTACCGTCAAAGGCACGCTTCATCAGGGTCTTTTTGGTCACAAAGTACTCGACTCCTCGATCACGCAAATCTGCGCGCATCTTGGTAGATTCAACCACGGGCAAACCCGTAAACTTCACAAACACAATCGAAGCCGCGTCGGTTTTGACGCCGTCGAGCTTGGTTAGGATTGTTTCTTTTTTTGCTCTGGTAATTGCCATTGTAAATATGGGTTACTTGAATATATAACAGGCCCAAGGTACGACTGTACCTAAGGCTCGACCGTCCATATCAAAAGATAGAGATGACCTCGGCCGGCGCACCAAATGGCGCTTTGAAGTGAAACCTTTACGCCCCACTACCGACTGTCTTGAGCCTGTTGGTGATTACTATAGCAGAAAAAGTAGTTTTGTCACGTGATTCTTTTGCGGGCAATTGGATATGCTTGTTTACGGTGTCCAATGTGAACAATAAATATACAATCCGCCTCAAGCTTAAATAGTACCCGGTAGTCTCCGACTCTAAAGCTACGCAAACTAAACAAACTATGCTGCAAAGGTTTGCCGTACAAAGTTGGATCTATGAGTAATCTTTCATTGACCGCGTGTTTAATTCGTTTTTTCTCAGCACCACCAAGTTTTTTAATATCTGAATCGACTTTTGTATCGTATTCTAACCGATACATACACTAGTCAGTACCCCACACCTGTTCATGGGTAAGTCTGCCAGTACTAGTGTGCACTCGCTCATCGCCAATCGTGCTTAGCAATCGATCTTCTTCCAATTGCAGAGAAGCCCGCAGCAGTTCTGATATTTTGGTAGCAGTCGGCACTTGGTCAAGTTGTGCAAGCGCAGTGACCTGCTCTTCCATATCGGAAGATAGAGTAATATTGAAGCGTTTTTTGGTAGTGGCCATAATGAATTAAGTGTATCAAAAGTGTGCCACTTGTCAACTAGGTTAATTCGTTTTGCTGTTTGGCTCGCTCGGCGCTGTGCCCTAGTAGGTTGGTTCCAATCTGCAAGAATGACACGATGGCTGACAGTCCGAGTAGTACAAACGGAAATACCGCGTACTCGGTGATCAAGTACAAAAACACCACGATCGCACTGGTCCAAATGCTCATGCACCATGGGCAAGAAAATAGATCGGCCAGCAGCCGCCGCGGGCCAGCCTTGGGGGTTTCTAGTCGGTACCCGCGCCCAGCCTTGACCACATCGAGGAATTGTTCACGCACAAACCGCGTGATGTTGTCGTACACAAATAGCCGGGTTAAGCGCCACGAGGCTAGCAGCATGATGACATAGTCCACGGTGGTCAGATCAACCCAATCCAGCCGCGCCTCGGTCTCGAGAATAATCGCTCCCATGATCACCAAGATCACAAAAAACACCGAGAACACAAAACTCCAAAAATACTGCTGCGAGATACGAATCATTACCGTTCTATTGTACCTCAAGTACGCCAGTTACCAAGATAATCATCAACACAGTGTCTTAAACTTACCGTCATACTCGCTTGCTAACTATCAGCGCGTACACAACAGTAATGACAAATAGTATTACCATTGCTTGAATCACCACCCAGGAGCGACTCGGCATCAGTAAGCCTGCACTAGTCACGGGGATGCTCGCAACTGCAAACACAGTCAGTGGGACGTACCAACTAGCGATGTACATTAACCACCGTTTGAAGACGGCTGGTGGGAATAGGAGCAGAACCACAAGAATGAAAGAAAATATTAGACTTCCAAAAAATATTGGCCTAACGATACCAGACATTACACCGTACTCACAATCACCAAAACAAGTAGTTAGAAAAAACAAATAAGTAGCTGCCGCACAGCTCAGACTAGTTACTAGTAAGACTATATGGGTGAATTTTTCTTTCGACATATATTTAATTCTATTTAGAGCTTAAAATTTGTAATGACTTAGCTAGAACATCAGTTAGCACGTCCAGCTGTTTTTGAGTCAACTGCTGATCTTGTACGGCCTTCCGAAGGTTCTTCCTTCGGAGTAATTAATTGAGAAATTATTCTAGAGTTCATTACATATATTTAAGAGGTCTTAATCGGAAATAACGAAAACACAATAAAATAAGACACCATTGCCTGCCAACACACATGTATCATAGTAACCACTCTATCATCAGTAAAGCTGTCGAAGTCGCCTCCTGTTAGCTCCGCTAACAGAGCCCAACCAACAGCTACGATTGCAGACGGAGTACAAAATACTACATAATGTTTCAGTTTGAAACGCTTGGTAGCAAGTGGTACGAGCAACCAAACGACAGTAAAGCCAACTACAGAAGCTGGAATCAAAGCCAGTATCGTCGAATCAACCAATTTACTAACATATACAGTTGTCCAAAAGGCTGCGTACCAACTCGCCCCACCAAGTACAAGCCATATGCAAGTAAGGAATAAGGATCTCGTATAAGAATGTAGCTTTGTATATAAGACATAAATAATAATTGGCGCAGTTATAAATGCATACATGAAGCCAAGGAAAAATAATAGCTCTTCATTCATGTTACTAGCAACTACATAACCTGAAATGATCCCCAATAGGGCCGCGGTAATACACTCAGGAAAACAAGATCTTGGTTGTAGTTTTTGATCTTGATTCAGAGTTTTATGATACATAATAAGTTACCCTGGTTAATACCTTTACGAGGTAATGTGACAAAGTGTAATTAGTTTTGATTAAGAGACTTTGCATCGGTTAGAGATTCTATGAAAAAATCTCGATTAATTTCATAAAATCCTCTGCTCTCGTCACCCAGCGGCAATGTGTTTACAATAAAATCCAGTAGATCAATTGCTTGTTCTTCAGCCATACCACCAGTATGGTTGATCAAAAAATCAACTACACCGTCACCGTTATAATCGACTCGCCATTTGTGTAATTGTATGACGCCAGCTTCATTCACCCAAGTCGCCGAAGCAACCATTTGGGGTGTGGTAATGATTGGTAACGAAAAAGTAACGTTCATCCCCTCTTGATGTAGCGTGTAGAAGAGGCTACTAATACCATGATCGGTACCTTCTAGCATGAGATTGAATTCATCAGGAGCTCCTTCATCAATGTGTATACCATAATCACCCACAAATGAACTGGGTTCGACATTCTCGATTTGTTTATATGGCACACGCAGATCATCGCTAATTTGTACTATCCCAGAGAAAGTACTATCTGGTCCAACTGCGTAAATACCGACCGTTCCGTCAGCAGGAGATGCGACAGCATACCTTATAACACCAGTTGTAGTTGCGGTGGTAATTGTATCTCTATAATTTTCAGGTTCAGGTAATGGTTGTAGTGTAGGTCCGGCCAGAGACAACAAATCTTGCTGCATTACAAATTCATAAAAATCATCTTCTGGCACGACGTACTCTTGCTCCAAATTAAATCTAGTCAACTCACCAGCTATAAATTTAGGCAGTAAAGCTGCAAATAGTTCATCTGACGGATTAAATACTTCTGCTGCTAACTCTCGACGGGCTTGTAGAAGCTGTTCTGGTGTTTTTACAAACTCTTGATTCAGTGTATTTTGTAGCGCATCATGATCTGAGTTTGATGCAATCTCTGGCGAATTATTGAGTGCTGGTTGCACTAACTGCCAACCTACAAATAACATACAACCGAGGGCAGCTAGACAAAGTAGGACAAAAAATGTGTATTTCATATTCTAATTATTTCTGATTACCCCGGTTTTGAGATAAAATTGTTGATATAACGTATGAATCAGCGTTGCGGCTGCAAAGATAACCCCCCACAAAATGACTAACTCAGTCGTACCGCCAAAGCTGATGAATCCCCCACCGTTTTGATACATCGGAAGTAGTAGGATAATGAGTGCAAACGGTACGATCAGGGCGAACCGTGCCCAGCGCCACCATGATTGTTGGATGGTCTGGTTGAAGAGGAGGAGGTAGAGGGCGATTGGAAACGTGAATAGAACGGTAACTTCTAACGGCTCAATAATACTACCATTATAATTCCGCCAAAGATTTTCGATGAAACTTCCGTTAGGTAAGCGAAGAATTTCTAGCACAGCAAACAGACTGAGCGTACCTAAAACGACTGTAATTCCTGGTTTCCGTATCATAAAGCTAATCATTAATAATTAATAAAGATTCTTCTAAAACAGAAGAAATGACCAACAGCTGTGAAGCTGTCAGATTATTTTCTTGCATGATTTGCTGAATGTCGATTATCACAACTTGCAACAACTCAAGCTGTTCAGAGGTGAGTTTCTCGACTGACACACTCAAACCTAACACTTGCGGCACCAACGTACGCTCTGCCACACGGGTAGCCGATGATTGGGAAGACGGTGTCGATGAAATAGTATCAATGACTACTTGAGGTGTCTCTGTAACCACAAGCTCACCATCTGAGGTCCTCACTTCGTCAACAACACCATCGCTATCAAAGTCTGTCTGCAAGGTTTGCATAGTTCCATCTATCACCCGCATGGTCGACCTCATAGTGTCGGTCGTACTGGCTACAAAACTGGCTATGACAGTCTGCATATCCTCTGGTGACAAGGTGCTGGTTTCGAGCGTATAGACTCCGTTGCCGGTACCGACAACCTCTAGTGTGTAGTCTGTCACGTCATCTGGGATAATAATGTATGTACTACCGGCCAGGGTTAGGAATTGTGACCCTGATATGTCTTGGCGAATCTCTCCGTCGACAATACCAGTTATCAGGCCGTCAGGCGTAACCACTCGCAGTGTCACTGGTGAGTGTCCCGCGTGCATAGTGAATCCACTGAGTAATTGTGAGAATTCAGGAACGACTATTTCATCTGTGACATAGGGGAAACGAATGACTGACTCTATAAAAGTTTGTACTATAGGACTTTCAGTTAAATCAGCATGTTCTCTTTGTCGAGTAAAACGCTGTTTCCCTTCTTCAACCAAATTAACCGTCAGCGTCTGCTTATCACCCAGCTGACCACGTGCTGAACCGAGTACTACGGTTTTGTCGCCTTGAATTGTGGTGCGGAGTTTAGGTTTCAAGATGATCTCACCCTCACAGCCAGCTGCTAAAAATACTGCAGAAGCGTTCGGACAAGTAACCGAAGGTACCTCGTCATAATACACAGCAGACGGAGTCGGGATACCAGTACCAGCCACTTCATACACCTCGACACCAGCTGGTGGTCGCCAAGCGTCTAGGATAGCTTGCTCTGATAAACTCTTGTTCAGTAATGTCTGGTTAAGGGCAATTGGTTTGAATGTGGAAGGATTGTCATCAACTACACTTAGTGAATCAAGCAACAGCAGGTCGAGCTCTGCTCGGGTAGAGACTCCATCGTAGACGCTGATATCGAATCCAGCTGGAACTGTCACTAATTGTCCGTCAAGGACTTCACTCATATAACGCTCTGAAGGTAGTAGCGTGTATGCACCCGGCATGTTGTTAACAGCATCACGCAGCACAACATCACTCGTCAGGACGCCACCAAATCCATCTAGCACCTGGCCGTGTAGCAACGCGCTAATCCCCTTTGGAGTTCCTAGTTGTGGTGTACCAATCATGATTACTTTGTCGACTAGACCCTTAAGTTCGTTTTCGCCGTATTCATGTAATAGCGCTTTTGCTACTAATCCCCCATTAGAGTGGGCGACTATGGTGACCTTGTCTGTATGAGAATCTGCGGCTAATTTGATCAATTCGTCTTTGAGTAACTTAACCTCGTTCTCATACTGTACTGGCTTGGTAGCGACATCAAACACGCTATATCGCCAGTCATACGCAAACGGTAGGTAATTGTCTATAACCTTGTCATCAGACTTCATGTCTTCAAGTAAACCAAGGAACCCTTTGTATATATTTGATCCTAACCCAATCTCGTCCAGCACGTCTTTTGTATAGATATCGTAGATTGATTCACCGTTGGCATCCATAGCTAGAAACGCCAGTCTTTTGTCGTTAGTTTGTTCCCACAACTTGTCACCAATATCGATGTTATTCGCCAGACCAGGTAGGACGATGTCTTCGCCAGCGTACAACCGGCTGGCTTGGATCCCCGGCAAAAACAGCACGCTTGAGGCGCCAGTCGGGGATGGTTCTGGTATTTCTCCTGTTACTAACACCGTGGTTGTGCAGTCAGTACTACCCCCAAGACCAGTGACGGTAGCTGAAATTGTTTGTACACCTAACGTTGTAGGTGTCACGGTAAAGCTACCAGTACTAATATCTACTTCAGCGACACTATCAGTCGACTCGATTGTATCGGCAAATACTGAAGTAAACCGTACGTTTATGTCTTGATTACCAGGCACTTCGGGGGCAACATACAAACTACATGAAGCAGAGACGATTGGTTCAATTGGATTTGTAACTGGCTCGGTCGCTGGGAAATCATCTGCGATTGAGGCCGGTAATTGGTATGGTTCGTCGCAAACCTGATCGTCATTATTATCTACACACCCTTCACCCGCTTCGTCATAAGTATCCCAATAATTACCAACTCCATTTTGATGTAATGACACTCGGGTATTTGCTTCAAGTGGAATATTGTACGCCACAATATTCTCGACAAAGTTATTTCTATACAGACTTACCCTAGCCACCACTTGTGCCCAAGCTGTGGGGATAATTGCTTCTCGTACCGAGTTTACGGTATCTAAAAACATCATCTGAATTGGTCCACCAGTAAAATAGCTAGTACGATCATTAATTCCTGTATTCCAATTAGAAATGTGATTGCCTGCAATAACAGTATTCTCGATGTCACCTGTATCGGTCAGCCTAATTCCTTCGCTACGAGAACTAGAAATACCTTTGATTTGGTTGTCTCTAACTTCAATTTCTGATCTGATTCCAATCTTAAGCCCAGTTTCAGTAATATCAGTGAGGGTGGATTGCTCCAAAATAACGCCGTCAGAGAATTCAATCGCAACACCAGTTTGTGAGCCTGTAATTACTGATGAAGAAATTACAACGTCCGAACCACCAAATATAGTGATACCAACAAACCCCTCTAGCGCAGTAAATCCACTGACTGAAATATTCTCAGTATCTAAGATCCTTAACCCAAAAGATGTACTATCACCTCCAATCACCGCCACATCTCGAATGACAGAATCTTGAGCTTGGACAAATATTCCCACCCTAGGTTCATAGATGATAACGTTTTCAATTACTGCGCCTGGTGCAATATCGAGAATATTTATGGCTGATCGAGCAGTACTGCGGACGACCACATTTTTCACTGTCACGCCAGGACTCATTAAAGAAATAGTCGCATCATTGAGACCAGCAGTCGCCTGTATTGTATACCCATTTCCATCCAAGGTAACTCCTGACCTTTGAATTATCACCGGTATATTTACATCACCAGTCAAGGTGCAAGTGTTAGACTCCCAAACACCTATTTGAGGGCAATTTGATTCAGTGATAAAAATACGGGAAGGGCTTTGCGCTTGTGCAAGCTGATAATAAAAAAGCGCCATTAAGGCGATTGCGGCTACGACACACAATGTCAGCAAGCGAGAGATTTGCGACTTATCAAAATCAATATAGAAGTAACTCATACTCTGAGTATACCAGATCTAGTTGTATGCTTTTCGTTTTGGGTCGCGGCACGTACCATCGACCCGCCCTACCCAGCCCCTAGCACCCCAATCACCAAGATAATCATCAGCACGGTTGTGACCACTCCGATGAAACTAAATAAGAAGCGGTAGAAGGATTTGTTGAACATTGCTACCAGTATAGCAAATATACTAGGTGTTTTTGGCGATTTGTTTGAGCCTGGCTCGCTCGGCTGGGGTGACTGGGCGGACATCATCACGATTAACAGCCGCTTGCCAAGCTTTTTCTTCTTCCGTTAAATTAATAATGTGTTTCATATATAAATATTAGTCATCGTTATCGCAAGGCTTTGCCCGGAGGTCCTTCCTCCGGGTGGCTTGCCAGCCACTCTTTCATCTCACTATCGTACTCTTTTTTGGTGGTGAAATACTCGGGGAACCTGGTCCGATTGATGATGTTGGATTCGGGGCGGGTGATTTGATTGTCTATGTAGCTGGAATACTGGTACTGCTCTAGGTATTTGAATGTATCATACAAATCAACTATTCCCTCTTGCTGCCATTTTGGCTGGATCAGTTTGACTGGATTGAGGTGAATATAGGCAAATAGGTATTTCAGATAGGTGTCACTATTGACGTGCTCTGACTTGAATCTACCTTCAAATAAACCGCCTGTTCTATGATGTTTCTTATTGAAATACATAGAATATCCCGTTCCTAATTTTCTCATAAAGGTAACCATTCCATCTTCAAACAGCGGCGTAGCCAAGATATGGAAGTGATTTGGCATAAGACAATAGGCACCAATTGCCACCTGCTGTTCTCCCCTATCAAATTCAAATAACAGCTGGTCGTCTATTTCTCGAAAATCGACAGCCTTGGTTCCATTCGCAATGTAGAGTAAAGCCATAAACCGCTCATGATCAGCCTGAGTTACAAAAATTTTTTGTCTAGAATTACCACGGTTGTATAGATGATAAAACTCTTCCACTGCAAAAGATACTCTTCTTTGTGCCATTTGCTAAGCTTAGCATTTTTATTGATGGTTTTCCGAAGGACGGTCCTTCGGAGTTAGCTTCGGAGTTACTTCGGAGTTCGTAGTGATGTAGTTAAGTCCTATGTAGTTAGGAGTTTTATTTGGGTTGCTTAAATTCGCTGTTGCTGAGCGCTACCCAACCGCTAGTGGGATGTTTTCTTTACCGATCTGGATTGAAGTCATGTTTGACTTGCCGATTTTTGTACTTGCATCAAGGATCTCCAGATACAACGGACGACCGTTTAGGTCGAAGTCGATCATAATTTCGGGTGCAATTTCGACCGTACGATCAACCTTCCCTTTGCGCAAGGTCACACTGAGAGCGTCGACAGTTGCATCGTAGTTTATTTTCATAGGTCAATAGTATCACTTCAATTTTGGCTTCGCAACCCAGTGAGCAGTCACAACTATAGTCTGAGCTTTCTCTACAATTACAACCACCTTCATGTGATTCTTGATAAATCGTCGATAGCGCTCTTCTCTAAAGTTGTAGCTTTGGGTAACAAAGTCTGGATTCTTGATGGTTTCAAGTACGTTCTTTTTATCTAAAGAACGATTCTTTATTTGTAACAGAGCGTGTTGGCTAAACAAGATCTTCATAACGTGATTGTAGCACGGGAGGTTAGTAGGTTTTCCGAAGGACGGTCCTTCGGAGTTACGAAGGACCGTCCTTCGGAGTTACGGTCCTTCGGAGTTAGCGTCCTATGTAGTTACGAAGGACAGTTTCCGAAGGACGGTCCTTCGGAGTTATGCGTCCTATCTAGTTAACGAAGGACGGTCCTTCGGAGTTAGTCCTTCGGAGTTATGCGTCCTATCTAGTTAACGAAGGACGGTCCTTCGGAGTTATGGTACGTTCTTTTTATCTAAAGAACGATTCTTTATTTGTAACAGAGCGTGTTGGCTAAACAAGATCTTCATAACGTGATTGTAGCACGGGAGGTTAGTAGGTTTTCCGAAGGACGGTCCTTCGGAGTTAAGTAGGTTTTCCGAAGGACGGTCCTTCGGAGTTATATAGTTAAGGAGGTTCGTAGGTTTTCCGAAGGACGGTCCTTCGGAGTTAGTTACTACCCAGACACACAAAAAGCCCCTTGCGGGGCTTTTTGTTTTACCTCAACTACGTTCTGTTACAAACAGCTATCGTAATCTAATGTAACTCAGAGAGTTAGATTAAATATTGTTAACTTGCTTGAAGTCAGTTCGGAAGTCTGAAGCAGGTACTGTTAGGTACGGTAGAGCATTTTCTCCATCGTCATCTAGTGAGTACCACACTTCTCCTAGTACTAGTCGGAATTGTGCTCCGGCAGCAGTTTGGAATGTTACGTCAAGTTTGAATGTTTCAGTTTCACCGTCAGCAATTTCGAAGGCACCGTTGGTAGCTTCGTCAGCTGTTGATGAAAGTGTTGCAGACACGTTTGTCGCTGTTCCACCTTGGATGTCGAACTGTACACCTCCTAGTAGAGCTGTAGCGTCAGTTGCAGCAATAGTTGCAAGATCGTTGATGTAGAAAGTTCCTTCTACAGCAGTTACGTCAAATTCAATTGAGAATTCTCCGAACTGATCTTGGTCACCTGAAGCGTCAGCAGATGTTTCTACTGAATCGACAGGAACTACGATACCTTCAGCTACAAGTGTGTGAGCTTCACCATTTGCAGTTCCTCGGAACTCATTGATGTCGTCACTTCCTTCAGCGTCAGTTGCATCAACTTGTGTTGAAGTTACGTTAGCTTCGATAGTTGTACCGTTAGCGTAACGTGAAACACCTGTACTTACTTCTTGTGATCGGAAGTCAACTACTACTTCTACTGTTACTTCATCGTCTTCGTCGATTGTGATGTCACCATCGATATCGAATTCGAAGATTGTTGAAGCTCCTGTTGAAGATGGGTTGTTTTCCGCATCGAATGATCGTCCGTCGATCTCAAGCGCGATGTCATCGATCACTAGGTTTGAGTTGACAGTACCAGTTAGTACTTCAACAAACAAAGTGTTTAGTTCAATGTCAGCGTCTCGGGCTTCGATGTTGTAAGAAAGGATGGTAATACCATTTGTCTTTCCATCTAGATCTACGATGATGTCAGTGGCATCTGGGTTGTTTGAAGCAGTTGAGAACCGTAGTTCTTCACCGTCTCCAGCTTCCACGATGTCAAATCCGACAGTTACTGGTGCCGCAACACTTGAGCTTGTGTCCATATCTCCTGTTGAATCGTCGTTTTCTGCAACACCGTCAGCGTCGAAGTATCGTACTTCGTCAACTTGGATTTCCCATGCTGCAGTTGTACCTGCATCGTCAACGTTGTTGAATACAGTAGCAGCAACTAGCACTTCTACTTCTTCATCTTCTTCAAGGAAAAGACCTAGACCAGAAAATCGAAATTCTCCTCGATCTTCGTTTAGGTACTCATCTTCATCTGAAGCGTCGAATTCAGCAATCATGTCACCATCAACCCATAGAGAAATAGTTTCGAATACTTCCCATGGATCTTCCTCAGTCGCAGCTGTTGCGTTGATAGTCATGTTGATTCGGTCGAGTTCTAAGTCACCATCTGTAGCTTCAAAAGTAAGCTCAGCGATAACTTCGTCTTCTGATCCTTCTTGGATGTCAGTATCATCAGCATCTCGGATTTCGAATTCGTCAAGAGTTCCTTCTCCTCGTAGAGTCATGTCTGCTACCTCTTCTTCCTCTTCTTCAGTCATTTCTCCCTCTTCTGTTTCTTCAACTACTGGAGCTGAAGTACATAGTGAGTTAGCCTTGGCTCGTGAAGATGGTCCGAAGTAACCTGTTGGGTTAACTAGTCCACCTGGAGTTAGAACTTCTGCTCGGTACATTACTTGCATCTTTGAAACTGCAGCTGCTGTAGCTGGTCCGTAGAATTCAGTTTCCATTCCAACTGATCCTGCGCCTGAAGCTGCCACTCGTGTGTCAGCGTTAGCGTTTAGGAACTGTTGTAGCTTCATAACATCGGCTCCTCGTGAACCATTTGTTAGGTCTCGTGTCCATGAGTATGGGCACACTCCTGAAGCAACTGAAGTTGCTCCTTGTCCTGTTGACGCTTGTAGCTGTGCTACTTGCGCTAGTAGGTCGTTGATCATTTGTTGTAGATCTTCTGTAGTCTGAGCTTGTGCTGGTGCAGCAAACGCAGAGAAGATCATTGCTACTGCTACGGCCGCAACTGCGAACTTAGCGGCAACGTCTTTTGCTGTTGTCGTCATATATAAGTAATACTTATTAATTGCCGTCGTTAGTGACGGTCGCTACTTGAGTAATAAAGTTCAAGTAACTGATAGGCTAATAATATGAATTAATTCATATTCACAATTGGATATCACCCCAATTGCTCATATCACCACACAGCTAATCCGTAGACTAGCTGCTAGGCTGTAATTTCAAACTGAGATTCGGTCGCGCGGGTAGCTTACAGAAACAGCGGTTAGTCAGTAGTTTGTTTATTGATATTAAATTATCAAGTACCTCCGCACTCAGCCCATCTCTTTTCGTATGAAAAAAGCGCTTGTGCGCATACCTAACACTATAGCAACTATGTAGTAATAGTAAAGCAAGTTTACTGTGGACATGGCGTATTGCTGGTCCATACTACGGTCACAAAAGAGTGCTTTGGTCTGTAGTAGATGACGGCGAGTGGTGGCAATCTTTACGGGCGAGTAGTCCGCGAAACGAAATTAGGGAATGTCAAGCAGGTGGTCTACCCTCGCCTTTTACAATAATGTGGTGGAGTGTCTGTGAGAATTGTTTGGGACAAATCTGGATATGAATACTGTGTGCTGGAAGTAGCAATCAGTGTCTCTATGCAAAATATATAAAAGACTAGTCCTTGACTACCGAGTATTTAGACCAACGTCTTTCTCCTTCTCGCAGGACTTGTCCTTTTTCTATGAGACTATTTAGTTCACGCTGGATTGTCTTTTCGCTGACGTCTGTGATGATCTCGGCTACGTCTTTGACGGTGGCTTGCGGCTTGGCCTCTAGGACAGTTTGAATACGCTGCGCTCTGTCTGTGAGCTGACTGTAGACCATGTAGGCATCTGAACTGATGTCCCCCGCTGGCACCTGGACCCGGCGGGATCGCTTGACGGGAGCTTTGGCGGTAGTTGATCCGCCTGACTGTGGAGCACCGACCCGTGTGCTGATTGATACATTATGTAGCTCTTTGACCGATAGA
>Ga0306896_1000071_pt1 | contig 21493 bp, 17 predicted proteins | sample AntRauMFilla1562_FD_190412 | JGI IMG/M metagenome (GOLD analysis project Ga0306896, IMG submission 190412) | Saline lake microbial communities from Rauer Islands, Antarctica - Metagenome Filla 1 #562 (v2) (version 2) | ecosystem: Environmental > Aquatic > Non-marine Saline and Alkaline > Saline ... | reverse complement strand
ATCTCTGGCGTCCTTGTCGTTTTCGGTGTCTTTGTTGTCTTTGGCGTCCTTGTTACGTTCTTTGGATGGCGTCTCGGCAAAAGTCTCGTTAAATGAAACAGGTGGTTCCCATCCTGGAGCGAAATTGCGATGCTTGAACACATTGTAACAGGTCCTGTTGAATTCAAAGTTGTGTTAGTCATAATTTTTCCCCAAAGCAAAGTACCACAAACCAATAAAAAAAACACCTTACTGTCTCGGCATCATCCAGCATACTCCAAGCAACATTGCGTTTGCAGGAGTGACAGTAGACGGAAAATAATCCTACGAAGCAAAACCAGTCATTCTTTGCAACAGATTGCTGTTTCACATTCAACAGTAAAATCGATCAAATCTTGTCTCATTGTACAGTGGGTAGCAGACTGTGAATTCGTACCTGGTTTCAAGTCATTGGACACCATGGCTTGAGACATGTGCCCTATACACAGCTGTGAAAAACGCGCCAAATTTTGGAATTTATTATTCAATTTATTATTGCTTCTCGAAACACGCAGCGGTTGGCATTGTAGCGCCGCTGGACAAACAAAATTGCAATACAGACAAGTTCGAAAATGAGTTGGATCCACCAAAAAAAAACCAGGTTTTGCCACGAAATGGCAAAACCTTTGATTTGACACGATTCTGGTTTGACACCCTGCAGCTACCCTGCCACCGTACGGTGTGTCTGCCGTGGTATCGACTTCACCGTCTTCACAGATCCCTTCTTACGCACTTGCGCAGCCAGCAGTATTCGATGGAGAAACAGGTGACAGTGAAGATTCAATCGCTCGATGGCAATGTGTATTTGAGCAGATTGAAGCTGCCTATCGTACAACAGGTGTCCACCTTTCAACCCACATTGCACGACACAATCAAATTCAAAGAAGTGCTCAGCTCTGTTCTTGACGCACAGTGGAATGCATCAAACGACGAAAACTCGAGAGGTGTTTGCATGCTGCCATTAGTTCAAGCAGCATTCACATTGCTCAATTTGAAGGTTTCGAAGATACTCCTGTCAAACCACACTTTGATGCAGGGGATGAAAATGTTGGCTGAACCAAAAGGGCTTTTTGAATTGCCAGATGATCTGCAAGAAATCAAAGGTGATATCCATGAGTTGCAAGTATTCAGCACGGCTTTGACCACGATTCCATCTTGGTTCTGTGGTCTGTCAAACCTTCAAGTGCTTGTTCTCAATGGCAGCTCTGGTACTGGCCGCTCTACAGCACAATTCGGAATAAATAAGGCGTTGAGAAAACTTCCTCTGGATTTTTGGATGCTGACGCAACTCAAGCATTTCACATTGATGAATTTTCCGAATTTGATAATCACGTCCGATGCAATATTCAAATTATTGTCTCTAGAGTCTATGAATATTTCAACATGTGTCTCAATGGATTTGAATTGTCCTGAGATACTCCATGTCTGCAAAAGGAACACTTCGCAAATGTCTTGTCTAACATCCCTCACTCTGAACAATACGGCTCTCTCTGGAGGACTATCCCTGCGAACACGTAATTTTGAGAACATGCGTGAACTGACCTTGCGTTGGCACCCGAACCTGACATATTTTCCATTTTCCTGCGAATCACTTGGTCTTCAAACTCTCAGGCTTCAATACGTGGCTCTCCTTCGGTTGCCAGTCGAAATGTGTCATCTCACTGTTCTTACAAATCTTGAAATTGCAAATTGTTCTGGCATCGAAATCCACAGCAATATTTCTGTGTTGGCTTCCCTCAAGATATTGACTCTGCGATATCTCCCAAGTTTCAACAATATACCAAACACTATAGAGACATTGACAAATCTTCAGGAACTCAAGATTGAAAGATGTAAATTGACTAGTATTCCCCGAGAAATTTGCAGGCTAACAAATTTGACATCACTACACCTCCTTCACGTATTAGTCGAGGATGTTCCTGAAAGCATCGGAAGTCTGGTGCAAATGCGGACAATACATTGTAGTATTCCAGTCACCCTGAATTCTGATTCGCATAATCTTTTAAAAATGGTAGTAAATTCACTTCCGATGTTGGTACAGTTACGTCAATTGCTACTGTTGTCACCCAACCAAGACGATATTGAGCACATGGGAAATTTACTCAGAGCTTGGCCTTTGCCACATGTTGACACAACTCACTGGCGTTTTGACTTTTCAAAACAATGGCATCTCTTCGATCTACCAAGGGAAGCCGTGAGATGGAATGACCACAAAATTGTGAGATACTGGATCCTTCAGCAGCAGAATGTGTTGGCCTTCCTGTGTGGACAACACAAGCGTCTTGGTCTCACATCAGTTGTGGCAATTTTGAATCCTGTGACAATTTTCCTCATTGTGGACGAAATATGCCGGTATTCCATGGCAACAAAAACACGTGTACCTGTTGCCAATTTTTGACAAATGGTTGCAAACTAGAAGTACGGAATAATTCTTTCTCTCATTACTTACAAGTGATTGCATGATCTACTAAATCTCAAACACTTGTAAAACACTTCAGCACAACAAGATGGTAATCGTTGACGCCATTGACATCCGATGTGTGTAAGAATATAAAAGCGAGCACATGACACCAGGCTAAATAGTCCCTACTCAACTTTTGTTTTCAAAGTAATAAAAGAAATTTTTCTCATTCTTAGTGTGTGCTTTAAAAATACTTGATAAAGCGAGTGGATTTCATGCGCTAACTCTTACACACACACACACAGGCACAAACTCGCAAACACACACACACACAAACACATACACACACACATACACACACACACGTGTTTGTGTGTGTGTATGTGAATGTGTATGTGTTGGTGTTTGTGTGTGTTTGCGCGTTTGTGTGTGTGTGTATGTGTTTAAGAGCTACCGCATAAAATCCACTCGCTTCATCAGTATGTAGTGTCTGCCCTCGGTAAGTTTGATGTTTTCAACAAAAGCCTTGAGTTTCGCAACAGGTAGATTGTCTACAGAACTTTCAAAAATTAAATTAAAGTAGACCAAGAGTTCAGCCAGTATGGATGAGCAATGTGCCTGCATCATTTCAAAAATTTCATTCCAAAAACATGAGATTGTATGTATGTGAAATGATGATCTATATGATTGCACAATACCCACATGATTATGTCTGAAAATTTGATTTCACAAACAAATTTTGAAAATAAGGCAGAGGCACTTCAATTCAATACACCTGATAAAGCCCAAAAACGTTCGATACATTTTTGCATCTTTAGGACATCCACGTTTAATTTTCAATGCAAAAAAGATCTCTGCAACAAAATAATGAACTGACGACTTAAAGCTGTGTTAATCTTCCTGTAGAGGTATTTCAAAAAAATATATGTGTATATGTTCATGCATTCATTAAAAAATATACAATATATCAAATCTGCACATACACTCGCTACATATGTTGCATATAAATAAGCCCATATTCATATAACAAAGAAATGTAAATGTATACATAAGTATGTATATGCGTATATATATAAATCACTTTTGTGTACATGTATACAGAAAAACTTGTATATATGTGAATTTGCGTGTATATGTATATTAGCAAAAGAAACATGTAAATATGCATTTATGTATATGAACTTATGCATGTAGTTATGCAGCGTGTAGAAATAATATCAACAAACAAAAATGGGCATACGTATACACGAATAAATATATATCAAAATGTATGTATACAGGTAAGGTAACAAAATATACATGTATATACCTATACATATATATTCATATATATACATGTAATGATGATTTTTGTTACAACTCTTGGCCAAATAAGCAGTTGCGTGTGAACCTCTCTCATCTTTTCCATCTTAGTTTCAATGGGTGGCATTGTTATCGTTGTTTGTTCTTTTCCAGATGATGAACAACTGAAGACATTCATGTCGTTCTGTCGTTGTTAGTATAAGGTCCAGCCCTCCTCAGTACCCACGCTCCTATACACCCCTAAAACACATCAACCACCCTCTTTTTTGTTGCTTTTTGCATTTTTTCCCTTTCCTGCTTTTCTCTCATTTTTCTCCGTTTTTCTTCTTATTTTGGTTCTCTTCTTTCTTTCTTTCCTGAAACCTCATCTTTTTTTTTGTTGGACTTCCTAAAATTGAGTTGTTTTTCCCCTTTCTTCTCTTTACATATTTCAAATTGTATAAACAAACATACTATCATGTGTATATAGACACATATGCATATGTATATTCAATAAGAAAAGACTTTGTATACATGTACATGTATTTGGACAAATATATGTATCCACACATTTATATAAATAAAGTTGTGTATATGTATACATATACATATAAACCTCAAAGAATATTCATATTTTGACATGTACATGAAGACATATATAAATACATATATTCTAACCTGTATGTGTACATACATGGATGTGTATATAAATACATGTATTCTGACTAATATATGTATACATATATATATAAATGTATGAATATATATATAATACATTGATACCCACATATATGTGAAAACACCTTTGTATAGGCGTACATGTATATCAGCATATATGTATAAACGTAGCAGATGTAAATTTGAATACATATATATATACATATGGATATGAAAAATTTGATATATATGTATATACATATATATATATATGAACATATGTAAAAATATTCATATTTCTCATCAGATCATCATACAAAATAGGTGTTTTGAATTCTTATCATTATTATTATTATTATATGAATATACAAATGTTTGAATAAGTAAATACAACCATGTAGCGGTATGTATATGTATGTATGTATACATATCTTTGTGTATTTTTTGTGTGTATATACATATATATAAATGTGCAAATGTGTATATATACATATGTATGTACATACAGCGACATACAAATATTAAAAAAAAATATGTGAATATATGTATACATATATACACATAATCAAACGTATGATGAATAATTTGAATGCATATACATTGTATGTAAATATGTATGCACGATTACATCTGCATATATGAATAGGTACATATATAAAAGCATATTCATGTATATACACATATGCATACACATATATATAAATATACATGTACACATACGTGAAAATTGAAACATGTATGTACATAAATATTTTGATACACATAGACACACAGATTCAAATATATATATACACATTTATTTGCAATAGTATGTGAGCTCATGCCCATCAGGTACTCGCAATTCCTTGAATCATCATCCCATCGTGACAACTGGCTTGAATATGCGAGAATACGTTTGTACTTCTTTAATTTGTTAAATGATTTTGGTTTCAGGGTATTGTTTGTGTGGATCGGAAATTGTTTGTCCAGGAAATAAGTGAAATCAGCTTGTCTGATATGCATAGAGTCCAAATTGAAGACAACATCTTGTATAGAATCCTTTTTATCATCTTGAATGTCTGTTCTCTTGTATATTCCTTATCTTATTTTACTCTTCTCGTGACATTCATTAAGTAGCAATAACCTTCAATGCTTACAATCATAGTATGTGTAGAATGATTTGCATGCGTTTGTGTGATGCATAAATCAAATGAACTGTGAAGACAACCTGTAATTAAAATTGGGAGTTTTAATTATTCATACGGCTTATTTTTGGTACCAGCTACACTTGAAAAAAAAGTAAAACGAAGCTGCTGCCTCTTGCAAAGTATACAGATTCAGTTTACGATTAGTTTTAAACGCAAATATGTACATATATACTTTTTGAAATCATATACTTGTGCATCGCAAGGCCTACAGTTCAGTATCTTGGATATGATGCACATGTTGAAAAATTTGAAAGTAATCAAAAAAACTCATACACGCATGCATTGACACTTATATGCCAACACATGAATATGTGTACAGACATGGACGCAACAATATACATATATATAAGGAAAATTACAATATTTTTATGTATATGTATGTGCGCATAAGTTACAATTCAAAAAGGAAATGAAATCTTTAAATGATTCGAGGCAGAATGAAAGGTGGTCAGACTGCAATATTTTTACCAAGTTGGAAGCGGGCTGTTGGGAAGCACTATGCCAGACGCACAAGTCTGTGCTCCCAGGACTCTCAAAGTGAGTTTCTTCTTCAAATTCAAATGTTTGGGAATGTTCGGTTGAATGGTAAGTATTTGCGTAGGTGCTTGGTGTCGGAGCTGTGTAAGGTGTCAACTGTATGGTGTTGGTGTCAGTCAAGTAGTTCGCAAACGTGCGTGCTTCTGCCCTTGCCGTTAGGTGCATTATCCCCATCCTTCTGTGCAAAGACAGGGAACGCAATTTGGAAAAGAGAGAACACCAACGAGAGAGAGTGTGTGTGTATGTTCAACTTCGAAGCTGATCAAGAGTGCAACTAGTAATTCATATTGTTACAATGTCAGATCTGAGACGGGCTTCTTAATAATCGAGAAAAATGCGAGGGGTGGGAAGTTACAATTCGACAGAAACTTCGACGGACACCAATCGAAACAGAGACAAAACAGAAACAGGCTGCACAAATATACAAATTGAAAATTGATATCAACTGGGGACTGATATGCCACAGGAAACTGAGCGGTTTGGCGGAGATGCAGTAGAAGACAGCGACGCAAGAAGCGCGGGCAGGAGCGCAGGAAAGGGAAGACAAGGAGAAAGAAGCGAAAGCGAAAGGGTGATGAGGCGGAGATAGGAGGAACGGAAAGAAGGAAGGAGAGAAAAGTAACGTGGATGCAGTCAAAGGACCCATGTAGTCAATTAAGATACGTGTGTGGTCAAAGCCTTCAGAGGCACCAGCCGAAAGATCTCATGCACCTGAGAGAAAAGGTGTAAGGGAAAGAAATGAAGAAGGGAGGAGTGGGAAACATATCATAATCAAAATTGATTCATGATGGCAGCAATCAAGAAAAGAGGCGAGTTCAAATGAAAGTCTATATTATTTACGCGTCAACTACTGTACTGACGTCCTAAACCTCTTAGAGAATGCAGTTGTCAACACATGAAGTTTGATGTTTTTTTGGGAGATATCTTCACAAGATTTCTCCAGTTGTTACTACTCCCTCTTGCCCTGTCGTTACTACCTCTTGCTCAGTCGAGTAGGTATTGCTCAATTTTGCTCAATCGCGATTGGCAATCGCACAGGTGCACAAGCGCGCGTTTCCCATGGCGTTGAAACGCCTGGGATGTACGTACAAGTAGCACTTATACAACATCATGTCTCGAAGCGGAGTATGTGGCACATAGGCATTTTTCTCGCAATTGCAGCACAGCATGGATTACCCTGCCCCGTGGTGTGTTGAGTTCGAGGGTATATGCCCCTCTCGTTCTCTTGCCTCTTCTTCAGTAAAAGCACATAGAATGCTCTCAGGTTATTCCATCAACATTCCGCACAACAAGTCCTTGTGGACCTCCCACCGTAGAAAAGGGAAAATTGAATGCAGGGGAGATAAGTTTTCAGCATAGCCCCATTCCCTGCGCTTCATATACATACAAATAAAAATATTTATATATATATACATATCAATATATATATACATATATATATATCAATATACATAAACATATATTAAATGTATGAATCTATGTATATATTTGTGAAAAAAAGGTCTATGTATAGATAAATATATATACATATATATATATATATACATATATTTATTTAAATATATATATACATATATATACATATATATATATATATATATATATATATATATATATATATATATGTATATAAATACATATATAATATACGTGAACAAATTTAGATATGTATTTATATAAATATAAAAATATGGATATGCATATATATATACATAAATATGAATATATATACATGTATACATATGTGTATATGTATATATGTATATATACATGTATTCATATATATGTATATATATGTATATATGTATAACATAACAAAATATATAAATACATATGTAAATATATATATATATATATACATACTTGCAAAAAACATGTAGTCTGCAGGTGCCAAAATCTGAATGCAGTGGTTGAAGTAAATCTGATTTAGATGGTGCCGTGCCCGTCCACCATGATACCAAGAAGATATCTGAAATTTGATGATGTGCCCACTCCGCCCGCAAAGCCCTACTCCAATCACGTCACGGTCCAGACCATGCCATCCGGCATGACGCGGCAGAGTCAGGGATTTCCTTTGTCAGACACAGGCTGCTGTCTTTGGAACTGCAATACCATAAGGGTTTTCCAAGCAAGCCTTGGAGCCTTAGCCATCACTCTACATAATCTTATCCTTTGAGCCCGCCAAATGAGCAACAAACCTTGCAGCAGAAATATAATACAGAGAACTGAAATCGGGGCCACAACCACTGTACCGTTGATGCCGAACGTGAGAACCTCAATCTAGACGAGCATGCGCAGGACCAGAATGGAAGGCGCTTCTCGATATGCGATGCAAAATCGTCGCACACCATCCCAGATTTGAAGGAGGTCCCTCAATTCTGTATTCCTGACATTGTTGTTTTTTTTTTTGAATTTACGAGAATTAAGGAGTAACCTCCGCAAGACAGTCACATTAATAACGAAAGACACCCACTTCGCAGCTGTTAAGCCCCCCAAATATCTATAGCGACCCCACAGCACCTCCGACAGATCCACCAACAGCACCAGATTGCAAAACAAAACCAGAAGCAACAGCAGGGATGTGCACAGCAGAACACATGACAACCGTGAGGGCGGTAGCAAAAAAATACATTCAGGGAGCCACCATCAACGACATTATCATCCCCAGCTAGCTGCCCCCCCTTCACCTCCACCCCCAACCCCTCCACCTCCCCCGCCTCCATCCCAACTCCCTCTTTCTCCCCAACCCTCGCCCCCACCTACCCCCCCTCCACCTGCCCGACCCCTTCCCCGCCCCCTCCACCCTCCCTCCCCCCACCCCCCTCCCTTCACCACCCCAGCCATTGGAGCCATCATCCAAAACCGAGCAAGGTATCGCAAGACTGTGCACAGACCACAGGCAATGGCCCTACCAACTGAAGTCTTGCTGCAGTGGAATACCTTGGCCCTCGCCCATCGAAAAGCCTCATTTCCGTCTTTATCCTCCTTGCCCATGCTCTCAGAGTACGACCGCATCTGTTTGTCAGCAAGAACCCAGAGAAGCCGAAGAAAGTCAGCGTGGATCTGACCGAACATAACTACGATGGCAGGTTCAAACGCCTTGTGACAAGCCCATGAACATTGTTGTATTTGTTGTTCTGAACGTTTGCACGGGCCTGTGGGATGTCATTAGAATGGCGCACACCCTTATCCCATCCCCCAGGGGCACCACTGCTACCATTGAACTCACATACAGGAAACATCAATGACAAGACCATCCCGGAGAGAGATACGGAATTCAGAGATTTCAACGTAACTCTGCTTGATAGTGCCATCACCCGTCGTCGACACCATGTGATTGACACGCACAGGACCGATCTTTGAGTCACGCACAAAGGATGCCACCACATCTATGAGATCGTTGTGACCACGAATAGAACCTGTGTGCTGCTTGCAGGTGCGGACATGATCACCCAAAGGATTGATGCACATCTTGCAAGAGCAAAGCGTGCGACTGTGAGCGTGGTCAAGCATCTTGGGGATGGCAATCCGAAACCCCTGCAGGAAAAAGCCTGACAAAACTTCCGGTGGTCACCGAGTTACAGACTTTTGCTTGGAATGTTTGGACAGAAAACCAAACAGGTTCCATGAGGTGCATCTGCTTAGCCTTCGCCGTGGGCATGTCAGGCTGTGAGGGTTCAGGCAAAGAATTAGGAAAAAGCTCTGTGAAGAGAGAAAAGCAAGGTCAGCAGGCCTCACAGAAAATCGCTGCGCGCACTGCAACGCCAACATCTCAACCAACCGCTTCAGCATTGTTCACTCTAAGACCGTGTCCAAATCCGTGTGAATTGATCTAAGTGCTCACAACAGCCAAACTTCCTTTGGAGAATTGCAGCAAAACATGTCCACGGCATCGCAAAGCATGAAATCAACCTATTCGTATGGTTTACGTGTCCACTGTGGAACCTTTGAGGCTGCTTCCCGTAGAAGATAATTGTTTCGAATTGGACCTTCAATGGTGCAGGCATTATAGGGATAGTATACGTCATCCATTCATCTCCACCCGTACACTGGGTTAGCCAGTTGAATGGCGTACACAGCATTCTTCTTGGGTTAGCCAGTTGAATGGCGTACACAGCATTTTTCTTTGGACATGCCTGCGAAAACAGGCAGCAACAAGAAACTTTTCACCTCTTCCCAGATTTCTTTGTCTAACCATATCTCATTTCAATAATCCTCTTTGTCTGAGGAAAGGATGTTGAAACGTTGAAGTTTTCGAAATAATTTAGAGAACATGGTGCATAGAATTTCAAAAGGCGCGGGAAGCGCAAGAACCATAACGTCACTTTCGATCTTCTCTCTCTTTCGACTGACGGCGCAAATGGATATCAAACCAGATCCAGGGGAGTACGATGTGGATGGGGCGAATGAAGTATACGAGGTGGAAGGGGCGAATTCTTGTTGTATCTGTTGGATGACAACCATAGGAGCTGACAGAATTATGCAGTGCAGTTGCTGTACAAGTAATCCCATCTGCCCATCATGTTTTTCGCACAAGTCGCATCAGACGTGTTCCTTTTGTCAGGGTAATATATACGTATATGCATATACAGATATCTTCATACATATCAGAGTCTTGGCTGTGCGCCCCCGTTCTCTTGAGTCCTAATCTCCCGTGCCATACCTGTAAGCCTGTGAGCGAGATCCGAGTGTCTTTCGTCCCCAATATTTTCCGCTCCTCATACTGAGATCGAACACCACAAATTGCTCACAAGGTAAATGTTGTCAGGTGATTCATTTGAACTGGTCAAGAAACCTCGTACTGCACCTGCACACACGTATGTGGACCTTGTGGACTGTGTTGATCTTCAAATGAATGCAAAGGTAATGCTTGTGGTATGTTTGGTGTCCACTACTTTCATGTTCTTGTTCGTCTTCTTGTCCCTCGTTGTACATGTAGCGCATGTCTTTCTTAATTTTTCACATTCTCATTCGCGCACCCTCTTGTCACCTCTGTTTATTTGGCCATCTGTCTTAATCACGCAGTTTACAATAAAATTGTAGGTTAGGATGTCTTTTTGATGTCAAATTTTTTTTCTGTCCATCTGTCCCTCTGGCATGCCTCTTAGCTTCCGTTTCTTTGAAATGTTGAAACAGTTCTTCTCTCCCTCTTCTCTCTTCTTCTACATTTCTTTGCGGCCACCTGTACAACTCTCTCCTTCTCACTCTTCAATCTTTCTTCTTAAAATTCATTATCCTTCTCTATTTTCCTGTGCGTTTTGTCTATTTTCCTGTGCGTCTTGTAGTATCTTTTTTTGAATCTCTCAAAGTGTTTTTGGAACCTCTCAAGGACGTGTCTGACTTCCTTCTATTCATTTGTCCTTTTGTAGCCCTTGTATATCTGTCGAAGTTTTTCTTAGGACTCTTGCTTTGTCCATCTTTTCTATGTCATCTCTCGCGGGCTCATTCTAGTTTTTCCTCTTACTACACATTCACACGCAGGTGGAAGCACTGGTACCAAGAAGTCCTCGAGTTTCTTCTCGGGTCCTTCAATCTCCACTTCGATACAAGCCATGCAACAAGTTTTCCGTGGTAGAGGTTCAAATCGGCATGATTGTCAGTGTCAAATATACTGAAAAGAAGAGTGTTTTCTATTGGGCCAAAGTGATTGAGGTTACGTCCCAGGGCTTCAAGGTACGTTGGATTGATGATGATTCAAAAAATCTGAATCACCCTCCGCACCACTTGAGGACAATTCCAGGTTCAGCAGAAAGTTCATTTTCCGCTGAACTACAGCAAATGAAAGCTAACGTGCAATGGAATTTGCGGCGCACAAACAATATGTGATTCTATTGTATACATACATATTGGACACGGGAGCAAATATCAAGAACTTCAGGAAGGGAAATCAAGAAAGATTACAGGCAAGACAGTGAGATAAAAAGAGAGAGAGGTACAGAAAGAAAGAATAAGATAAAGATAGTGTGCCAGGACGTCCAAGACAAGGGGACAGCGGGAGAGACAGCAACCGAGAAAACGAGCGAGAGGGCGAGTGTTTGTATGAGTTGATGCAATTGAGAGACCACACATATTTTTAGAAATATTCAACACAATGATCATCAAATACAAGGAGAAAAGCAGCAAAAGAGAGAAATGAAGAGAGCGAGAGTCGTTCCCGAGAGAGAGTCGTTCTCGTATGCTTGTCCTTTTGTCTGAAGAAATATGTGCCAGAGTGAGAAACAGGAACAAAAGACTCAGAAAGGAAATAAAGAAGAGAGAGAAATAAATAGAGAAAATTCAAGAAAATAAAAGAGTCCAATGACGACACATAAAAAGATATTCTGGGCGTTGTGGGATCGTAATCGAAATAATGTTCCAAACATTTGTTGTGCTCTGTGAGCACGATTTCTGGCTATTTGTCGCTCTGTGTTTTTGTCTGCGCATGCCAGTGTGTGCTGCAGTGTATGCGAGTAAGGTTGTGTGGGTTCATTTTAGAGGATGTCTGTGTTGTTATTTTGGTGGTTGGGCTTGTTTGTCTGTGTGAGAGTTTGTTTGCGTGACGTCCGCAAAAGAGACTGAAATGATGTTTACGTTATTTTATGAATATTTCTGTATGTCTTTTACTTTTGCAAGTTTGATTCTTTAGCAGATTTAATTCAAATTTGTAATCAGTCAGCTGAATTTGTTCGCAGTACAAACACCAGTAGATTCCCTGTTACAGTCGCTCTTGCTATGTGAAGGTTATGTGCTCACAAGTGGGCGCGGCAATATAGCCTTATCAAGATCCAGATTATGCTCAGTACGGTTGTGCTTGTGCTCCTTGCCCTCCTGCGGTGTGTAATAAATCTTTGAAGTCAATGAGTACTAAAACAATGATGTATTCAAATTTTGTACCTGAATTTGCGCCCAACACGCACATGTACCTCTGTGATAATGGACGGTGCTGAAAATCAAATCTGGTTCTAGATTTGCCTATATTGGTTATTTACCTCCTCTCCCCCTTGGGTTTACTTTATGCCCACCTTTTGTCTCTGATGTGTTACTTACACCAAAGGCAACTCTGTCACCATGCAGTGGTTGTTGTATACGAGTTATAGATGCCCTGGAATATTGTTTTCCACCAGACACGATCTATGACAAAATCCAATCTGCTTAGCTGGCTCCACAGTGCACTAACACCTCGTAGCCGATTGCCTTGAGGTAGTGGACTCTGGAGATGCCAGAACTTTTCCAAAAATAGACAGCTGACATCAATGGTTTACTCTAATTCACGGATAACACTCTATACGGAATTGAACCTGTTCATACGTCTCTCCATTTTTGGTTACATTAAACTGGTGATTGGAATTTCTTCCTTGGTCCCTCGAGACGGGTGAAGGCGAAGACTTGTTGAGCTGACAAATGGATGTTGAATTGAAGTTCACTTGCAAGATGTGCCATCTTGAATCGAATACCACCCACATCCCTGGGATACTTACCATCAGTTTTCAATGAAAACTCAAGAGGTTCTGTTTGTGCAAATATATGTTTCAATTCTCCGACCCTCACGTTCCCTCAAGCTCCCTGTGAAACAATACCACTTGCTGTGCTTGAGAAAAAAAGAATCCCACTTGCATGCTTCTCGAAAAATGTGTGCTTCTCAGGAACATGACCATCGGGGCTTGCACCACGTCGAAATTCCAAAAAAAATTCAACTCTGTTGACCAAGATTTCTGTTGTGTTCTGAAATGTGCCGATACCAGGCACATCGCAGCAAGATCGCATCGGCGACAGGATCTATTCATTGCTATATATGTGCATCAACAAGCGCATGCGCGCCATTGGCACTTGCTCATGTCAGACGGAGACGTGATCAAACAGCATTTGCTTGAACTGGAAGGACTGGTTTCAAAACATACTCCGCGTGTATCTACTATAAATGCTCAATTACACAGATTTCAAGTCAAAAATTTGTGATTGGACAACAGATCATCATATCTGATGTCAAGGATCATGAAGTTGCCTGGATTGATACTTCCGAGATCCTCACTGCACTCGAAATTTGCGGCACAGTACAAGTATATTACTACAATGCGTTTGGTGGGATATGCACAGACATGACATAGCAAATACACCTTCCTCCTCTACCTCCGTTCTTTCCCTGTTTCCACTCGCATCACTGCCCAATTAGGCCTGTCTAGGACACACCATACAATTAAAAATTCAGGAAAACCCAAAACATGAGATTAACATACATCTTTCCGTGATCTGCACCACATGAGATAGGGTCTTCACACCAAAGCTCCCGTCTGAAATGATTCCACATAAATCAATTTAATTACTTCCTGTAGAAGCACACCCTTATCCTAACAAACCAAATTTTGTCCTTGTGGTGGGTAGTGAAAAATATCTGCCACATTTTGTTTTCAACCCTTTCTGAACACCGCACCTCTCTCCCTTCGAATCACAGTCTTGTATCCCATAAACAAGTACAGGGCGGCATGCACTTGCCGCAATACATATTTGCAGCCCAGCTGAATCATCCATTCACTTGTTGGGATGTATACTTGGCACTCACTGTATTTGTTCCAGAAATAGCATCGGCGACAACCCTGAATTCTGCAAAGGTCCTACTGGATTCTCCTAGATTGGTTTTGAGCGAGCTGATCTCATTTCTATGTTGCAGCATTACAGTTTGCATAATACCGGGCAGTCTTTTGAAGGAATGGCCGCGTAATCTTGAAGAAGTCTGCAGGAAATGCCGCGAAATCATGCAGAGGTCAGAGCCTGATGCAAAGCCCTCTTCTTTGCTGCATGTCTCTACCTCTCTCTCTCTTGCTCGCAACAACGTACCTGTGTTCTATCTCGCACTCTCTCTCTCGCTCCCTGGCGCTCTGTCCTTCTGCTTCTTTCTTTCCAGCCTCATCTCTTGCTCTCTCTCTCTCGTGTGCGCTCAGTGTCTCTTGATACTTGTTTTCGCATCGAAGTAGCCATTTCTTTTTCTCTGCAACTCTCCAGCAAAAAAAACTCTATCGATATTTCTTTCTTTCTCTCTCTCTCTCTGTCTTTCTCGTGCTCTCTCGCTCTCTCGCTTCTGCTCACACCACTTCTCTCATTCGCCCTCTTCCTCCTGTTTGATGCCTTTCTATTCAACATTCTTGCTGCCTCTCTCTGTCTCTGTATTAATTTATCTGTCTCTTTCTCTCCAATCACCATCGAGAAGCACATTTTTCATATCACTCAATCTTACTGTCATGCCCTTTCGCGCTCTCTCCCAGTCTCTCCTTTTATTTCTCGCTCTCACTTACTCTTTCTGTCCCCTACTCTCTATTTCTCTCATGCTCTTTCAGAAACGCATTCCTTTCCTCTGAGTCTATCTGTCTCTTTCTATCAAACACACGCTTACTTCTCTCTCTTTCTCACTATCGCTCCCTCTTTCTCAAATATTCTCATCCTCTGACTCTCTCTTGCCTTGTTGCGCTCTTACTCTCTCTTTCTATCTCTCCGGCTCTCTCTGTCTCTTTCTCTCTCTCTCTCTCTCACACACTCTTTCTTTCTCTCTTTTATTTCTCTCTCTCACGAACATACACTTCCTCACTTGTTTCCCCCTCTCTCTCTCTCCCTCTTTGAAAACCTCTTCCCTCGCCAAGTTGTCTTCAGACAGGCCTCACGAATTCACTTTCCATTCCCAATCTTCGATTTCACGCGGCGCCTTCACACGAGCATCTCCCGCTGCCAAGAGGGCCTCCACTACCCTCTGATGGCCTTTGGAGTCAGCGTGTGCTTTAGCGTTATCGTGCTTTTCGTTGCACAGGTGGCAATAACCGCCCGTCTCTCCCGCACCTTTGCGGGCTTCCCTCCCTGTGGCTGGCTCCTTGTGCTTTGCTGCTGCTTGCACCGGGGTGGCTTCTCTGTTTAATGCACCATGCAGCGTGCGCTCGGGTGCGTTTGGCAGGTTCGACGCAGCACCAGGCATGCAGGGGGCGGCTACTGGTTGATAATAGAGAGAACGATCACACTCGGGAAAGTGCCACCACTCTGGTACCCCATCAATACAGCGAAACGTCGTGTCCACACCTCGCACACGAACAGAATGCCGAGGAGCGTAAGGGCGGCCGCCGCTCTCATGCGCCTTGGCAGGTGTGGTTTTCGTGCAGGCGATTTTCTGCTGCTGTTGGCAATTCTCCACAGATGTCAGCCAAATGTCCAATTCTTTCGGGGAGACAAGTGTCTTGTTATGCATCTTGGCAAAGCTTGCTGGTGTCATGTGCATTGTGCCCTGCAAGGATGCTAGCTTCTTGGCACGCGCACTTGCCCCTTGCATGGTGATATTGCCTGTGGTCGTCGATGAGGGTGTCTTGGCACTCGTGGACACAATACAGTCCACATCAATGTCCATAAACGGATGCACGCTGGCTCCAAGGCTCTTTAGCCGTTTTTCAAACCCTTTTTGTTGCCACATGGACATTGTATCCAAGAAGAAAGAACGCTTCTGAAAGGCTTGTATGACACTTTGCTTCGGTTGCAACTGCTTTGATTTCTTAGATTTGTCAGCACCAACGCCTTGAGAACCAGATCCAGTTCCACGCTTTTTCGTTGCCTTGCGCGAGAGCGGCATGCGGGAGGAGGAACCAGCCCCATTACGACTCTCTGATTCACAAGATATTGATATTTCCCCGCTGTCACTCATTTCCGAGCTCAACTGCTGATTGACTGCAGGCCCTGCTTCAGTATCCACGGACTGCACACCGAAATCCAACTTGGTGCGAGTTCTTCGCGCAGGCACAGTTTGCGCAGGGCACATCACAGGATGAGAACGGGCGCCCGCTTCATTTCCTCTGGTGTTCTGCGAAATCTGTGTTTTACCGGTACTACCAACACTCAAACGCGAATCCTGTAGCCCACAGCTTCTCTTTCGGATCTGTATGTGTGATGAGAGAGACAGAAAAAGAAGACCCGTGTGCACGTGAGTTGCTATCCATAGTGTTTGTAGCTGACACCCGCACACGCTGTGTTGACACACGCCATGTTTGTTGGACACTTGAACACCGTGGGAACAAACACTGTGTGTGCTAAACACATGCATTGTCACGTACACGTTGTTTCCTTTACTCACCTCTGTACAGGTGTCAGCACCTCTCAGTCTCTCTCGTTATGCCAATGTATTATATAAAAAGGTTGACGCACATGTCCATTCAAGCACCTGCATCTCATATACAGGCAGACGCACATGTCGCATTCAAACACTAGAATTTTACATGCACGCAGGCATGCAAAAACATAAATTGTCTGTTTCTTGCTCTTTCTACCCCTGTGCACATCTCTCTCTCCATCCCTATCTTTTCTTACACTCATATACACGCAGGACAAGGAGGTATTGCATGCCACAATCAACAGCACATGCACGCATGCATGCACAAACACTACTCTCTCTCTGTCTCCCACACTAGCTACTTATTTCACGCGCATGCTTTCTCTCACACACCCCCTTGATCCTTTTCTGCGTCTCTTGTTCTTTTTTTGGCCTCTCTGTGCCCCCCCCTCTCTCTGTATCTCTTGATCTCTCTGTCTGTTGATCTTGCAGTTGTCATTTTTCTTATTATGTCGACTGGTGCGTGTCCCTCTCTCTCTTTCACCAAAATCAAGGCTCACAATAATTGTGAGAAAAATACACTTGCATGCAATCTATCGGTCTGTGACCTGTTGGTACGACTCTCGCAATGGAGCTTTTTCTATCTGTCTCAATCTTTCTCTCCTCTCGATGTCTCTCTTTCTCAATTTCTTTCACTCTCTCCCTCACACACACACAAACACATACATACACATACACACACTCACTCGCTATCTATCTAATCTGCCTTTTTTTGGTTACTCAGTCTGATAGTATGTCCTGCTCTCTCTCTTGCATAGACTCTCACAGCCTCTCTCACGATCACTCACACATGCAATCTATGAGTCTGTAACCGGTTTGTCAGAGAAAAGGAGAGAGATACGAGAAGACAGAGAGGGGAAGGGAAATGGAATGAGAGAAGGTATGCGTGTGTGTGAGAGAGACGAAGAGAGACACAGAGAAAAAGAGAGAGAGAGAGAGAGAGAGATAATAGAGGAAGAGACAGAGATAGGAAAAGAAAGAAACACGGAGAGAACGAAGGGCAGTGAAAGATAAATTGCGAGACAGGAAGAGAGCGAGAGAGAGAAAGAGAGATATAGAGATAGAGAGAGCGGGAGCGCGAGACACAGAGATAAGAAGAGAGAGATTGAAAGAGAGAGAACGCGAGATTCAGAGAGCGCGAGAGAGACCTGAAAATTTGCCATGAGAGACCAAAAAAGAGACGACAAGCGCGAGAGAGGGGGAGGGAGACAGAGAGAGAAAACCCTGATATTTACCAATCTGAAATATAGAATTCGAGCACATAGTGATTCCAGCAAAGCTACTCATCTATTTCTTCGAAGTAATAAAAGCATTATCAATTAATCGAGAAAGAAACTGCAATACGATGGTGTGTATGTACACGCGCACATGAATGACTTCAGCTTATTGAAGAAGGGCGAGAGAGAGCGAGTGGCAGAGACAGAGAGACAGAGAAGTAGAGAAACACAGAGAGCCGAGAATGAAAGAAAAATGTGCGGGGAGAGCGGAAAGCGGGAGAAAGCGAGCAAAAGGGAGTGTGAGAGCGTGCGCAAGAGAGAAGGAGAGGGAGTGTGACCTTGGACTGCATGCAGCGTTTGCTCTGTACTAAACTAGAAAGAGAGAGAGAGAACGGCACACAGGGCGAAAGAGACACAAGCAAATTGATCGAAAGAACCCCCCCCCCCGGGGGAGTTTTCTATTTACTATGTTTCCTGATCAAGCCGTGTGTAAGAGATTTCACGACGAGATGCAACAGTCACATCTCGTCATGAAATCTCTTACACACGGCTCTTGATGAGGAAACATAGTAAATAGAAAACCCTCCCGGGGGGGGGGGGGTTTTTTCGATAAAACTGCAGAGAGCGAGAAAGATAGAGAGCTCAGAGCACGAAAAAGAGAGCGGAGAGCGAGAGAGAAGAGAAAAGGAGCAAGGAGTGAGACAGACATAGAGCCAAAGATAGACAACACACACACCCACACAGACAAGCTGGCTTGCATGTTATTACTTACCAAATGGTTGTCCCTGCTCATGTCGCGAAATTCAAGCCCACCCTTCATTCGATCAATGCCAGAGTACAGTCCTGAATCCCGTACGTGACATTGCAAGTGCCTGCTACTGCCCCTACGTTGGCGTACAATGGGAGCACCCTTGCTAGCGAACGCCCAGTCTACCGCAATGGTTTTTGCTGCTCTCTCCTGCTGCTTCTTTCTCCCTTCAAGCAAATTTGTGGCGTTGCGTTTAGCCTGTTCCTTTGATTTGGTTTCCTCGCAAAGTGCAAAAAAAGCCTCGCGCCGAAGAATTACTGCTGTTTGATCCAGGCAGGTCTGCGCATGTACATTGGACTCTCGCACGATGGTCTGCGCCTTGTACTCGCTACCTTCTTTTTTGCGCGTGAATCCTGCCATGACTTTTAGTGGCGACACAGCTGGAGCCTTAACAGCTGAGGTCCAACCAGGATTTCTTTTGGTGAATCCAAGCATCCGTCTTGGCGACGACATGTTTCCGGCAGCCGCAGGTGCACTTCCTGAAGATGCGATATCCTCCAACACATTGGGAATTGTGTGAGATGCTCCAGCCATTGTCAATCCTACTGAGCCCTGAACCTGATGAAGGACGCATGGGAAGAGAGACAGAGACAGAGAGAGAGAGAGAGAGAGAGAGAGAATGAGAGAGACACACAAAGCAGAGAGCAAGAGAGGGAAAGAGCAGAGAGCGCGAGCGCGAGAAATCAAGCGAAAGATGAAAACCTTGGACTGCAACAGCGATTGCAGTTTACCTGCGTCTGGATAGAGAGCGAGAGAGCTGGCGTAGAGAGCGAGAAGACACAGAGAGAGAGGAAGAAAGAAACAGAGGATTTGTGTAGGTGACAGAGAGAGAGACATAAAGACAGCGAGCCAAACAGAGAGAGCGAGAGCAACAGAGAGAGACAGAGAAAGAGAGACCTGAGATATCGCCATGAGAGACATAGAGCGAGTGAGCGAGGGTGAAAGATCGAGAGAGGGGACAACGCCTGCTGCCATACGCTTCCCGTCCGCGGAAGAGCTATCTGTTGATACTTCGCGACGCTTCCTGTTCGCGCTGCCTGCTCGCGAAGTGATAGGCGAGGGCTTTGGCTTCTTGCTCGACTGTGGAGTCATGCAGGTCAGATGTTGTGTGCATTCACGGTTTGGCGCATCCACGCCTGTGCACGTGACGTGTTTGCGAGAGGGAGAAACAACGCAAGACAGCGAGACAGGAAGGAGGGCGAGAGACAGAGAGAGGAGCGCAAGCAAAAGAGAGCGAAGAGCGACAGAGAGAAGAGAGAAAGAGCAGAGAGCGAGACAGAGAGAGGACCAGAGAGCGAGAGAGAAATAGAAAGGGAGAGCGAGCGAGCAGAGAGAGAGAGAGAGAGAGAGCGAGAGAAACAGAGCGAAAGAACTGTTCACGTACATGCCAATCCTAAAAACTTAGCGGATTCAGTGTGCACTTGTGTTGGTGCTCACGAGAGCGAGCACGTGTGAGGGAGAGAGTGAGAGCGAGACCTGAGACTGGATCGGCTTTGTTGATTTTTGTGAAAGAGAGAGACAGAGAGAGAGATAGAGAGAGAGATTGAGAGACACACAACGCGGAGAGTGTGAGAGAGAGAGAGCAGAGAGCGCGAGCGCGAGAGATCGAGCAAGAGGTAAAGATCTTGAACTGCAACAGCGATGTGCAGTTTACATGCGTCTGGATAGAGAGCGAGAGAGAAGGAGCACAGAGCGAGACAGACACAGAGTAGGAGGACGAGACGAAGAGAGAGTGTGTGTGGGAGAGAGAGAGAGACAGAGAGAGACAGAGAGAGAAAGTAAGCGCAAGAGAGCGAGAGAGAGCAAGAGAGAGAGAGAGAGACCGGAGATATCGCCATGGGAGACATAGGATGAGGGCATGATGGCGAGGCATCGAGTGAGGGGTCAACGCCTGCTGGTATTGCCTGACGCTTCCCGTCCGCGGAAAAGCTATGTGCTGGTTCTTCGCAATGCTTCCCATCCACGCTGCCTTTTGGCGAAGCAGAATGCAAGGGCGTTTGCCCCGTGCTCGACTGTTGAGTCATGCAAGTCAGATTTTCTGTGCATTCACACTTTGGCGCATGTAGAGCTGTGAACGTGAAGTGCGTGCAAGACAGAGGAAGAAAGCGAGACGGGGCAGAGCGCGCGAGAGAGCGAGCAGGGAGAGCAAGAAAGAGAGCGCGGAGAACGAAAGAGAGAAGAGAGAAGGAGCAGAGAGCGAGACAGAGAGAGAGCGAGAGAGCGAGAGAGCGAGAGAGAGAGTGAGAGAAAGAGAGAGAGAGAGCGAAAGAGAGCGAG
>Ga0306896_1000065_pt1 | contig 22968 bp, 6 predicted proteins | sample AntRauMFilla1562_FD_190412 | JGI IMG/M metagenome (GOLD analysis project Ga0306896, IMG submission 190412) | Saline lake microbial communities from Rauer Islands, Antarctica - Metagenome Filla 1 #562 (v2) (version 2) | ecosystem: Environmental > Aquatic > Non-marine Saline and Alkaline > Saline ... | reverse complement strand
CCCCCCCCCCCCACTACACCCCACCCTAAACGAGTATCTGAATTGTTTCTCGTTGTCATGCAAAAAACCACTGCTCATCATATCTACATTTTTGCGCCATTACATTCATCGCAGACACCCCATCTTCCATATTTTTTCACACTTCCCTCGACCTCCACCATCACCCCATTCCTGAAACAGTAACCCCTATATTTTTCATCCTACACAACCCCATCCCTCTATGATTACCTCTTCACTCATCCCTTTTATCTATAAATGTCAGGGTACACACGCAAACTCATATGACCATTTCATGTGTACGCTTTATGTTATACATTGGACCTGGGTCTGGTATCTCATGTAAACTGGTGTCGTGAGTGTTTCGGTCACTGAGCGTGTTCAAAATTGAAGTGATGTGTGAGAGTGGTGTGTACAAGTGGCGTGTGTTCCCGGAAAGTGAGGGTTCGGTTGTGTGCAACGGCATCCTGTGACTGTTTGTCTTTAGGGTAGATCAAATCCGATAGCCGCAGGATCTCGATGATACGCAACAGAACCCTTTCTCTGCACTTCTGTGTAGAGAACCCTTTCTGTGATGTGCACGTGCAAGGACTTCTCCGCGAGACGAAGAAGAAGGGATTCTAGGTTCGTAACCACAGTTCGTGCCAGTCGTCTGTGAGAAAGGTGTTCTGCATCGAGAAGTTGTTCTGCGAGAAGTCGTTCTGCGAGAAGTTGTTCTGCGTCGAGAAGTTGTTCTGTTGAGGGATATGACGCGCCGAGAAGTTGTTGTGCGAGAAGTCGTTCTGCGAGAAGTTGTTCTGCGTCGAGAAGTTGTTCTGCGTCGAGAATTTGTTCTGTTGAGGGACATGACGCGATTGCGATGCCACCCCTTCGAAGGCGCGCCCTATTCTCTCCACACGTATTGAGAACTAAGACCACGCAGTTGGAGGCCTCGATCAAGGATCGATGATCATAATTAAAGTATAATAATGAATACCCTGGCAAACGTGGGGGCCACAAGTAATAACTTGTGGTAGGCCCTCAATTGTGTCTATCTACTTTTGCCCGCAGCAAACGCGGCACGACGGTGCGCAAGAGAACATATACAGACATGATTCTGTTGTCGACTTTCTTAAGGAATCAAGATGACTCTACGATGGACTTAACAGAATTGGCTGTCGCGATGGGCTCCCTTTTTCTTCCAACACCAATGGTCACGGATTACAAGCAAGTCATGAAGGATCGAACGACCGGATCGGAAACTCTCGGTGCGGGAATGAAGGACGTCACTTGCCGATCAGTTGCAAGATTCAGAAACCCGTGACCCAATAAGGTCCCCAAGGATCGCAGGGGACCTGGCGTAAGGCAGAAGAAAAATCTCTCTAAAACGAACTCCTCAAAGGAAATTCGGACAAGTCTCAGATTGACAAGTCATGGATCGTCAGTTCTGAATCTATCAAAAATCGACGAATCACGAACCGTTGGTTTTGATTGAAGTTCAAGAAGACCCCCACACGTAAACACGAGAAGAAGATCACCACCAAGCAAGATCGAAGAAGCAGGAGCTGGGGTTGGCAAGGTGGAGGTCAGCCGTCGGCCTTTCTGAAGTTCTTTTTGACATCAGCCGGCGGCCGCCTCGGAGCCTGCATATTGTTCAGACTCGCGAGTGCGTGGAGGTCCCAAGCTCGGGGACCAGTGACGGGCGCTGATACGGTGGGTGACCAGCTGGGCGGCTTGGTGGACCCTTTGGGGACCCCGCTGCACGGCTGTGTCGTGTGCCAGGACGAAGCCTTGCTGGCAGTCGCGCCAGGGGTAGCCGAAGCTTTGTCAGGCGTGCATTCGCGAGTGTTTGAGGGTTCCGACCCAGAGGTTGCGACAGAAGGGCGTTGACATGGTGGACGACCTGCTGCGCGGCTCGGTGGACCCTTTGGGGACCCCGCCGTATAGTTGTGTCAAGTACCAGGCGGGAATCCTGCCTGCATCCGCGACAGGAGCAGTCAAAGCTTTGTCCTGCGCAAATGTGCCAGTTTGCTCCGGCCAAGATCATTACGACCACGATCGTTACGAACGCGGACGGGCGAAGAAGAATAAAAAACAGGCCACACGGCGCCAGGATAACATTGATTTCATACTTCAAGAGGGTAAGGCTGGGCTTACGTTCAATTGGTCTACTGAAGACCATAAGACGTTTCAATACCTGCTGGATCGAGAGGCTAAATCTGGGAATACATCCGCTTTGTCCAACGAAACCAAGGCGGATGTGGTCGGCGACCAGCTGCGCGGCTCGGTGGACCCCTCGGGGACCCCGCTGCACGGCTATGTTGTATACCAGGACGAAACCCTGCCGGCAGTCGCGCCAGGGGTAGCCGAAGATTTGTCAGACGTGCCTTCGCGAGTGTTTGAGGGTTCTGACCCAGAGGTTGCGACAGTGACGGACGTTGACATGGTGGACGACCTTGTGCGCGGCTTGGTGGACCCTTTGGGGACCCCGCCGCATAGTTGTGTCGAGTACCTCGGAACCGCGGTGATGGAGGTTGAGAAAGGGGAGATTGAAATGGAAGGGGACTACGCGCGCGCAGCCGAGGTTGACATAATCAAGGGGAAGGAGGTCAACTTGTACAATATCGTTGTGGATAAGGTCATGGCCATTACTGGTGTTGTTACCATTCTGGCTGCCGACAGCGGTACGGAGATTATGGATCCTGTCAAACCAGAATCTCCTTACACCTCGCGTTGGAAGTGGGGGGACCCAAGATTTCCGATGAAGCGAGGGCACTTTGAACATGACCCTATCGAGGTACTGGATAACAATAAGTCTACGGGACTGAAACGTCGCATGGTATCCAATTTTGGCAATATTTCATTGAAAAACGCTGCTGTCTTGCCCTCACCTTCGAAACGTAGTGAATCCCGTGGGATTCGCCACGTGTCAATGACCACATTAGATGGACACAGTGAGGGGCAAGATGAATGCAATCCCGACGATCGTGCGACATCACCTCCCTATCCTTGCGAGAGTGAGGTCAAGCAGACTGACTCGAGGGCCGCGGAGGAAGGAAAGCACAGTGGCGTGGAACAACTCGACAATGAGACCAAAAACTCCATCGCAGAGGAGGACGATGACGGAGGCTGTGTCCTGCACGATCTGTTGAAGGATTACACCAGCGACAGCGCCGAGCCTTCTGATGATGGCAATCTCGGAGAGCCCGAGCGTGTTCTACTTGCGCTCGAGACCGCCACTCCCGAAGCGATTTCTGCCCCAATAGTAGTAACTCACAACTGTGGGGTTGGTATGAGGCTGACTCAGGATATGCTGGTGGACGTCATGAGGCCTGGAGGACCTCTGCAATCATGCGGCAAAATTATGCTTGGGGACAGGCTTGTGCGCGTTGATGACATTTGCTGTGCAAATCTCAAGATGCAAACCATCAAAGATCTGGTCCTCGGGAAGGTCGGGTCGAAAGTGTCCTTACATTTTACACGTGAAGCGGTTGTTGTCACAGTACATCTCCACCGCGAAGCCGCACCGGCACCTCACCTCAATATGTCAAGGAGCCCCTTACACCCTCCTGCTTCAGAGGCATGTAGTGCACATTCCACAAAAGAAGACCCCAGCGCTGGCGTACTTGAGCATCGTGACGCCATTCACAACCGTGACTGTGCAAACGTCTGCCCTCAATACAACCACTTTGCTGCATCTGACCACACCCAGCTATGCGGCATTGGCATGTCACTGAGGCGCAAATTGGGCCACGACGACCCCACCCAGCGCCCCTGTTGGAAGGTATCGTCCATGTCAGCCGGAGGACCTCTGGCCACGACCGGAAAGGTTCGTGTAGGAGATAGACTCGTGCGCGTTAACGGCTTGGACTGCGAGGACTGGAACCTGCAGCGTATCAAGGATGAAGTACTTGGTAAAGAGGGGTCTGAGGTACGTCTCGTGTTTGGCAAGGTCATGGGTTTCGAGAGGGTGGAACTACTTCGCGCGCCTAAAATGAAGCTGACACTCGTCGACCCCATGGAAGCATCCGGCAGCGACAGAACGCCAGATGCTGAAGAAGTTGCCACTCGGCCTGAACCTTTGGCAAAGTCCTCTGTATCAGAGAACCCAAACACTGCTAGATCGTCAGAATTTGTCATTGGGATCGAACCTGTGGCAAATTCCTCTGCATCAGAGATCCTGAACACTGCTACATCATCAACCTCCATGCCTTTCCATCCTCCTGCGCCAGGACAGGGAATCCAAGGTGAAAAGGCTGGTGAGCTTGAGTCATCAGATTCGTTGAAACTTCATGTTACGGCCGAAAAATTCACAGATTTGAAAAGTACTCCTGCTGCCGGAAGTGGTTTTGGGTCGCCTGCAGTTTCCCTCGAAACCATCCTCTGCCCCACAAACAGCACCGCTTCTTTGAGTGGAACTCCCTTTGGCGGGGTAGCGATTACTGAGACTCAGGAGCCAAATGACTCACGGTCCTCCTGCTTGCTTCCGAAAGGGAAGATTCCGAAGCGTGGCAGCAAGAGCTCGTACATGGAGGGACGCGGCATTATTCAGGTTGGCAATGTGGCACATCGGTTTAAATTGTGTAAATCCGTGACGGTCGAGTTTATCCTGGAGGACCTGTCAGCCAGCAACGCACAGCTCGCATACAGACTGGTGGGGGCCACAATCCGACACGGTGACGTTGTGCTTTCAGGCGAACCCATAGTCGACCAAGGAGTTGAGGAAAGGGAGACACTGCATGTGATATTCGCGGCAAGTGCCACAACGACCACGGCATGCTTCGACCCTGCAGTACAAGTTTGGTGTGCAAAGTCGGAAAAGGGCGCAAAGGCGGGGGAGTACGTCGTGACGGCCATTGGCAATGTGAAACGAGATGAGTGGATCCTAGCTGAGAATAATCAGGGGTCACGTGTGCTGTGCATCATGATCATGAAGGTCGAACATGATCATCCCATGTCTGACGTTTGCGGCGACTTGCTCACGTGCATGCATGCTGCCAAAACACCAGGCGCAAGGAGGTGGAGCCGTGCGCAGAACTACGGGAGCCCAGCAGTGCTGCGTGGCAATGTGGTGGTAAATTTGGTCATCGAAGGCGGAGCCAACATACAGTTGAGCAGCGGTGTGATCGCTGCGACTATGGGTTACCAAATTGTTGACGGTGCGACCTTTGGCTCACCTGTCTACAGGCCCGTTGATATGCAGCAACTCACATCGCTTCCTCACTTCGATCGCGGCTGTTTGCGCTGGGGTGAAAATGGAATATCCGAGGGAAAGACAGGCAATGTGAACTTTGACCTGGCTAAACTACAGTTAATAGATCCGACCGATTCTTTCTGGAGCAAGCAGGGTACTAGGCTTGTCAGCCCTCACGTGACGGATGTCACGGCTCGCGTAGGTAGCACTTCAGCGCAATCATCAGTGGCTAAAAAAGACAAAGCGGGTTTGGACTCAACACACAATCTCGTTGAAATCCCGTTTCAGCTTGCAGATCAGCCCGAAGACACAAAGGCACAGGGTGCACAACATGCATTGGCTTTGTCAGAAATTGGCAAGGTGCACCCTAAGATTAATATTTGCATCCTGACAAAGGCTCACATCACCAATGTCAAGGCTCGCATTCTGGTTGATACTACAGCAGCACCGGCTTCTGGTGATGACGATGATGACCACAAGGCGAAATTGAGCGCAGACCTCCCACGTTGCTCGCTGACGCTACTTGGATCTCCTGTGGACGTCAAGACTTGCAATCCAAGCAGTGCGTCAGTGGCGCTCACTCCTGGTGGCAAAGACAACGACGACGACGACGAGGCAGAGTTGAGCGCGTACCTCTTGCGTTCCTCGCTGTCGCTGGTCGGCTTTCCTGCACTCCAGCAATTGTGCACTGGCGTCGCATTGCAGACCCCCACCCTCACACGTTTATCTACCGTGGATAGGACACAGCGCAAGAAGGCAAAGACAATTCGACGCAGATTTGAGCAATGCGTGAAACGTGCTACAGAGATTTGCACGTTGCCAACGGACCGTAATGATCCCAACAAAACAGCTTCGGATTGGAACGGGGCAATCCAACAGCTCGCAACCTCGCCGGAAATGTGGAAAAAGGTTCTCAAATTCATGCAATCCTCACGACCCGCTCTGTTGCAGCGTGCCAGGTTGGATGACGTCTCTAAAGTCCGTTGTGCTAGTCTCTCCGTGGACACGCCGTCGTTTATGCTTGGCGCAGTGCGGAATGGTATGGATGTCACAACGCTGCCAAACTTTGTACAGGAAGCCTTGGCCTCTGCCGAGGCAGCGAACCGTGTACAAAACAAACTCGCAAGACAATTCTCAGACCAGGTTAAGACAAGGATCCCGAGGTCTCGGCGAGGCACGCACAAAATACGCAGATTCCTTAAGGCCCAGCTCAATCAGTCCAGGGCACAGGCGGACGCTAAGATCCGACGGGTGAAGCCAAGCTTCCGGATAAAGGTATACACGATACAGGCACCTACACTTTCGCCAACGTCTAAGTCTCACATCGCACTCGAAACTGGACATTCCACCTTTCCAGAGTCGATGCCTACGAACGAGAAAATACCTCTGCCTCGCGACGGTTCGCCGGAAGTGGTCCCGATAGCCAAGCCCCAGAGAAAACCCGCGTGGCCCCGTGGTTCGCATCAGCCCCAATTCGCCCATCGTAAAGACCAATATCGTCATGAGGGTTTCACGGAGGCCGAAATGTGGGAGGCACATAATCCGGCCGAGGCAACTCGCCTGTTAGATGCCATGAGACACTCCTCTACAACGAGATTTGCACGATCCGACTTGCAGTCCAAATACGAAGCAGTGTGGAAGTCCAATTGTATTCCGCAGCCTTTTTCGCTATTCCGTCATCTGGTCCGCAAACTCTGGGCCGAACAAGAAGATGATAATGTGGCGCGCTGGTCACTCTGGACGGAGTTTGCTGCGAAGGCACACGTCGTGACCGCACCTGCCGACGTGACGTCCTTGCGAGCCTTTCTCCACGAACACCGTGACATGACACGAGGAGAAATACTGGGTGTACTAGCGGTCATGAAAACGAGGCACGACAATCTGAAGGAAGACTTTCCCTACACAACGGACCTTTTCAGAAGTTGGATGACCACCGACCGAGCTGCGCAAACGGGGTGTGATGTCAAGTGGGAAGGGCAGATTTTCGTGCAGCAGGGTATGCCTGTGATCGGCGACGAGACCAGCGTGCGAACTACGACAGTCACCTACGACGCAGCATCCTCGGACTCGGTTGCCTCAGTCTTGGCTTGTTTTCCGGGTGCGCAACGATTGTTTGGAGCAACGAATTACCCTGGCGGTGAAACTCGAAGGGAACATGACAGTGTCTTGTCATTGGAGGCTGCAGGCATTCGTGCAGGGATGACTCTCCACCTCCTCCTGCGGCTCCATGGTGGCGTGATAAATCCCCCAACCGCAGCAGAGGCTTCCCTACAACCCTCCCTGCATGCGGAAAACGGTGAGGCGAGCGCAGCAAGCCAAAAAGATAAGGGACCCGCTGAGGAGAATGGGGAGCCTCGGACGACCGCTACCTTTGGTGGCGAAGCAGCTTCGGAGGGCGAAGACACTTCCATAGTCACATGGAAACGTGGAGATTTTGGTGTCAATGTAGACAACGTGCTCTACTGGACGGGCATCGCACCCGCCGACTCCTACGAAATAGCCCTTGCCGCTCATCTCGAGGCGGCATGGACAAGCTTTGCTAACGGCCTCGATATGAATAGTTTGAAAGCTGCCTGCAAGGTGCGTCAGCTCGTTGTGCAGACTTCGGAAGGCCACGTAACCAAGAGGAAAGCAGACTTCCTTAATGCGCTGCTGACATGGGTGAGGACAAACGGTGCGGTGATTGCGGCGTTTGAGGTAGCCCATGGTCCAGGGCAACCCCCAGAGGCATCGCAAGCGTGGTGGTGCCAATACGATGCCCCTCAGGACCCTCAAGGACTAAAATTTTGCCTCGGTGTGAATACTTCTTGGGACGAAGTGTTGACGCAATGGAAAGTCCTACGGGAGACGGCCTCACGTCCAAACGGCCAGCAGGGCCCACTTCTGCAACATCAGCCTGCAGGCATGCCACCTCCCGCAGGACCTCCCCCATACCAGCCACTGCCACACGGCGCCCCGCCACAATTTCAGACTCACCCCGGAGCCCTGGACCGTTACGGCACACGTCTCTTGCCGTTGCCAGTGGGTGCGCCGTCGTCGGCGACACAAAGTCCCTTTGGTGGCTTTCACCCGCCTTCGGGATGGCATCCATCACTTGGACAATCACCACTGGCCGGCGGTGGAGCGTGGACATCAACCGCTTCGAACAGCGTTTTTCATGGTCCAACCAAGGCCATTCCTCCAGCCCCGTCGTGGCCGCCTTCAGACAACACACAGCCGCCTGCGTGGCAACCTGCAGGACATTCCAACATCCCGGGCCAATGGCCTCATATAGGTTGGGATGTTGCTGCAGGCGGCTATCGAGAGTCCGAGGCCGGTAGACAGCATTCCCATAGCGCTTTTGGCGGCTCGATGGCTCCTTTTCTTGCAGAACAAAGCAATCAAGCACCATATATTTCTCCCCATGCACACGTCGGACAAGGACCCCCAGGGCCGATAGCCCAGGATCCTCAGCAGGCACCATATCACGCGTTGCAAGGCAAAGCAGTGATGGCCCTGGTTCTTGACGTGCATGGAGTGGGCAGGTGGATGGCGTGTCGGTTTTATTTTCCAGCAGCATCACCCAATTTACAGGGCCACTTTGAGGACACAGTAATGTTTGCGAATAACATAGCAGTGCCAGTGGATCGCAGCAAAGTTGCCCCTGGTCAGACCCACCGAATTGGCACCGAGTGGCATTCCCTTGACTGGGGTTCCCCATACCCCGCACCCGTGCTGAATCCGGCAACGTCCCTCCACGCCAATTCGGAATCCTTTGGCATCTTTTCCTTTCGGGCTGTCAACCACCTGCGAGGATTTGCTGAGACCCAGCCTATGGCTCCTGCCCACGTAATTCTCCAGGAGGTTATACAGGCTCGGTGCGAGGCGTTGCGACACTTGGTGGAAAGTCGCTTCCGAATCCACATCAATACACAGAATCCGTCAGTGACTATCTTGCCTCATCCCTCCAACCCACACAGCGGCGGCACGGTGGCACTCACGTGTGCCTCATTGTTAGATATGCTCGAGGCCGAAATGCCGCGCGGTTCGTTCCAATGGACGCCAAAGCGGGCCAAAACAACGCAGGACCACCAGCAACCACAATCTCGAGGCGACACACCGCACGCCACGCCGCCGAAATTTGACTTGGGCGATTTTGGTAACACCCTTGCCAAGGGCCTGCTCCAGGAGATGGCCAAACTTCAGGCCGCAAGTACTCAAAGTCTCTTACAGCATGTTCACACTGGCAAGGCGTCAGACATCAACGACTCTGACACTGACGAAAAGATACTGCAGAAACGAATTGCGTTGGTCCGAAAGCAGCCGTTTCACTTGCTGGAACTTGACAATATGGAGGATCAGCAGGGCTCGATAACCGTATACATGAATATTCTCAAAAAAGTATGTAATGACAGGCTGGATCCCAAGGTGGTGCTGGGCATGCCAGGCTACAAAAATATGCAGATAAAGGCCGACTTAGAGGCACGCGCCAAAATTCTAAAAGGTGACTCCTTTCAGCGATTTCACGTGAACCTGTTTGAACAATATGTCATGGACAAACTTGACCAGCATTATATTACTGCTGAGATGTGCCATCCATATTCTACCCCCGAAACTTGCCCTGTTTTGAAAGGCCTCAATGCAATGAAATTAGCTTTTCGCCCGGGGTGGATCGCAGTTGAGCGACTCCTACAATCACCTGCTTATTCGGGTCATATGTTCGACTCCGAAGCCGGCACTGCGGCCGTACTGCGTTCGCAGTTTGTTATAATCAAAAACGCGCTTGATTGCACTCTGGCTCCGTCTGAGGCTCGTGCAAACGCTGCGTATGGCTTGATCATGCACCCTGGCATGACCATGCAGGGCGCTGTTAGTTCAAGCCAGCCTGCCTCCAGCTCGCCAATGACCAGTGCTGCAGTGCTACGTGACGGTGGAAACTCTTGGCCCAACTCCTCTGACCTCATTGGAAAACACTTTGGTAAAGTCAAACAAACCAATTGCCGACAGTGCTTCAAGGTTGGGCATGACGCTTTCGAATGCCCCGTACGGTTCTACAGTAGAACGAACCAGTGCATGCCTGGTTTCGACCAAGCTGGTAATAGGTTGATGAACTACTGGTACGATACCGCCGAGATGCTGGGCCCTTCTAGGGAAATTGCCGCAGAATGGTTGGCACACGCATGGCAAACGGCCGAGCTCCTCAATGAGGACAAGCACAACGGCCTTTTTGGCACTCCACCATGTGGAGGAAAGACGCTTTGGGAGTCTTGGGCCAGGGGTATCTACCCCACCCGATAAACAAAGTGATGGAAGACATCAACGTCACTGCAGCTTCGACTGCAGGGAGCCATAACGGGGAACACGAGGAAAGCGCCACACCACTTGTACATTACACGCACAGCACATTACATACACACCACACATCACACACACACTACATACCAGAGGCCCAAGCACCGCAGTGTGCCACTGAGGGGTCCACCAAGTTGCCCGAGGGCCAGCAGGCCAGATCCCGACGCCCACGCTCACCTGATACACACACCACCACTCGGCGAACGCGGGCAAGACTCTGCGAACACAAGACAGACTCCAAACAGTGTCAGGATGTCTCAATGAGCCAACATTCTGACAGTACAGGTGCTCAGAGACACGATGAATCCCCTTGCGCACTGTCCCAGGCGCATGACCAGGCCGGTGACGGTTGCTCTTCGACGTGGGCGGCGGCACAATCTCCTGTGGCAGTGCAGTTGCCGCCGACCACACCTAGCCTCTGCCAACAAGGGCATAACCTCGGCACCTTGCGCCGTGTCGTGCATGCCGTGCAGTCGGACTTCGTCGACGTCGAAACTGCGCTAGTTACAATGGCACTGCACGTGCCTTATGAATCTCCAGTGGTGATCATTGACTTGGGCAGAATGGGAACGGCAGTACTGCAAGTCGATTGGGGTGACCATGTTGGTATGATTGCACTTTTTGCAATCATGCAATTAGGATCTCTAGACCGCGCGGGTGCACGTATGGTACTGATGGTGTGCAACATGTGGACACGGGACCACCAGATAGAGAATGTGGCACGCTTCCCTGCAGGTTACCCGGGGCACACACGCTCACCCACAGTTGCAGCTGCTGGCTTGCAGCAAGGGTCAACCTTGTACGTGCGGGGCCATCCCTGTGTCAACGCATCAGAGGAGTCATGCGAAGGGGCCCTCGCAGGACAACCACGCTGTCCACCCATTGCATGGTCTGATGACCTTTTCCCACTGGTACACCATCTTTTGCACGAACAGATCAGTTGGGATCTCATTGACGACCGCATGGAGGCTCAACTTCGCGAAATTACCTCCAGCCGACAGCGGGCCATACGCAGATCAGACAGCTTTGACATTGACATGTATGCTGACGTCATGCAGCACGGGACTGCTTGGTGCGGAGGTCACACGGAAAGCGATGCGCAGGGCTCAATGATGCGGGAACTGCCTATGCTTACCTCGCAACACACACAACCTGCGAATGACCTGAGTCTTGCCAACAGTGTCCACGCGGCTGCACACATTCGACGTACAGTGTTCTTTGGCGAGGCCCACAGATTTCAAACCTTGCAGCAACCTCGTGTGCAGTCGAGCCCCCGTCCCGTTAGACCCAGGCAGTTCACAACCCTTGGCCTGCAGGATGCTCAAAACGCGGTTGCCAACACGTTGCGTGCCGCCAGCCGGCAACTTTTGCAAGCACGTTTCGAGATGGAGATCCCGCAGTCCGTGCCATACGGCCCGAATATGACCTGTCCACCTTCATCACCCTTCACTGACACTGACGTAGCCAAGATCACAACGACCCTACAGCGGCTTGTCCGAGAAGTGGCGAAGGAAGTGCACACTGCACCTGGTGTCCCGCGACGTGCCATCGCAACATCACTTTTCGATATCCACGGTACAGACGTCGAAACAGAATTACCACCATTCGCATGTGCGTTGATACAGCAGTTCTTGCAGGAACGGCAGCTGGATTCTGCAATCCGCACACCCCACGACCGAAATATGATCAGGGTGTGGACAGCACAAGGCCTGCACGCCATGGTGATGTGGCATATAACCCTGCACGCGCAATGGCGCTACCGCCACACGACATGGAATGCGCTCGATCTGAATGCCCGGCCACGTGGTTCATATCGCCGAATCGACTTGTTTATGATTCCGCCCCCAAACACATCCACGACGACCTTCGACCGATCGCCGGCCGCAGTCCCGGGCACGAACGCGGACTCAAGCATTTACCATCACTACGTTGAATCCATTGTGAGCCTTCTACCCCTCATGAATACGGAGTGGCAACACATGGACAGGTCAATTGGCGGTCACAGCAAAATCAGCCGCTATGCGCTTCAATTGCAGGACCCCTCGGACATTGCTAACCATCGTCTCACGGTACAGGAGGTGACTAATGCTGCCCATGCAGGTGCGACTGTCATGGGTGGATGGCCTTACAGTGCTTACCCAATAGATCCATCAATTGCCACTATTCGAGGAAGCATACTTGTGCATGTCAACACTGACCTGCGGATGCTCGCTACCAGCAACATGTCAGACCAGAACTTGTGGGGCCACGGGCATCACGGCCATTTGTGGCATCCGCATCAACATTTGGAATCTGGCACTGGCAGCCCAGCACTTGCTAGTTTGATCTTTGACGGCATGTTGGGCCGCGTGCCCTTCAATCTGTGCGAGGTACATGAATTATCCAGAGTCGCCCTCTATATTCGTCAGCAAGCCTTGTTTACCTTGATACAGCGAAACCCAGCCCATCAAATGCCATATTCCCCCGATACTGTCAGGCAAATGGTACAGATGGTACAGGCGCACCTACCGCACCGGGCCGCACAGCTTGTCCGTGACATGTTGACTTGGACGGGACCGACGGAAGTTACAATGCTGTTCATGATTGGCTTGGCAACTCGGGCTTGCCTTCTCTGGCAATTCAGGTCCTTGGAACATATTCTCAACCCCTCGCCACGGCTACGTCAACATTTCACGGAACACGGGCAATATGCGTTGCAACAGGTGCCAGGGTTGAGCTGCTCCATCCGACTTGTGGTTGTCAACACCGAAGCCACAGAAATCAACGCAGCGCAACGGCCACTTGATGATAACAACGAAGGCGATAATGACGATGTCAATGATCAGACCAGCGACAGTGCACTTGATGACTTGATAGTCGACAGCCGCCCCGGCCTTGACACGGTGAGGCGGAACAGCGTTCATGATAATGCAACGATCGCCACGCACCACCGACCGTCGCTGCCTGCAACCACACTGCCAGTCTTGACAGCGCGCGGCAGCAGGGCATCCGCCAGACAAAACCGTGATGCAAACCCACTTCAGGCACGGTGGGTTCCAGATTATTCCGACAACGTTCACAGCACCTCCTCCCCAGTACACCTGTCACAAATGACGCATGAAGAGACGCTACATGCTGGACATGACAGCGTGCGTCGTGCATTCCGTCACACGCCCTTTCACTTGGTGGAGAGATTGTTTCCACAACCGACATGCGTCCGCCCGTCTCAGATTGGCGCTGGAAACGGTTTGTGGAACGATTCCGAAGCAGTTATCCCTGCATTCGCACCTATCGCAATCCTCGCATGGGGTGCTGAATTGACAGAACAGCCGGTGGGCCAAATATATTTTGAACATGACAGTCGAGGTTCCGACCCTTCAACTATGCAGCAGTGGCAGCACAGTCCTACTGGCAGCGTAGGCCGGTGGCACGGAGCGGCTGCGAATCACTTGGATGATTCTGTTTTTTCAATCATGTCTGTTCTCACCAGCGACAATCATCGACTTGGCATTATCGTTGGCTCTGACGACATACTACACAACACCGAAATCGGCATTGATTACGGTGCAAGCTTCAGATCCATGTCTATGACATTTTCAATGCCGACCAATCCGCCAAAAATTGGAGTGTCGGGTGCGGCAACAGTGCATGACTTGCAGGAAACAACTGTAGAAGCGCAACAGACAGCAGGTCACAGGTGCAGCACAAGGACGCCCCAAACACACAAACAAATGTCACTCAGTACCGCTGCACTCAAATGGTTTCGGAAATTGAGCCCCAGCATGCCATCACACCGGCAACTTTTGCAAATGCATACCACACGTTTTGTACTTGTCCTAGTTGCAATCATTCTTGTCACGCATGCGATGCTCATCTCTACCATTCACAACACGTACAGAGTACCCTCTAGATCAATCACTTTTTTGGAATGGGTGGGTGCACAGAATGCAATAGCGGCGGACGCGGCTGCGACAGCAGATCTGCGCCTGGCTGCTAGATTTGAACGTGTGGAGCATGATCTCACGATTCGTCTGGTAGAAGGCACGGCCAGTGCCGCCGACAAGCTATTGGTACCAGCATTGGTGGCTCGTGACAAAATACTGGGACCAGTAACTGTCTGGTGCCCGTGGTGGTGGCGGTCAGCAAGCTACATCCCTGAGCTCAGAACGCACGTACCTCAACCGCAACCAGCACGGTGGGTGCCCAGGGTAAGTCGTTCCACCGCAGCACAACATGACATGCGGAATACAGAGACCCTCGAGGCTATACAACAGGCCAATGCCTTCATTGCTGCCGAGGAAGAATACTTGCCACTTCCACAGATGGACGGCACGGACGTGATGTCAGCTGATCCTCAATCTGACGCACTCTCCTCCATTACAACGCTTCGTCGGCACACGCGCCTCCTCTGGTTACCTGGCACCCTACCCTGGCAGGGCGTTCAAAGAATAATGGCACGTTGTGCGCATGTTAACCCTCTGCGCCCATTTTGCGATTCAAACAAATTTCCGCAAAAACCCGCCGCGACACGAATTGCAGTCACAGGCGCTGCCGCGTGCGCCCGCCTGACTCTGTGGGCCACCAGAGTTGCTCAATCTAAGATTGCATGTTGGGAAAAGGAAGGTCGACCTGTGCCAGGCGCTAATCTGCAAGAAATTCAGGCTAATTTGGTAGAATTGGCCGCGTGGCGGCAAATCGCACAAGACCCCGCAGGCTTTGCGGCGTCACTCCAAGTCTGCCCTGGAGCGGCTGCCGACCTTGCTGCTACGCTTCGTGAGCAACTCCAGATGGACAGATTGCCGAGTTCTGTGCGAATTGGATGTGCTGTAGACAATCAGCGCCTGAAGGCGACAAGTGTGCCTGAAAAACCAGCCATGTGGTCCTTCCATGCGCTGTATGAATCGTCTGTGTGCCTGAGTCCCAATGACAGTCGTCTACATGAGGCCCTACACAAACCAATGTTGGGTGGGTATGACCCCGCACATTCACAATGGCTCAGTAGTACACTGCACGCAGACCTCGCCAAATCGGTGACAACGGCAGAAATCACTATCCCACAGTGGCAGTCATCAACACAAGACACACCACCAGCACCATTGCCTGCCCGGGTTTGGATTGCAGAGGATCAACAAGGCAACTGGAGGCTGATTGCCGTGAGCGGCCCCGCTCAATCATGGGGTCATGTCTCCAGCGACGACGCTGGACACGTGAACTCACGCCGCCCGTCACGCTTCTTGCCTCCGGAATTTAGATGGACAGACACAAACAGACAAAAACCTAATGGCGACCCAGATTTCGCCTCTGGTTTAAGGCTAAAATCGTTTGACTGTACAGGTGTCATGTATCATCGAAAGAATTGGCATATGATTCCAAAGAGAGGCGGAGCCTGTCAAGCAATCCTCGATGGCAAGTTTTATTTCCCTACGGCAAAGCAAGGAGTCGCACATTGCAGCCACCCTAACCTAAAATCCGTGGATGCGGACAAGACTCTGTTATACCGTATGATTTGTAAGTACTTAATCTCTGGGGCCCTCGAATACTGCCCTCCTGGCTTCAAACCCACTAACTTGGTCCCGCTTGGCCTGGTGCCCAAAAAGGACGTGGATGAACCCTTTCGAGTCATCGCTGACGGCCGACAAATGAATGAATACATGCTCCCGTGGAAAACGAAAATGACGGGTATGGCCGCATCTGCCGGAATGTTCGTCAGAGGATCCTACGCGTTTCTTCGCGACTTTAGCTCAGCATACCACAACGTGCCCCTGGGTACGCCATGTAATCGCAAATGCGCCGGCTGCCGGCCGTGCAGAGGTGCGATGGAGCCGTGCGCCGACATCCCGAGCCCCTCAGCAACTGGACAGTCCCGATTGTTGCAAAAACAACCGTTGCAAGCCACAGCTCCTCCCGGCTGCCTTTGGGAGCAGACGGGCCTGCAACAGGTGCTTGGCGATTTGCGCCCTGTGGTGTCAACCGACTGCGAGCTGGCAGCCTCACTGCCAACGTCATGGCGGCAGGCCAGGTTTGTGGGATGCAGACCAGGCCAAAACTGCAATCCCAATACGTGCCAAAAGCAATTGTTCGGACTTGAACTCGACGGACAATACTTTCGATTTGCTGTTGCCCATTTCGGCATAAAAACTTCGGGAAATGCCTTTCACGCGCTACTATCTCCGTTAATTCGGCATTGGCAAGTAAATTACGATGTGCGAATTATATTATGGGTCGACGACATCTGCGTCATAGTTCCTAATATGTGCACTGAACAGGATACTTGCGGCGGCGTGGACAAATGCCCAGAATGTTCTCGGTGCAAACTCAGAGCGTGGGAACTTGACGCCCAATTCACCAAAGATATCAAGGCCTTAGGATTCGAGACAAACCGAAAAGATGTGGCCCCGACGACTTTGGCATTCTTTCTAGGTCTCGGATTCGACACCGTGACAATGGAGTTTTGGGTTCCTCTAGACAAAGCACAAATCTTTGCTACCTCGTGCAAAGAGTTGCACACACGAGGTGAGGCCACGCGACGCGAAATAGCTGCAGTGGTTGGCAAACTTATGTGGTGGAATCCAGCTATCTTCAACGTCAAGTTACTCTCCAAAGGCTTACAGCATATGACGGGGGGGGTCAACGGAGAAACACGGTGGGATGAGATTGTGAAATTCTCTGAGATGGCCCTACGAGAACTGCTCTTTTGGGCGCACAATACGGTGGAAATGGCTACCAGACGTAAGCCAATGATCCTCCCCCGCTTTGAGGATCTGGAGATTGAATGGGCCAGACTCGAAGCAGGCGGAACCCACAGCTCAGAAGGCGTCACCTTTCCGCTGCGAGGCCGGCTGGTTACGGATGGAGGGCCGGATGGCTGGGGTGCCACCTTGTGGCTACCTGGCGTCAAAGAACCCCTCCTCGGTTCCGGGAAGTGGAGACCGGAAGACATCGCTTCCGGAAAGACTAGACAGCAGGCATGGCGTGAGGGCTGGTCTGTAATTCTCGCAGTACTTGCCTTCCTGCCGCAAATGCAAGGCGGTGCCATTCTACACTACAGCGATTGCAGTTGTGTAGTCAAGGCCTTGCGCGACGGCTCAGCCAACAGCGATATTTTGCACGAACAAGCCCTTGAATTGTGGCAACTTACGGCGCGCTATGGAATAATGCTCTTTAGTGGATGGGTGCCTGGAGACCGAGTCATCGACCTGGGCGCAGACGGACTGTCACGATCCGGAGGCAAAGATTGGGGAGGCTATGGGCTGAACTCCGCGGTGTGGCAACGGGTACGTGACACGGCAACAGCCGCAGGCAAGACACTCACTGTGGATCTGTTTGCCTCAAGCAGCAATAACAAATGCCAACGCTTTCACTCATTCCATCACACACAAGGTACAGAGGGAGCAGACGCATTCGACCGCCTTTCTTGGGCGCATTCCCAGTGCCCCTGCGGCCAAACACACTTAGAATACGTGTATGTGTTTCCACCGATGGACCTGCTCCTGCCTACATGGCTCCGCCTGGAAAGGGACAGAGCAGCCGGAATTGCAATCGTGCCAATGTCACCTGCAGCGCCGTGGTGGACAATCATGAAAGGCGGTCTGATTTCGAAAATGCAGACTTTTGCAGGGACAAGTCTGACAATCCCAGATGGATGTGCAAAAATCAACACTCATGACAAACTGACGAAATTAGAATTCGCAATCGTCGAGTTTGATTTTAGTAAAAGTCTGAACCCCAACAAAAACTCACCCACATGCACTCCTCTATGTCCACAGGCTACAAGCGCACGCCTGCCCCCGGCCATGCCTTCAATCTCTGCCATCGACAAGACCGCACGACAAAGCTTATGGCGAGCACTCAGCACCCCGTCAGTGCACGCCCTGAACCTCCAGGTGCAACAGGATATGGACCTCGAGCGCATTGTCGCGGGCCAGGACTGGTAACCCGTCCCGCGCTCTTCCGCCTCCGGCATGCACCAAGTGGTCACAATGACACAAGGTTAACAACGGAAGGTACAAAGATCAATGACACAAAGTCCGTCAACAAACCGCGCGTCCATGACTTTACGGAGCCTCACAACATACAACCACAGTGTACATTATATTCAACACATACATTGATCGATCACGAGCCGGCAAGCCTTGTCGACACGAACACGCATCACACACGCATCCAAGTTCCTGCGAAACGTAGTGGATCCCTCGGGATTCGCCACGCATCGATAGCCGCATTTTCACACACCAAACCGCTTCTCAACACTACATCTCAAGCACACGCAGTAATCCATGTCCGCACTACGCTACACTCCAGCAGTCAGGTTCTTAAACCTCTGGCCATCGGTAATGCGGCCAGCCAACTTGCAAAGCACAAACAAGTATATAAGTGGGCCGCAGAGCGGGTTCTCAACCGCACAGACTTGTCATGGTCCCGATCCAAAATGCCCACGTTAGCATCATTGCTAGATGTACAACACCTCATACCGCATCAAGTCAGAGACGCTGTACTAGCAAATTTCACAGCGGGCACAATACTTGAATCAGCCAAAGGCGGACCACTCATTTTGGGTTATGACTGCGACGATATGCCAACATTGGATGCGCTCACCGAATTCTTCGCCACTCAAGGCTTGCCAGCAGCTCTTACAGAATCAACCCGCAGAGATTACGACAGCGATTGGCGAGGGTGGGTCACATTTTGTGTTGTCATGCGCAAACCTGAGGCCGTGTTGCCAGCAGATAAACAAGTGTTGATGGCTTTCATGTCACAACTCATACTGTGCCAGTACGCTACTGGTACCATCGGAAAGTTTTTATCATGCATAGTTACCAAGCACAGGCAATTTGGTTACCCGTCGCCATTACAACACCGCGAAATGGGAGCCTGGCTGTTAGGGCTAAAGAAGAACACCAGTAGCGGCGTAAAGACCAAGATGCGTCTGACACCCATTCACATACGACTCATTGCATCCCTGCCAACAACCTCACTCCTTCATGAACGAGATTCCATCATGGTACAGCTTGGCACACTGGGCGCGTTCAGGCAGTCCGAACTCATATCTTTGGATGTATGTGACTGGCTGACGAACCGAGAATGTGATTCGCGAGGCCAATCATATGGTGCAATGGTGTTCCTGAAGAAGCAAAAGAATGATCAAGAGGGAAAAGGGAGGTGGAAAAGGATCGGGTGGGGCGGAGACCTGTGTCTAGTTCGACGCGTGGAAAGGTATCTGCATGAGGCACAACTTTACACTCACGCAGACTGCCAGAAATGGAAGGATGTGGCCATGCGTACAATGCCATGTGCCAAGTGCGGTCCGCTATTTCCAATGGTATACGGCGGCACGCGCTTCAATAACAAACGCGAACGAATCAACGCCAAGCACATCACAAATGCAATTGCACGAATGTTGACTGCGGCACACGTGGATGACGCGGGATTCACATCCAAATCAATGAGAAAGGGCGGTCTGTCGACAGCAAAGCGAGCGGGCGTGCCGAAGGCCTTAAGGTGCCAGCAAAGCGGACACCAGAGCAATGCGCACAAGGTGTACGAAAGCGACGACGATACAGACACTGAAGGTAACCAAGACCTTCCCAAGAATGAGCCACCAGGAGGTTTTCGGAAAGAGCATCTGTACCGTTTTTCGCAAATGTTCGGTCTGTGACTGCCCAATTGCCTGCCAAGACTGCGTCGGGTGTCAAAAGAGTGGACGAATGGGTAGATCAAATCCGATAGCCGCAGGATCTCGATGATACGCAACAGAACCCTTTCTCTGCACTTCTGTGTAGAGAACCCTTTCTGTGATGTGCACGTGCAAGGACTTCTCCGCGAGACGAAGAAGAAGGGATTCTAGGTTCGTAACCACAGTTCGTGCCAGTCGTCTGTGAGAAAGGTGTTCTGCATCGAGAAGTTGTTCTGCGAGAAGTCGTTCTGCGAGAAGTTGTTCTGCGTCGAGAAGTTGTTCTGTTGAGGGATATGACGCGCCGAGAAGTTGTTGTGCGAGAAGTCGTTCTGCGAGAAGTTGTTCTGCGTCGAGAAGTTGTTCTGCGTCGAGAATTTGTTCTGTTGAGGGACATGACGCGATTGCGATGCCACCCCTTCGAAGGCGCGCCCTATTCTCTCCACACGTATTGAGAACTAAGACCACGCAGTTGGAGGCCTCGATCAAGGATCGATGATCATAATTAAAGTATAATAATGAATACCCTGGCAAACGTGGGGGCCACAAGTAATAACTTGTGGTAGGCCCTCAATTGTGTCTATCTACTTTTGCCCGCAGCAAACGCGGCACGACGGTGCGCAAGAGAACATATACAGACATGATTCTGTTGTCGACTTTCTTAAGGAATCAAGATGACTCTACGATGGACTTAACAGAATTGGCTGTCGCGATGGGCTCCCTTTTTCTTCCAACACCAATGGTCACGGATTACAAGCAAGTCATGAAGGATCGAACGACCGGATCGGAAACTCTCGGTGCGGGAATGAAGGACGTCACTTGCCGATCAGTTGCAAGATTCAGAAACCCGTGACCCAATAAGGTCCCCAAGGATCGCAGGGGACCTGGCGTAAGGCAGAAGAAAAATCTCTCTAAAACGAACTCCTCAAAGGAAATTCGGACAAGTCTCAGATTGACAAGTCATGGATCGTCAGTTCTGAATCTATCAAAAATCGACGAATCACGAACCGTTGGTTTTGATTGAAGTTCAAGAAGACCCCCACACGTAAACACGAGAAGAAGATCACCACCAAGCAAGATCGAAGAAGCAGGAGCTGGGGTTGGCAAGGTGGAGGTCAGCCGTCGGCCTTTCTGAAGTTCTTTTTGACACCCTCAGCTGTTCAGCTGACCCCGTCGACCCACCCTCTCTATGAAATGATTTGAGTTTCAAATTACACTACTGTGTGATCAGGCAGTATCAAGACCGCCTCGTGCAGTTGCAGAGTTCCCACACCCCTTCCAATTCACCTTCCTCACACATACTGTGTAACCCAACCGGCGTCGATCCCCTCACATACACACTCCCCTCCATTCCCCCCCTGGTTCCTCCTCCCAAAAACGTCTTCGACATGCAGGAGAGCAGAAATCATAACGCAGGAACACGTCACGACTCTCCCATCCCTATATCACTCACAAATACATACAGTCTTACTCTCCGCTACCCAACCGGCGTCGATCTCCCCACATACACCCCCCACTCACAATACATACATCCTCTTTCTCGTGTCCCAACCGGCGTCGATCTCCCCATATACACATCCTTCTCACAATACATACCACCTTATTCTCCGCGACCCAACCCCGATCTCCCCACATACGCATCCACAATACATACAACCTTATTCTCGTGTCCCAAGCGCGTCGATCTCCCCACATACACCCCCTCCCCATTCACAATACATACAGCCTCTTTCTCGTGTCCCAAGCGCGTCGATCTCCCCACATACACCCCACCCCACTCACAATACATACAACCTCTTTCTCGTGTCCCAACCGGCGTCGACCTCCCCACATACATTCTGCCTTTCCTCTTCTCCATCCCTACTCACACTGTGCGTGGGCGTGGGGTTCGCGGCGTTGTTTGTTATCTTTGGGCAATGTTATCTTTGGCGGGAGGCCAGTGTCAAATGCGCTTTGTGCGTGCAGTGTCGACCGACGGTGTCAGCTATTTGTGATGTTATCTTTTTGCGTGACAGTGATAATCATCGTTGTGAGCTGTGGTAGTTATCATGTGTCGTGATCATCTTATTCAAAACGCCTTTCACCCTCTCCTCCTACTATCTCTCGTCGGAGATCGCCAAATGCATTGTGGTATCACATTCATATGAAATAACCGCAGGCATTGTGACATTATATCTCGCTGAGTATATACAACCCCTCTCTATAAGATCCTATTCCTCGACTCGAGACCTCGTCAAACCAGGTACGTATGGTTGGGATCGTCGACCCCTGAACCATTGTTTGTTAGCGACCCAATCCCACCACTACACCTCACCCCTAAACAAGTATTTGTGCACCTTTTTCTTTGTCAGTGCGTCGTGATCATCTTATTCAAAACACCTTTCGATCTCTCATTCTACTATCACTCGTAGGAGATCGCCACATGTATTGTGATATCATATCTCTTGCGAGATAACCGCAAAGTATTGTGGTAATACATCTCGCTGGGTGTATATACCCCCTCCCTATAAGATCTTATTCCTCAACTCGAGACCTCGTCAAAACAAGGTAGGGATTGTTGGGATCGTTGACCCCCGAACCATTGTTTGTGAACGACCCGACCCCCCCCCACTACACCCCACCCTAAACGAGTATCTGTATTGTTTCTCGTTGTCATGCAAAAAACTACTGTTCATCATATCTACATTCTTGCGCCATTACATTCATCGCAGACACCCCATCTTCCATCTTTTTTCCACACTTCCCTCGACCTCCACCATCACCCCATTCCTCAAGCAGTAACCTCAATATTTTTCATCCTACACAACCCCATCCCTCT
>Ga0306896_1000063_pt1 | contig 22992 bp, 17 predicted proteins | sample AntRauMFilla1562_FD_190412 | JGI IMG/M metagenome (GOLD analysis project Ga0306896, IMG submission 190412) | Saline lake microbial communities from Rauer Islands, Antarctica - Metagenome Filla 1 #562 (v2) (version 2) | ecosystem: Environmental > Aquatic > Non-marine Saline and Alkaline > Saline ... | reverse complement strand
CAAAAAAAAATAAGGTGGCGACAGAACGTTGGTGATGTACACACCAGATCATACACAATACAGCACGAGGTTTTTATAATGCCGGACGAGGGTGTCAAGATGCAATCACTACAGATGAACAACATCCTGTTCTACATCATTTTTTCACAGCACTCGTGTTTCGTGAGCATGCTTGTGCGCGATATGATAGCAAATACAAAGATCAACTACAGTCGCTTCAAAAACACCATTTTTTGCCTGGATAAACTGAGTGAGGAGCTAGACAAGAAAACCATTTGTCATGCACACATTGTCGTGCTCTTTTTCTTCTTTCTCTCCATTGACTGCAAGATGCGGCACTGGATTCTGGACACTCAGCAATGTCATGCCGATAAGGTGCTCAAGGACAAATTTCTGCTTAAAAATATAGAATTCGCTCCGAAAGGTGTGGCGAATCTGTCAAAGAACATCAAAAATCCGTTTCTAGGCCAGTCGGTAGTGTTTGCACCCCTCAATCCCCACGCTGCCGTGTCGATTTTATGCTCCATTTCGGACGAGAATTTCTTTGAAAAAATCACGGTCACTCAAAAAGTCGGTGGCATCCACGAGGTCTTTTGCAACATTAAGACGCTGGTAATGTTGTCGTGAAAATGAACAAATTTGAAAATTCGCACACACCGCTTGTTGTGCACACCCCGCCAGACTCATGTGATCCACCGACACACAAAATTGTGTACTTTCAAAACACGTCGAATTTCTTTCCCACGTTTACATACACGAAATCACCTTGAAAATGCCATGACAGTACGTGAAGGAAACCATTGCGAAATCCGAGTGTTCGCCCCCCGCCGCTGGATCCACAGTGACGAAAAACCGCGTATTGAATTCGATATTGAGCGGAATCGTCTCGTTGAACATTTGTTTTAAAAGGGATTGCTTGAAACATTGGTCGACACTGTTGAAGGCGACGCCGCCCATCTCGGAATTAATCAGGTCAGGACGGTCGCTCATGATAATTTTTAGCCGCCGATGCTTGTCTGCATCTTGCCATCGTGGAATCAAATGCTGCATGTGCAAACTGCGCACGGAATTTGCGTTGTATAATGTAATCACGTCGCATACAGTGAGCGCTCCATGTTGAAACAAATCAAACGGTCAAAATGTGAAATTTTATGAAAGACGTACCATTCGTGTGTTTTCTCGGCATCGATGCATGCTTGACACGCCAGAGAGATTTGAATAGACTTGAAGACGGGAAGATTGGTAAGTTGGTCCATCTTAGATATCAGTTTCTGTCGTTTTAGATTGTCAACATCCAAGCAAATCTGCATACTCGTATACGACTCTCGCGCGTGCGTGCTGCATTACGTTACCATGTCGCGTATCAGCACTCGCATCTGGCACACATACACACCGTGTAGAAGTTCATTTCGCTGGTCAGTGTCGAGATAGCAATGAAAGACGTATTTCCAATGCATAGCAGGGGTGCGACCGTCTCGTAAAAAAATCCTGTTCAAAGGGAGATCACTCGTAGTTTGAGTGCTCGTTAACACGCAGAGTTGACTTGGCATTACAGCAGAACATGCATATGCAACTACAAACCTGACGCCACATATGCGGCTTCCTCCAGAATGATAATATCGCCACCAGTTCCTTTCGTTGTCGACACCTGTGCATTTTCTCAGCGTCAGTGGATTCTGTCTTTACTCATACTGTTTATGGGATGTGCGGAAACATGATGCTTTTGTGCTTATATATTGTATGTGTCAAATGTACAGTCATGTATGTACCGTCGTGTTTGTACGTCATGCGAGACGAAGACACAATGGTCGGATACTGAACAACTGAGAGCGAATGAAAGAGACACAAGTTTGATATACGATTGAGATGTACATTTTTCTTTTATTCAATTTGGAGTATACACTAAGCAAGCCCACTTGCCGTTTTCAAGCACTTTACAGTTCATGAATACATCAGGCATCATTGCTGCAAGTGTCATCCTTGCATGAACACATCAACGTGCGGCACCAAAAGTGATGTACGTCGTCCGAGCATTCCATCGGAACCGTCATGGCAAGTTCACAGTGTGCCTCGAGCATGACGTCGTCAAAAATTTCTTGCAGAACATCTGGTCCACGCTCGGTAGTGTAGTATCGTGTGTAGGGCAAATCCTGAAAGTGTGCATCAATCATCTTCATCACTGCAATATGCTTGGTCTTCCAATACGGCGTGAGTTTTCGTGAAGATATCATTTTACGTTCGTCCTCGTGCGAGAACGGAAGTATCACCTCTGCCAATGGCTGGATATTGTATTCCAGAAAGACTGCTGCACATGGAAGTAAACAAAATTGATCATTCGTCATAAATGACGTGTCATTCGATATTTCAACAATATATTCTTTAAGAAATACATTCTTATGATCACATTGTAAACGTTGCAAAATCTGGAGCGACGGGGGTGGCATGTGCTCAGGTTCGCCTTCAGGGCGAGACTTGACCGTGAAGCGTCCGTATTGTATGAACTGCATCACTACAAATACAGCAAGGCAAATGCGCTGTTGTGACGCCGTACGTTTAAAGATGACGGCGTGCGATCCGCATGCATCATGCAGAAATATTTTTTCAGGAACTTCATAATACATGGCCTCCCACACACGGGCAGTAAAGCTCGAGTCCTCGTATTTTTCGTACAAATTTCTGTTTACGTATCCGACCACATCGTCACACTTTTCCGATCCTTTTTGGATTTGCCAGTCCTGTTTGTTTTCCTTATTAAAGATTAAAAATCCACCAGGATGGTCTGTTGACCATGTGATGCACAATTGTATAGCATCCACAATTCCATCGAGAATCTCATTCGTATACAGTGAATCCTTCGAAACAATATCGTCCTTCAAAGATTTCATTTTCAACGGTAAACACAAAATGGAAGCATTTATATAGTCAAGCTCGATGCGATCCGGTACCCATGGAACATTATGTCAAATACTCCATATTTTCCTCTTCGTTTCACACGTAATCTTTGCTTGAAATCAATAGCATATCGGAATCGACACGTACGTGGGAGTGTTTTCAAATCACCACATTGTGCTAGTAAACTGCATCGCAACTGTAGATGTAAAGTGTGTGCAAACGCTGTAGGTGCGTGTGTAACGCACGATGTTTGCAGGACATTCATTTAGAAACAGCTTTGAGGTACAATCGATATGCATACTGTGTATTTATTCGATTCAAGGCATCACTCAAACTTTACATTTACGTCGTCTGCTCCTACAGCTTATGGCATATTTCAGAAAAATTACATTATTTGTAAACAAGAGATTGAGTTTCCTGTCTCGTATGCGATTGTAAGATCCGACGCCGAAAAGATTGACGGACACGCGCAAGCAGTCCCACAAGGTCGACATAGGACACGATCAGACGTTGTAATCCATCCGCCACTACATTCACAATTTGTAAATGATTCCGAGACCACCGAATTCAATGGACAGGATCTACAATTACCAGACCCCGAAGTTGCCTTTTGTTTACCCGCGGCGCACTGTGAGCACGAAGCCCCATTTTGTCCCGTAAATCCAGCGTTACATTCACAAGATGTGTTATATACACTGCCCTTAGCGGAATTCGAATTCTTTGGACAGAGTGCACATTCTGCACTTCCCGACGAAGTTTTGAAAGTTCCCGTGGCGCACGGCGTACAGTCTTTGCCGTTGATTCCAGCATGTCCGGCGTCGCACTTGCAAGGTACGACAGATGTGCTTAAAACGTCGAAAACAGCATGGATAGGACATTGTAAACAAGGAGAGGAACCAATAATGGTTTTGTACTCAGTAGCGTCACACCGAATGCAGCTATCTCCATCGGCTCCGGAATATCCGGCGTTGCACTTGCAGGTTGTTCCCGAAAGTGCCACAAGAGAGTTGGAGGGACAGCTTACACAGCGTCCGGGATTGGAGTTGTTTTTATACATCCCGGGGCTACATTTCGTGCATAGATCTCCATTTAACCCGATATATAAAGATTGGCATGCACATGCAGTCTTGGTGGAGCTAGCATTTGGAGATGTAGAATGCGTAGGGCAACTGGTGCAAACACTGAGTTCATTCTCGAATTTACCGGCTGCACACGCCGTGCATTCATCTGAATTCTGTTCTGATGTGTATCCGGCATTACACGAACATTCCGATGCTGATGTGCTGCCTGACGGAGAGTTTGAGTTTGCGGCGGGACACGCTAGACACGCTGATTTTGTGTTTCCCGAAGACGTTTTGTATGTGCCCGCGTCACACATTCCGCACTTGTGATTCGAAGTGTCCACAATGTAGTATCCAGCATTACATTCACAGTCCGAGCGGAAGCTGCTACCCGGTCGAGAATTTTGATCGTACCAGCATGGTCTGCAATAGACAGATAGCAACCCATTTTTATAAGTATTTTGAGGGCATATTCTACACCGATCTCCAACTTCACCTTCAATCATTGTATTTTCATTGTCCCAAATCGGAACATACCCGGAGTTACATTTGCATGCCGCCTTGGACGTGCTATTTACTACGGATTGTGAAAATGTACGGCATGGGGCGCATTCCGTTTCGGTCTTGCGATGGTTGGGTCTATACCATTCGCCGGGCAGCAGGGTACTCTCACCAAGTGTGTTGTAGAAATTAGCGTCGCATACACATGCCGTAATTACGGTGCTCCCAGGAGGAGAGGAAGAATTGGAAGGACAATTTTGACATGTTTGAGACCCGCTTGTATTTTTATAGGTCGAAATGCCACATATGATGCATGGTGCTCCATTTTCTGCAGAGAATCCCGCATTACATCTACATGCAATGTTGCGAACGCTGCCAACGTCAGAGATGGCGTGTGAGGGGCAGGTATCACACGTCGCAGGTCCTGGTCGCGATTTGTACGTATTGGCAACACACACAGCGCATTCGCGTCCATCCAATCCCGTATATCCGGCGTTGCATTGGCATGAAGTCACGTCGATGCTAGCGGCAGGTGAAAAAGAGTTGACAGCACACTCGGCGCAGTGCACTACGGGTATGTCAATTTTATACGTTCCGGCAGAGCATTGACACGAAGCAATATATCTGCTGCCGAGTGGTGAGGTTGAATTCGTCGGACACTGAGTACATAACGTGGGTGGTCCGTCGTCTTTATACCAGTTGACGTTGCACAGGCAGGATGTACCCAGAATGCTACCCGCGAGAGATATTGCATTGACAGGGCATTCGTCACACTGTGCTGACCCTGCATTGGCTTTATACTTACCAGGGTCGCACGCTACACATGTTTCTCCATTTTCACCCGTGTAGCCAGGGTCGCAGAAACAAGCAGTATAGGAAACACTGTTGACCACCGAGGTGGAATTGGCAGGACATTTCGAGCAAGATTCGTTACCCAAGTTAGTTTTGTAAGTATTGACGGCACACGAAACACATGTGGCTCCATTTGATCCCGTGTACCCGGCGTTGCACATGCAGCTTTTTCTTGCTGCTGCACCTGTTTCAGACGTTGAAAAAAAGGGACAATTCATGCAATTTGCACTGCCCACTACCTCCTTATACTTACCTTCAATGCACGCCGTGCACGTGTTTGTATCTTGTCCCGTGTATCCGGCGTTACATACGCACGAGAGGAAAGCAATCGAATGTGAGTCGACAGGACAAGTCGTACAAGGAGCAGACCCAAGGTCTGTTTTGTACGTGCCGGACTCACACTGCACGCATGGTGAAATATATCCTCCTGTGTATGCGGCGTTGCATAGACACCTGACAGCTTGCACAGCGACAGAATTTTCATATAGACAGCTTTGGCACAGAAAGTACCCCAATTCGGGTTTGATTTTGCCACTCTCACATGCAACACAACTGTCTCCATTAAGTCCACTGTATCCCGGGTTACATTGACAGCTTGTCCTCTCGATGCTTGCAGGTGGAGAATACGAATTCGAAGGGCATTCCAGACAAAGTGGACCCAACTCCGTTTTATATTTACCAGAATCACATGCCTTGCAAGTGGCACCGTTCTCTGCACTGCCGTATCCTGCGTTGCATATGCAGGCAGCGATTGTGGTGCTAACAGCGGGAGATACCGAGTTCGCAGTGCACAATGAACACGCTTCAGAGCCTAGTGCATCTTTGTACGTTCCAGCGGGACATTCAAGACACGGACCCTTCCTTGGGCCGGTGTATCCCGCGTAACATTGGCACGTTTCGCCAGCCGTACCTGCAGAGCTTGAAAGTCCAGGGCACGGCAGACACTGTTCATTTCCGAATGATTTATACGTGTCGGCGGTACACATCATGCATTGAGATGTATTAAACGGGCGGTATCCTTGTATGCATTGACAATTGTAATCTTCAATACTTCCAGTGAGAGAACTCACGGAATATGTGCGACAAGGCGTACAATCGGGCCCAAGACCCGTTTTATAAGTATTGACAGGGCAAAAATTACACCCTTCTCCGTTTGACCCATAACGACCTGGTCCACACTGACAGGATGTGCGTGCTGTGCTTGCAATGGGAGAAAAACTATTTGCTGGACATTGTGTGCATACGGCGCCTACCTCTGATTTCCATGTATTTTGGTCGCACGCAACACAATTCTCCCCGTTAACTCCTTTATATCCTGGATTGCACTGACAAACGGTGTTTCCTTCTGAGTTAGCTGGAGTGCCTGTACCTAAACCGCAATTTATACACGAATGGCTTCCTGAAACAGACTTGAAGGTATTTGACACGCATTTTGCGCAAGTATTTCCTGCAGATGGAGAATATCCGGGTGAACATATACAATCTAGTACATTCGCTGTGGCAGTGGGAGATGTCGAGCCAATCGGACACGTCGTACAAACGATATCACCAATATTTTTATATGTACCGGCAGCGCATTGCGCACAATTTAGGTTATTCCCGAAATATCCGGCGTTACACGTACACGCTGAGTAATGTACAGAGCCCGGTGGAGAATTGCTGTTTGTGCCGCAAGAAAGACAGAGTTCATTCCCCTCCAAAGCTTTGTATGTACCTGCACGACATATTTCGCATTTAGCAAAAGGGATCTTGATACCATCCCTCATCTCGTGTTGGTTAGCAAACCCAGCATTGCATTTGCAGTCCCCGAGTGCGGCACTTCCTGCGTCGGAACGAGAATTGTCATAACAAAGCGTACATGGTTCATTGCCCATCGCCACTTTATAGGTGTTGATAGCACACTGTGTGCATGTAGCTGCACCCGCCACACTAGTCCACCCCATGGCGCACACACAGTCTGTCAATAAAGTGCTACCTGATAGTGATGTTTTGCTTGAAGGGCACAATAAACAAGCACCTGGTCCAGGTAAAATTTTATATGTTCCCGGCACACACGCAGTGCATAATAGTGCACTTGCTCCTGTCCATCCTGCATTGCACGTACACGCACTACTTGACATGCTTCCTGGTGGTGCTTTCGAATTCGATGGACACGACCAGCACTCTCGTTGAATCGGATCAGCGCCTATTATCATGCGGTTTTTGATGGTTGTTATCTCTGTGGCAGTATGAAGTTCGTCTACCAAGTAAAGACCAGCGATATTACCGTTGAATTTGTTACTGTCGTCCCAAGTGCTCTTTGCCACATAAGTGAAATCGACGGATCTGTCTGTCCGCGCTTCTGCGCAAGCTTCTTCAACAGAATTATCCCCAATTTCCAGTCTTATTGTAGCAGTCTGGTGATTGTATGTAATTACGATGCTGAGCCAATTGTCTTGTATCAAAGGATTATTTGTCGTTTTGACTGTACACGGCTTCATACCATTGCTTATACCAGCACGAATATTGTTTGTTAACAAGTCTCTTCCTATGTAAATATTATCTGAGCCCCCAGGTCCGAACACCTTACCGACGTCGAATATCCGTTCGTTCATCGAAATCGTTCCAGTGAATTTTACCACCATGACGGACGTAAATCCTCTTTGATTGATATTAAATACGTGTGGTCCGCCGTTCAGATATTGGGATAAAGTTCGATCGAATGTCACTGCCCCCTTACTATTCGGAGGACCCGCTCCACTATTAAACACACCAGTAGCTGAGGCAGAAGTGCCCAATCCACGCATCAGGACACCTTCCGGGATCAATCTCATGGCACGCTTGCTCACATCACTGAAATCGGAGTATTGTGTACTTCCACATTGGCCTGACACACTGTCGTAGCAAAGGATCATACATAACACAAAGACTTTCATTTGATAATTATTCACAAACAAGCAGCCGATACCCATACCCATGCCTGCTGTGCACACCTGTGCGAATACCAACATATATATGTCGCAAATCAACACAGATCAACGCACTATCTCGAACAAAATTTACTTGAAAAACACGCAATATATTTGTCATAACTGTTCAAGACGCATGCACAAATCCAAAATCCACTCTCTCTTCATCTACTCGTCCATCTCGAAAATTTCCAACTCCTTCTGAGCCCTTTCGAGAGCAGCGCTGCGAGACTTGACGCTCAACACCATGAGCTCAATGTCGCGTTCCAGTAAACGTCGAAAACAGCATGGATAGGACATTGTAAACAAGGAGAGGAACCAATAATGGTTTTGTACTCAGTAGCGTCACACCGAATGCAGCTATCTCCATCGGCTCTGGAATATCCGGCGTTGCACTTGCAGGTTGTTCTCCAACGCTTTGCACCGTCAACCTAGGTCATTACCAGCAAATGATATACACTCAAAGTCTGTGAGATGAGACCATTTTTTATTAAAACACCAACAAAAATTTTCATGTACCGCACTAGCTACATAAATTTCTCGCCAGTGTAGAGGCTGCCGTTGAAACTAGTGTTTTTCTCACTCTCGGGGTCGCATAGGCAGCCTAATTTGCGTTTCTGCACGCGAGAATAGTTTGGCGCAAACGCCTGCAGGCCAATCGACTCGGGCTTGAGGACCGTGGAAAGTAGAGTGTCATTCTCTACCGTCCACGAGCAGAGGGCACCCACGTTGCGACGATGCTCTTCAGAGCGGAGCAATTTCCTCGAGGTCCTAGGCGAATGTGTGGGGATGGGTGGAGGATAAGAAGGACATGTGGGCGATAGCGGAGAGGTCCTGGGCGAATTCGACGGGGACGAGGGATAGGAGGGGCTGGTGGGCGTGTAAGAAATAATTGCCTTTTTGCGTGGCATAATTGTGGATGCCACAACAAAATACCGAGCTCCTGTTTAAAAAGGCCAAGATAACAGAAATAGAACATTTCGCATTTTTGTGGGGTGTAAGAGGCCATGCAGCCTTCCTTCCGACGATTTTCTTCATGAGTACGTGCTAGACGATGTTTTGTTTTATTCAACAAAATCACACTGGCGGGATAAGTGTTGTTTAATAAAAAGCGGTGTGAATACCCACATATATATGTCGGAAATCAAAACAGATCAAAGCACTGTCTCGAACAAAGTTTACTTGAAAAACATGCAATATATTTGTCATAACTGTTCAAGACGCATGCACAAATCCAAAATCCACTCTCTCTTCATCTACTCGTCCATCTCGAAAATTTCCAACTCCTTCTGAGCCCTTTCGAGAGCAGCGCTGCGAGACTTGACGCTCAACACCATGAGCTCAATGTCGCGTTCCAGTTTGACGCACTTGGAATTGTTCGTCGTAGTGTCGTTGTCAATCTCCTCACGAGGACGCTTCTTCTTCGAGCCACCGGCATCACTACTCGATTTCTTGTCACTCACGGCTTTCTTTGCCACTTGGGTCGACGGGCCGATACCGCGACCAAACATCTTCGCCACCACAGGAACAACGTCAGTCTTGGACTTGACGTCATTCTTGATACGTGTGGCAGTCGGCTTGGCCTTGCCAGAAGGACCAGATGCAAGGGTCTTGGGAGCCGTCTTGCCAGCGCTTTTCGACGTGGTGGCAACCATTGCGAGCTTCTTCTGTTGCATCTGTGCAATAGCGTTTTTCTTTGGAGTTGTCTTCACAGCCTGCTTCTTTGATACAGGCTTCTTTTTTTCAGTGGTGTCCTCGTCGTCATCAGACCCATCGCCACTTTCATCAGACTCATCGTCATCCTCTCCACTTTCAGACTTCTCAGACGCTTCGTCGTCCTCTGATGCCACTGCTTTTTTCTTCTTTTCGGCCAATCGTTTGGCCGGTGCGACCTTGGGAATCTTGGATGTCTTCACAGCCAAGAGATCCTTGACAACCTTGACTGCCTGAGTGACTTTGTCGTCCTTGGTACTCTTAGTCGTCTTGACACCTGGAGCCACTTTTTTGACATCAGCCTTATCGACCTCGTCATCCTCCTCGTCATCCTCCTCGTCATCTTCCTCGCCATCTTCGTCGCCATCTTCGTCTTTTTCTTCGTCGGGCTTGTCATCATCTTTGCCAGACTTTTTGGGAATAGGAGCTTTAAGAGCAGCGCCACCTCCTTTGCCAATAGTTTTTTTGCCCTTGGACGCATTGTCCGCTGCGTGGTCGTCGTCATCAGACGACGACTCCTCACTCGCTGATCCAGTGGCGACGGCAGCATTCACAGCCATCTCCATAGCGTCCTTGGAGATAGGGAACGGAGCCACTGGTGACTGCGGTGTAGTGGTGCCGTCTTCAACAATGTCGTCTTCCCCTACAACCGCTGACTCAGAGCTCATCCTCGACAGAGTGGGCTGGACACGAAGGTGTTCCTCCTGACCCTTGTCAAAGCAAGGTGTTTTGGAAGAAGCTTCCATGTTCGGAAACGTGGTGTGAAGTGATGGTAAATTCTCGTGTCTGGCACTCTTTTTACATCCAAAATATTGCTGCATGCTATTTCTGGGTTATATCAAATAAAGTGTTTCGAGTGATCTTTTCCTGTTGTATCACGACAAAAATGGCACAATGCTACATTGCTGTTGTATGGCAGTCAAATGGCCATATTTACGTGGTTTTTGGCTGTTTGTCTTGAAAATATCACATCCCGTTTAATGGATGGTAACTTTAAGATTGCCTGGCAAGCGAACTGCACAATGTAAACTGATTTCGATTTGCATATCACTTTGAACTCGGTGTAAAACGTGTGTAATGGCGCTACTCAGAGACGATTCCAATGGTGTGAATATTGAGGACGGTTGCTGTATTGGTGATGCTTCCTGCTGCATAGCTGCTGCCTGTTCTCTTTTAATGAACAAATGCTTGTGTAAAAGCCATCCATTTGCGTCACACCCACTGATACATCGTAACATTAATTCGGCATCATCGATTGAGGATGGTGTGTCGCTTTTACCGTGTTTTTCGTCTACCGCATGTTGATTTTGCTGAGCGAGAGCAAGCGGTCCGGGTAATTGTGATATTTTTGTGCATTCCAGTGGCGTCGGTGTGTATTCCATTATGCACGAAATGTAACGAGCCCGTGAAATACCCGGACAGATCACGATGCCCGATAGGGTGGCATCGTCAATTTGACACAGACAGAGTGCATCATCGTAATTCTCGCTGTAATCTATGCAATGTGACAATTTATTCATATAATCTTCGACGAAATTGCATTTATACACCATCCAACCCTCTGGGTCTAGATTGCGACACTGATTAATAATCTGTTCAACATCGACCACTGTACGATTGACAGTATGACCCACAATGTCGACGGCAGCTGCCATACTCTCGTTAGAAAACTGCTTCTTCGATCCTCTGCATTGTGAGACAATGGCATCAAACACCGTCCGTTCTCGTGACGTCATGTGATTTTTCGTGTAATCGAGAATTGCGGAACGGTAAGCAGTTTCAAACTCCCGAATGGTCGTCGAGTATTGTGTCATCGGTGCGTCGTTGTCGTGTGTATGAAGTTCTGTATGCTTATATACCCCATTGTAGATCGACGTTTTCCGTAGACATGCAAACGAAATGAACATGCTATTGGAATTCCTGAAATGTGTGAACAAACTGACGCATTTTCTTTGATACTTGTCCAGGGGCAAGGCCGATAAGAGGTCGATGGCAATATGTGCCAACGGCTTCCAGGAGCGAGTTCAGACATTGGATACGTCTGTCGTTTGTTCGACGCAACGAGGAGAGTATATCTTCCATATCCTCGACCTCGAGATTTTCATCGCCTCTGAAAGCGTTTCGGATGGAGTTGTCGTCTTCAAGACACGTGCGAATTTCAAATTCCAATTCCAAACACACAACACAATTGTTGGCATGGTTGTCGCGAGCAATACGTTGAATACTGTTCCAGAAAAATTCCATCTTCTGCATGTGGAAACGGTATCGATATAGAGCTAGGCCAAGAGATCTTCGGGTATGTTTCGCAGGTACATCTCGAATTATGTTTGGCGGTACCATGAGCTCACTTTGATGCGTCGACGGATCATACGCGCGCAACACACCTGTCTGTAATGACGACGATTGCGAATGAATACGTGCTGATACATGGGGTGCTTGCTCAACTTCGTCAAATATGAGTTCCGGAGAAGGCAACGGCGACGAAGGTGGAGACGACGGCGACGCGGACACAATGTCATTTGCGTCTTGCATAGAATCTATTTTTGTTGTTCGATAGCGTGGAGGACCTTTAAACACTTTAAACACATACTTATATACGATTGATAGTTGTGCTATCTGACGATTCGCAAGCCGAGAAGCAACGCGTGGAAAACACAAAGTTTGTGAAAAAGTACGATGGGAGCAGTACATGAAGCAAACATGGAAAATTTGTCCAAGAGACACGTTGTTTTCCTTTACTTGATTGAAAGCTTATTCTTCACACGATGGCCATATGTTGCTACAGAATCCTTGACATCGCTAACAAATCTCATGACTCCTGTGTCCCTTTTTGGAATCGCCTGTTTGTTGTACTCCTACGTACGATTGTGTACGCATGGTTATCATGGAAAAGAGCTCAGTTGGTGGCAGCACACTTCGACGTATCGTAAGATTGCAGCTTTGTCATACTGGTCCAGTCCTCGGTTTGTGGGTCTCTTGATCGTGGGGAGTGGATTTGCAAGTATTGTGCAAGGTAAAATTTATTCCGGGACTTACGATGTCATGCATGGCGTTGCCTGCAAGGCTCTACGCAACATAATATATGTGACCGACAGCATGTTTACAGGATATGTTATGCTTGCAGCGCTGATCAACGACGCCGCCTCATCTGTGGGTCTATATGTGATGTATTATATTTTCCTCCGTAAGTACTCAGAAATCAGCTACATGATTTCTAATTTCTTTTTCCTCGTGGTGTTTATCACACTGTTCTAGGGCACACCTTCTGAAACTATATATGATGATATGCCACCCATGCCGCTTGTAGATACGGAAATGTGCAGTCCCACGTGGCAACAGCGACGTCTCACAATGGACATTTCATACGGCAGTCTCTTACAAATCATTATCAATTCAAACTCGCAAAAGCCCGACACAGAGATTACGCTACTCTTATTTGCGCTCAACAATTCACCAATGCCATACAGCGAATGGCGTTATGCTCAACACGAAGGCACACTCTATCACAATACACAAATGTGGTTGCGTCTGGCAAGTAAGGAAGACACACACGTTTGTCACCTAGACGAAGCGCAGTTTTTTGTTCAATTGCATCTTATGATGCACCAGTTATCGTATTTGTCGCCAAACGAAGTGCGATGTGTTGTTTCTGTCTTCCAATATAAGCAATGGATGGCGCAATTTGACGAAATACAGACATTTATTTACGACGACCACGAAAAACAGGAAAATGTAAAATATCTACAAGAGTTGCTCTTGTGTCCCGAGCGTTTTGTACTCGATGCGATAGTGCTCACTTTGCAGGGACAGCATCCTTTAACTCGTCCAAATATTGAATTTTCTCCAACGACAGTGTCGTTTCTGAATTTATTTCAAAGCAAACTTCTCTTTTTGCTGGATGTCTGGCTTTTCGACAGCTTGAGATCCGCGGCTGATGATTTTGTAAATGGTGCTCTATTTGCGGCTTTTTAAGAAGATTCTTCGATGCTTCGCTATATAAGTGCTGGATTTTGTAATGTTTATAAAAATCCAGCTATGATTGCCCAAGACACGATTTCTGCTCATGCCGATGCCAAGTTGGTGTTTTCTGTGCAACACATGAATCTCGATACCCACGATGGTGTGAAAAATTTTCCCGCTACACCAACTCATCTCGTCGACTCCTGCGACATGCATGGTTCACTTGTACCGGATGCTCCAAAAAAAAATCATCTATCAATGTTTCGAACTCGCAACGGCTTGGCACCTCTTCGTCTTTCGCTCTTATTTTTATAAGATGGTCTGCGTTATTTCCACATCGCTCGCGGCGACTACATTTGATGGTGTGACGACGCAAGTGTCGACAAGTGCCAACACCTCGGACTTCTCATGCAAATCAATGATTGCTGTGGCTTGCACTCGTACACCCTCTACGTGGATTCCGTGAATATCTTCAAGTTTTTGTGCCGTGTCCCCAGCCTCGAGACTGTGGACACTGCAGACCGTTTCAACAGTCTTCTTAGTCTCGATCATATTGACGTTTAGCAGAGAAATTTGTTGCAGTTCGAATAAAATCGTTTCAATTTCCTCTTGCATATCTCGATGACAAGGATTCTTGAGCATTTGTGTACGAACAAGCTGTACCAATGCCGATATGTTGATGAGAGCACATGCTTCTTTGGTAATTTCATTGTCGCCAGTCGCCAACTCTTTCAAATGTCGTAGACTCGCGCTCATGTTGGACACGGAATAGGGGTCCGCGTTTCGAAGAAAATTGACGACTCCGGTGATAAACATACCGATGTAAGACTTGTAAGAACCAATTTCCGAGACGCACCCACGCTTCACTCCACCAGGGTTTGGCTGTGGAGTCTCCAGATCAGAGGTCTGTTTTTTCATCTCTCCGATCTCGCAAAAACGGGAATCCAAAGTGGCATTTTGAATTAAATCCGTGCCTGTAGGAAGGGGGTCCGTAATCGTGTTTGTAGAAACCTGTGTAGAAGGCGGTGTGTCGTGACGTGCCATCATTGTCTCATAATTGTCGAAAGAAACTTTCAGCAAATCTCGTGCGTTCTGTTCTACGTCATTACCCGGAACTTCCAATGTATGACCATACAGACAGTCGTTCAGCAGGCGATCGAAACACAAAAGCAGCATCTTATGGTATGGAAACTGCGAGTACATCTTGGCAATCTCAATGTGTTCGTGCATTTCTTCTCGGTGGCTTCCAGAATCTTCATCTGCACTGATATCTTCGGCAGTTTCTTTGGCCAGCTTCAGATAATCATTGTAGAGAGCATCGTGTACAGTGCACTTCAATTTCGAATCCTTACTGTTGTAGAGAACCCCTTGCGAATAGCAGTAGTGTGCCATTGCGACATGCATGTCATGTTCGAACCCGATAACCTTGTTTGTTGGAGCAATATCGACGCCCACACTGATACATTCCGGTAAATACGTATTGACCCAGTCCTGAGACGCAGTAACGAAAATTTGTAAAATGTCGTCATCCTTGCTAGCACTAGGAGACAGTTTGGTTTGTGAATTGTAATCGAGAATACTCGCAATAATACGCAGTAGGCATGCATCTTTTTTGTTTTGTATGTCGTTTTGACGGGCGACATCATCCGACGACGTCGATGAGACGCTCCATTTGTTGAAGAAAGACATGGCGGCGATCACTGAGTGCGCATTTACGATGCCATCCTGCAGTGACGAATCCTGCACAATCGGCACTGTCGCCATTTGGAACGCCGTTTTCAGTTCTTCATCAACAATTCTACTGCTGTCGAGAGTGACAACGACTGGGATGGGTGGAATCGGCAGGGTCGTGAGCATGAGATGAATTTCAGCTACTTCTTTCTTGGACAAAGACAAACGCATCTTGTGTTAGACTCAAAAGCGCCCAATCGCACAGTCTTGTGTTGCCTCACAGGACAATTGACATGACCGCTGTGACACTGTATCGCAATTTTATTTTTTCCCACGCCAATCTAGCGCTCGAACGAAGAACGACAACATGGACATAATACGCTCAAAACACATTGCAAACAGCAGACACGTGGATCACACGACTTACAGCCGCACACAGTGCTATGCTGTTCCCTGTCGCCAATATTCAATAGACTCGCACCTTGAACTGGGTTTCCAAACCATCTGAATCGCCAATGCGCGTGGCCTGTTTCGCCCAAGGGAACGGTGTGGAACCCGTCCATCATGTAAAGTTGATCGACAACTTTATCGAATGGGGTAGGATTATATTCGACGGGCAACACGGCGTAATCGTTCTGCGAGATGGGCGGTGTCGCACAAGCCGGGCACACGGCATTGTGGGCTTGCATTCAAGTCGATTCTCGATGAATGTGGGTAGGAAGAGTACAATGAACAGCGTCACGTACATATATACGAATGTGTTTTCAGTAGATGAGATAAGAATGACGAGAGTATGTGTTTGTTTTCGACAACGGAATGCTTCTGCGGTGTTTCAGCACACCATACTGAGAAATATATATAAGCTTACACAGCAAAATGCGACATTCTTGCTCGTGTGGGGTGACGTATCTTTGTGTCGATGTCGCATGCTGTGCAAGCACCGCAGCATCCGGGTGCAAATGGAAGCGTACACCATACTCAGTCCACACATGGTGCGGAACAGAACGACCATGAACACACGGACAAGTCGGGAGGTCACAATGATTCCATGTTGCAGATTGCGAACATTTTTATGAGTAAGACTGCGTCCATTGCATTCCTGGAGTTGCAAGGAGCAAATGGTCGGAAATTTCACTTCAACGAAAATATTATGAAACAAATCCTCTTACCTGACCACAGTACACAAAATCAAAATACTGCCAACTACGCCAGCAACCTGCTGAAGCGCATCCACTTGCAGAAAATCTTCATACAGCCTGGGACAAACAATGCCTTCCCGTTTCCTCTCGGCCTGCGCATCCACGGGATTGTACCCAATGAATACTCCATCACGGGTGAAGCGTGGAATTATATTCTCCCACAGAAATGTAGCATTCAACTGCCGGTATGCATTTTCGAGTCGCGTGGCGACGAGAGTCTCATGGCTACGTGGGAGGAGGACTTTGCCAAGTGGAATTCTGAGAATCTCGAGACATTATGTGCAATGTCCGTGCCTGACACCGATATTGTCATGGTTCATTTGGAGCATCCTGTAGTGCAGCTCCTCGACAAGAAATTTTTGGAATTCGGCACCGTCGCTCCCTCAGCCCAGCTTACGAATACACCCAATTGGCGACAAATACCGCGTAATGCCTTTGGCAAAGCCTGTCAGTGGTTGCGCGATAACATTTTGAGTAAATCTAGTAAGACATTCGACTTGTCCCAACTGACACTGCACATTTCCAAGATCGATGGCTCAAAATTCACCGATCTTACTGCAGGATGTTTCAGTGACATGAAAATCTTGGGCACAGAAAATGTACAAGACATGAACGAAAAGAAGGAGACTTTTGCCAATATCGTTGTGCAGATGCCTTTTACAATCGATATCAAACTCGCACTGCACTACCGACTCTCCATGAACAGCCAGATTATGTATTGAGCACGAGGGGCGCAGTAGTGCGAGGTACAACACGATGTTTTTGACAGCGTTGGTCTTTTTCTATTTATGATAACAAACTCACCGCTTCATTTTTAAGAAAAATCAATATGTGAAATCCACAGGCTTCAAAAATGCACGTCGGCACTGACACGATGGAGATGCTTGACAGCGATGATACCGAGGCTGCGGTGCTCGCTCTCGAAGATGTTGCGTTGCGCTGTGCCAATGCCCGTCGTGTTTTGAGCGCTGTAATGCTGCAAAAGACTGCGCAGAATGAATGCTGTGAGACGGAGCGCTTGGCTCACAATCATCTCATTTCACAAGAACTTTCTGCCGACAACAAGAGAATGGAGCTTATCATGTCCACGCACCGTCGCACACGGAAGGAAAGCAAGTATCAGACCACGGCATAATACATTTGCCTTGTAATCAACGTGATGTCGTATCTATTTTGTTGTTTAATAAAAACTTGAACACAATGCACCGAACATCATTTGAAAGTATATAAGAAAGTGAATTTCTTCAATTTAGATTCCAAACGATGAAGCCACTGATTCGTCCACTTGTGTGTTTCTTCGTATTCGGTAGTTTGAACGCGGTGAGTGCGGTGACAGTGTCGAATGTGAAAAACTCAACAGGCACAAACTTGCACCGTTGCAAATTGTTCACTGCATGTCGACAGATTAAGGCGTCTTTCAGTGGCGGTAGTCTCAATCCATATTTTTGTGCTTATACCCACAATGGCCAATTTGAATGTCCAATGACCGGCTCTCCGCCAGCCTTACCAGCGTTGGTAGATTCAAATTGTCGAAACTTGGTTGAGCAGAAACCAGGAATTACTGCCCTCGACGAATTTATGTACCTGAGTACAGCAGATATCGAGAGCGAAGTGGCTTGTGTAGTTGACGCCATATTGCCCACTATGACACAAAACAACGGAGATTTCTCATCTTGGTTTAACAATCTATTCAAAATCTCCAGTGGTACAAACTTGACAGTGAATTATGGAACGAGTGTAACGACACTCAGTCTCGGTATCTTGCTTTCCGTACTAACATTGCATACAATGTAATTAGTATCGTGTTTATGCACAACTGGTTGAAAATAAAGATCGCATGTGTCCAACTATAAAAGAATGAGATACCCAACGAGAAAATACATACACAAATCGTCATGTTATTCGATACAGTGCATATTGCCCCTGCAAAGGGGATCATATTCATGATTGTGGGTGTACAGATCGTGAGTATGGTCAATGTTGCTGCATATGTACCTAAAGTTGAAGTTGATGATGTCTCCGCTTCGATTGAGACCTTTTCGAGTACATACCGCTGTAGTATGGTGAGAGAATGCCAGAGGTATCGAAGAGTAAACAACAGAACCGTAAGCGACCATGGTCGCCAATCGACTCAATACTACTGCGCTTATTCGTGGAAAAAAAAGGTATATTGTAACACATTTGATCCGCCTCCACCTGCCTTTGACACCTCAATTTTCAAGAAACAAACGTGTGAACAGCGGACAGAAGGTAGGAATGGCATGACGAAGAACGACGAGTTTTTGTACTTACAGGGGTCTGTCATTGACAACGATATTGAGTGTAACAAGCCATCGTTTTTGTGGACTCTCTTTACATCAGACGGCAACAGGGTGCTCTGTAGTTTCATTCTCGGTGCGACGATTGCAGGTCTCAGCCTTGTTCTGCTCATGATCTAATATGTGTGGTTTATCGTCTCTCGTCGACTTGATGCACGGAATTGCATCGAAAGACTCTCCTCTCCCACGGTGGTTTGTGGTGGTAATCGGCGGGATAATCTCTTATTCGCTTTGGTGTGAACGACAGTATGTTTGCACTTGCAGGAGAAGGAATATTTGTGAAAATAAACGTCCAAAAATTAAGCACAAAAGTACACAGTGCTTCACTACGTTCCAAAACGTTGAGTGGTGTTGTCTTGTACGGAAATAGGACGTTGTCATTTTCTCGAAAATCAGACATCTGTTCATCGTCTCTGTCGGCCAACCGAAACAAATCATTCATGTCCAACAAAAAAGCATACAGTCCCGTCGAATAATGGGGAGCAAGATCCGGTTTAATGCCAGTTGTCTGCATATTGTGCTGTGTATATACTATAAAGTCAAAGCACGCAAGCGCTTCAATCCTTTCATGCAGCTCTCGTCCGATATATTCTTTGAAAAAGACCTGTACAATGTTGATAGCAACGCGTCGTTCTCCTGACTTGCACCGCAAGAAACATCCAGACAGATCGGTCCACACGACGCGGAAACCTTTTCGCCCGGTCCACCAGCATGTTGCAGAATGTCCCATTTCTTTCAGTTTTCGACACAGCAGTGCGGCTGCCAACATGCACTCAGCAATCTCTTGATGTTTCACACACAACTGAGCAAGTGTCAATCCGGCGGCAAACGACGCATTCAGACTTTGTTTGAATTCCAATGGTGTTGTACCGACGGGAGGATATGCGTCCAAATCCACGTACCCAACATACATGACGATTTCATCACCTCTTTGCATATCTCTCATGATGCATTTTGTGTTGTGAATGGTAGTTGGATGCATTACAGATACAAGTTCGGTGTATGGAAATGTGTTTTGCTTTCGCAATAAAACAAGGAAATCGTCGATGGAGGATACGAGTTGGTCGCATCTGTATTTCAGGGTGCCTACAGGACTGAGCTTAGGACCTTGATAGGTGATATACCATGTGGTGTTTTTCTCCGGTGGTATACGCGTTTTCAACACATTTTCAGTATCTTCCATTTATTTATCAAATCAATTCTTTCAGTACTCCGATTCTCCAAGAAAATGCGGTTCTCTCACATGAAATAATTGCATCCTCTTATATAGAAGCACGTGACACTATCTCGCGATCTACGCTGCTTCAATCGGTGATGATGGCATGGTGCGATGAAGGCGTGCTAGTTTGAGCAGACAGTCGGCAATCTCCTCCATCCTCTCGGGCGAAAGTGTGGTGAATCCGTCAGAAACAAACCATTTTTCAAGTTCTCCACCGTCAACTATGTTTTCCGCTGCGTTAAAGAGCTTAAGCAATGGAGCGTGCATTGCTTTTTCTAGTGTCTTCACGGCCGAATCAATCTCACAGACGTTGGAAATATTTTTCTCTTCTTGTTTGTTTGCATTTGCATCGGAAATTACAACGGGGTCGATAGTGACGGGGTCGATAGTGACAGCATCGGTAATGACAGCATCGGTAATGACAGCATCGGTAATGACAGCATCGGTAATGACAGCATCGGTAATGACAGCATCGGTAATGACAGCATCGGTAGTGACAGCATCGGTAGTGACAGCATCGGTAGTGACGGCATCGGTAGTGACGGCATCGGTAGTGACGGCATCGGTAATGACGGCATCGGTAATGACAGCATCGGTAATGACAGCATCAGTAGTGACGGCATCAGTAGTGACGGCATCGGTAGTGACGGCATCGGTAGTGACGGCATCGGTAGTGACGGCATTCTCGCCAACGACATTAGAGACGGAATCAGCATCAGAAGATGACATGGCGGTGTCAGTGCGGCGTTTTTTGGTGTGTGACTGAGGCATGTTGCAATTTTATGATATTCCACAACAATGTGTAACTTTTATAGAAGTTTTTTTGGTGTTCTATATTTGGATTTTTGGGTGACACGAATGGAGTTTCGCACGTAAAAGCGACTGCACAATCATTTACGCATGCATTCAAAACACACAATGCTTCGTATGCATGGGGCGATGCAAGGATGGACGACTATGCAACGGACTGAAAATACACGGAAAATGACAGAAATGATCAATGAACATATCAGCAAAGTGCCGTCGGAAATGACAATGCCGGAAAACACCAAATCGCTACAAATGGTCTCGGAAGGTGCGATTTTAAACCTACACTTTCTTAAAAACTGCTCACACCGTACGGAAGAATATTGCGCCGTGGAAGAAAGCAAGTGGACCTGTTGGCACCAAGATGGTTTGTTGGTGTGGCAACAACGCTCGATGAACGCTGAGAATTACAGCGCATGCACTTACTATGAACAGAGTCATTCTCCTGTTTTTGACAAGAATGACCAAGCAACTCTTGCTGTATTGCTCGCAGCATGCAGTCACGGTTGCACTTCACATCTGCGCCGACTTTGCAAGCGAACCAAAAAACAAAGACGAATGTGTCGCAACGATCAATTGTTGCACGGTAGTGTAACAGTTACCAGTTTCATGCTCGATGTTCTAGAAAGCACGACGCGCGTGCAATTTGTGAGCGACCGAACAGTTTCAAAAAATACAGAGCGCACGGTGTATTCGACGCCCAAAGCTGTCAATATATGCTACACAGGCACTGTGAATGGTACCATTGAAGTGGCCGCAATTCGCTCTGAGATGAGCCAAGCCAGCAAACGCGGTCCATGTGGCAGTGAAATTCATATCGATACAAGCATGGGAGTAATGCAGATTTTCGGCAACAACTCTGGCTCGCGAAAAATTACATGCAAGGCATTCCTTAACGTGGGTGATGCAAATTTTATCGTCAGCCGAGTATGTGCCATGGTAAGAATGTGTAATGAATGTATTTATTCTTGTACATATATGCACACTATGTCCTGCCATCTTATGCGAACCCCGCACACAAACATACGAGCAGCTCAAGGTGGTTCAAAGTTCCGATCTCGTCATGCATATGCTGGTCCTCTATGGAAATACGGGCTGCAAGATGGATTTATCGACCAGCGGTTACACAGTTGCTATCATCCGGAAAATGTTGCCGGTTTGTGTCTACACACCATGTATCGAAGAACATAACATTCATGCCATCTTCCGATGGTCATCCGTACTTCCAATTCTTGAAGCTGCGCAATCCGCCACTACTCCAATTCCACTCGCGCTCACGCAAGACAAAGAAAAGGACGCGAGCAGTGCATCTTCGACAGAGGATTTCTTGACAGAGACTGGGCTAACGCTGAGTATTACAACACTAGGCACATGCATTTATCGTTTCGGTAAAAAACGGACCCGTGAGATATACGACCGTGTCGCACAAGAAAACCACTCTGAATCGCCACAGATAGCGCATTATTCAGCTGAAACAGAAGCGCGTATTTTCAAAATGTGCAAATACATACATACCGTCATCGCAACTTCGTAGAAAACACTTTGGTGCCGAAGTTGGTGAAAGACTTCTGTTTTGAATAAAATCTTGATTTTGATGAACGAATCTACATGTGTAATGTTTATAATTTTGTCACCAATGTGTGCATGAAGGATTCTGTTGTTTCTGGCAAAGTTCAGCTGTGCCTAACCGAAATCAGGAAGATCACCTGTTGTGTCTAATGAAATATTAACGTGTGGTCCATCGTCGACTGGCACACCTATTGGTATGAGTGACGTGTCGTCTGGCACTGCGGTCTTGTTTTTAAAATTTTGATCATGTGCCATGATATGAGACATGACTTATTTATAAAG
>Ga0306896_1000056_pt1 | contig 24674 bp, 36 predicted proteins | sample AntRauMFilla1562_FD_190412 | JGI IMG/M metagenome (GOLD analysis project Ga0306896, IMG submission 190412) | Saline lake microbial communities from Rauer Islands, Antarctica - Metagenome Filla 1 #562 (v2) (version 2) | ecosystem: Environmental > Aquatic > Non-marine Saline and Alkaline > Saline ... | reverse complement strand
TGCAACCGATACCCACATCGACCCCGTTGGATCACTAGTTGGTCAGCGTGGTGTGCGCGTATCGACCGTCATGAGCGAGCTTGGTGGCGAGAAGATCGACATCATCGAATGGTCACCCGTACCAATCGAATTTATCGAAGACGCGCTATCGCCTGCCCAAGTCCTTGAAGTCCGAGTGCAAACCGAGCCCAACGCCGAAACCGGCGAGCGCGGTCACGCGGTAGTCGAGGTCGCAGGCGATCAGCAATCACTAGCCATCGGGCGCGGCGGGCAAAACGTCCGCCTGGCAGCCAAGCTAACTGGCTGGAAGATCGACATCGTGTCAGCTGCCACCGGTGAAGATCTAGCCGAAGCAGACGGAAGCGCCAGCGACACCCTTGAGGCACCAACTGGTACCGTAGCCAGCGACGAAGCCGATATGCTTGAAAGTGAAGACGCCACCACAACAGCCCCAGACATCGAAGAAGTCCTAGAAGCCGAGAGCGACACCCAAAATCGAGACGCGTACGGCGCCTTTGAAGAAAATGAGGTTGACACACCAGAAGAAGCTGAGGAGCAACTAGCCGAGGCAGAGGCAGGCGCCAGTACGCTTGGTGAAGCCGAGGTAGAAGTAGCTGATATGGACGAAGGTAATTTTACCGACGGCCTATCGTCCGAAGCAGACATCAACGACACCAGCACTCCCGGTGAATCAGAAATAGATGAAACCGAGGTAATGGAAGATGAGAAGGTGGAAGAAGAAGTGAAAGTGGAAAAAAAGAAGAAGTAACCAATTGTAGAAAACAAAATATAAAAAGACCGCCGGAATCCCAAGGGATCCGGCGGTTTTGGTTTATTTTATCGATCACAACCCATACTTCTCCCTCAGCTCAGTCGTAAATACTTGCAGCGCCGCTGCGCTTCGCAACCCGCGCTGATCGCGCACATCTATTATGTAGATAGTTTCATTTTTCATGGTGTACAACAAAGAAAAGTGCGTCTTGGCTAGCTTGCGCTCATGCACTTTCTCGAAGTGATCAAACTTGCGCCCGCTGTGTGGACTTATTTTGATTGTAGCGATACTGGCTTTTAAAGTATCGCGAGCGGATTGCCAGTTTAGCTCCGGGCGCTGGGCGCAGTATTGCTTGAACCAGCGCAGGCCAAGGGTCGCAGTTTCGAGGTATACCAACTGCATACCCTAAGCGCGTGGAGTGACTTTAGGAAATTGTGCGTCTGCGGGTGCAGCTAGCCAATCATCAACGGCGGTTTCAGACAAAACCTTACCTTGATCTACCAGTGCTAGGGCGGTATCGATCAGCCCGTAGGTTGCTTCGCGCTCCTCGATCAAGCTCGCAATTGCTTGATTGGCGATATACGACGCAGATCGATCTTCAAATTGCGCGATTTGCTCTAATCTAGCTTTAAGATCGCTGTCGATCCGAGTGGTAAAGGTTGCTGTTTTTGCTGCTGGCGCTTTTGTGTTCATATGTAAGACATTGTAGCACAACTTGCTATCAGCGCAATTTCTTCCCCTTCCCCCAATTTCGCGCTACCATATCCTCATTATCGATCGCTAATTTGAATTTGTATGATTAAAGTTTTTGGACACCAATCCCCCGACACCGACTGCACTGGCTCGGCTATTGTGTGGGCGTGGTATTTGTCGCAGCACACTGGAAAAAGCGCTACACCATATGTGTTGGGCGAGCTCAACAAAGAAACGGCGTTTGTACTTGGTCGGTTTGCTACCCCAACGCCAGCGCTACTGGAATCAGTCACTGCGGGCGACGACGTGGTGATTGTCGACACCAACAACCCCCAAGAATTGTTCGATAATATCAACGACACCAATATCATCGAAGTCATCGACCACCACATGTTGACCGGCGGTATCGCGACCAACACCCCAACTACGGTCACCCTGCGCCCACTGGCTTCAACCTCCAGCGTGATGTATGGCCTGATGGGCGACATCGAGCTGCCCGAGCATATCGCTGGCATTTTGCTGTCTTGTATCCTATCTGACACGCTCGCTTTTCGTAGCCCAACCACCACCCCACACGACAAAGACATCGCCGAGAAACTCGCGGCGCAACTGGGGGTCAATATCGACGACTTTGCTGCCGAGCTGTTTGCTGCCAAAAGCGACATCAGTGACTTTAGTGACAGTGGTCTGATCAAGCTCGACAGCAAGAAGATGACCGTTGGCGACCTCAACCTGCGCGTATCGATGATCGAGACCACCAACCCAGCCACGGTGCTCGATCGCAAAGCCGGCATCGTCGAGGCGATCAACCAGCTGGTCGAGTCAGAAACTGACGTCGATGAAGTACTATTTTTCGTGGTAGACATTCTGGAAGAAGCCGCTACCGTCTTGACCCACAACGACCGCGTGAAAGACATAATCGCCAAGTCATTTAGTGTCACGGTTGATTCTGACACCGAAGTGCTGCCTGGCATCGTCTCGCGCAAGAAGCAAATTGTGCCGAACCTGAAAGTCTAAATTCGCTAGGAGTCAATCCTACCTGTTAATAGCGCTGCTGTGGGTCCGGCCCTAGCGGCGCTATAATCATTGGTATAACTATAGACAGTATTTATGAACACATCAATCACCTATCCAACCAGTATTGCGCTTGCCTTGTTGCTACTAGTCGCAACGGTAGCGTCGGCACAAGAAGATACCGCCACGCAAGACGTCGAAGCGGTTGCAGCTGAAACCCAACCAGTCGTGACTGACCTCAGCGACCAGCAATCAGTTCTAGATGAGCGCGCCCAAGCGCGCGTTACCAATCTGGCGGCCAATGTCAGCAACCGCATGGACGCGGCCGCCAACCGCTTACAAAATATCAGCACCAGACTTGAAAGCCGGATCGCGATTCTAGACGCAGCTGGACTAGACACGACAGGTGCGCAAGTCGCCCTTGCTTCAGCCCAGACCTCACTGAGTGCTGCCGCCAATGACCTCGCTCGAATCGACGTGGTAGTGCGAGCAGCAGTCACCGCCGAAAACCCGCGCGCTGCCTGGGCTGATGTACGCGCCACCTACACCAACATCAAAGACCAGCTCACCGTAGCCAAAACCGAGATCGAAGCCTCAATCCAAGCGCTCAAGGATGCCGCACGGACTCCGACTAGTAGCCCCAACAGCAACCCCACCACCACAGCCCAATCAGCTGATACTATAGAGACAAGTGATATTACCAGTGAAGCGACACCTGAATAACCTGTATCTATGGAATCAGAAAAAACTCCCGTCCAAGCGCCTGACATTTCGCAAGAAGAAATGAAGATGCCCGAAAATGCCCGAGGCCGTGGACCAACCGTCAAGACCGAGGCAACCCCCGTCAACGGTGTGATTATTGTGATGTTGGCGCTGCTGTTGGTTCTGATCCTGGGCGGAATGTACTATTGGTTTAGTCAGTTATCCAGCCAGATCACTCCAGCGCTAGTACCAAGCGTCGAGCGGCCCAGTGCAGATGAGAACAACGAACCTGAAAGCACCACCGCCGAAGCAGCCGTAACTACACAAGGTGCGCTCAGTCCCTCAAACGAGATCATCGCGATTGAAGCCGACCTTAGCGCTACCAGTCTGAGTACTCTCGATAGCGAGCTGCAAGCCATCGACGCCGAGCTAGAAGCAGCCCTAAGAGAGTAGTAGCAAATCCAAGTCATCGCCCTCAAACACCGATCGTTGGTCGGTGTTTTGTATTGTTCATACCATAGTTATTCCTTGCAATTCTCACTCAATTTCGTACACTACGATCCACTATGTCACATTCACACAACGTCAATTGGAAAGAAGCTTTTACTCTTGAAGAACTACCAAACTCACAAGTAAAGATCAGCGGCGAGCTCCCCTACGCCGAGCTGGCCAGCGAGCGCACAGCTGCAATCGTGTCGCTTGGCAAGCACGTGCAGCTAGACGGCTTCCGCAAAGGGCACGTGCCCACGCCAGTACTGGAAAAGCACGTTGGCGAAATGAACATCCTCACCGAGATGGCAGAGCGAGCTATCGCGCACTCATACCCACACATTTTGGCTGAATTCGAAGTCGACGCTATCGGCCACCCACAAATCGAAGTCACCAAAATCGCCCCTGAAAACCCCCTAGGCTTCACCGCCACAGTAGCGGTCGTACCCAAATTCACCCTGCCCGACTACGAATCAATCGCCAAGGAAGTGAATCTTGCCAAGCCAACCGATCAGGTGACCGACGCCGAGCTAGACGAAAAGATTGCCGAGATCCAAAAATCAAAGCGAGCCTACGACCGCATGCAAGAGCTCAGCAAAGCAGAAGCTGCATCAACTGCCGACGGAGAAGAAGGTGCTGACAAAAAGCAAAGTATGGAAGAAGTCCAAGCCAAGGTAGACAAAGACAACGACGCGCCGCTACCAGAGCTCACCGATGAATACGTGAAGACTCTCGGCCAGCCAGGCCAATTCGAAAACGTCGAAGGCTTTAAAACTGGCCTACGCACGCATCTAGAGACCGAAAAAGCCCAGCAAGTAGCAGCCAAGCACCGGGCTGATATTACCGACGGCATCATCGCCAAAACCGACATCACTCTACCGCAAATCCTGATTGATTCCGAAATCAACCAGATGTTCGCCCAAATGGAAGACGACCTCAAGCGATCAAACCTCAAGATGGACGACTACCTCACCCACATCAAAAAGACCAAAGAAGACATGGCGACCGAATGGAAGCCAGCCGCCGAGATGCGGGCCAAGCTGCAACTAGTCCTCAACGAAATCGCTAAAGACAAAGAGATTACTCCAGACGAAAACGAAGTAGCCAGCCAAACCGCCATGCTCAAAGAAAAATTCAAGGACGCCGACGAACACCGAGTGCGGTTGTATGTAGCGTCAATGTTACTAAACGAAAGTGTGATGAAGCACTTGGAACAGATTTAAACTACCCAGCAGACATAAAACAGCCAGTGCGTACACGTGCTGGCTGTTTTATGTCTGTTAGTTTCAGATTTGCAGCAATGTAGCCAATTCTATAGCGCCCCACCTTGGCGAGTATCCCAAATTCGCAATATTTCAATCCGTACATCAGTCACTCGATACACAATTGTAAATGGCGTACGGGCAACATGTAGCTCGCGTGCTCCAGCTATATCTTCTGAGGTGTGACCGATAAAAGGATTGGCCTGCAACATTTGCTTACAGGCGAGAAATTGTGTCTGGGCCCGAACGACACCTTCGGGGAACACTGTTTGATAATATTGTCGATACCATTTCAAATCATTCTTTGTGGTAGGTAGAAAAACAATCTGCATGATTATAGTTTGATGTCTACCGTTGGCTCCGGCAACTCATTATCGGTACCCCAACTCATAACCCACTTTGTCATCGCTTCTTCAGATATAAACTCACCTTTGTCAGCCAAGGCAACCGCTGCGTGAATCGCATCGTGCTTTTCTTGCTTGGCCTGCAACATCGATTCGATAGCGCGTACAGCCAACTGTGCGGCCGAGCGATCTTCGCGCGCAGCTTGTGCCTCTAGTCGTTTTTTGACCGTCGCGTCGAGACGAATAGTATATGGAGTGGTGGTAGCTTTTGTACTCATGTGAATACATTAGCATACAGAGTGTACATAGTCTAGGTGTAACAAGCGCGTATGAGTGCAGGTAGATCAGTGCTAAGCTGTACGTAATGTCGAAGTTACTAAACGAAAGCGTCATAAAGCACTTGGAGTAGATTTAAAAACGTACCGAAATCACAAAACTCACGACCAAAGGTCGTGAGTTTTGTTTTGACAAAAAATTGATATATATATATATATGATCAATACATGACAACTTTGTAGAAAGGAGAATGTCATGGACGACAACACAATCGATCGGAAGCCAATCTGCATCAAACCGAGTGATGGCCAACAGCGCGGTGAAGTATATCCTGGCGGCGGAGCGTCATCATGACCAATCCAAACCGAGGTCGTGTATGGGTTCCTCCGATCATTCGCGGCAACAAAGATGACGGCGGAACCGCCATCATCAGCCCGATCGACACGATCATCTAAACTACGACGGCCAGCGCGTATACGTGCTGGCTGTTTTTTTACCTTAAATCTGCTACGATACACACACGTGCTTCGGCACCTTGGAATAACTGAAATTTGAAACTATTTATGAAAAAAGAAACCCTACCGACCCACAACTACCTGGTACCAATGGTGATTGAGAAGACCGCTGGCGGTGAACGATCCTTCGATATCTATTCACGCTTGCTCAAAGAGCGTATCGTATTTGTATCGGGCGAAATCCGAGATGAAATGGCCAACTTGATCGTGGCGCAGCTACTCTTCCTTGAAAGTGAAGATCCCAAGAAAGACATTTTCCTGTACGTGAACTCACCAGGCGGAAGCGTGAGCGCTGGGCTATCGATCATCGATACCATGCACCACATCAAGCCCGATATCGCTACGGTCTGTATGGGTATGGCGGCGTCTATGGGGTCACTGATCTTATCGCAAGGCACCAAAGGCAAACGCTTTATCTTGCCCAACGCCGAGGTAATGATCCACCAGCCGTCAGGCGGCGCCTATGGCCAAGCGTCTGATATCGAGATCACCTCTCGCCACATCATCAAGACCCGCGAGCGACTCAACAAAATGATGGCCAAAGCGACCGGTCAAAAGCTCGACAAGATCGCCAAAGACATGGACCGCGACTTCTTTATGGACGCCGATGAGGCCAAGAAATACGGCATCGTGGACAAGGTCTACAAATAGAGTAGCTAAACTATAACTACTAAAATACCAAACGAAGGGTAACCCTTCGTTTGGTGTTTTACAAACCCCTCACAATCCAGTACAGTTTGTACTACACCGTCACGACTGATTATTTAGATAGAACACAGACCCATGCCACCATTGATATTTTCTCTTGCGCTCGGTGGCGCGCTCTTGCTGGGAGTAGTGGCCGGATACGTGTTTCGTTACCTGCATGCACTGTCCCAGAAAAATTCGATTGAACTTGAAATAAAAGAACGAGAACTACAAGCCGAAGCCAAAGTCCACGAAATAATTGAAAAGGCTGAAGCCAAGGCCGATCGTATCGAACAAGACGCCAAGACCGAACGCAAAGACAAAGAAACCAAACTAGAACAAAAAGAAACCCGCCTAGAAAAGCGCGAAGAGCTGCTTGATGTACGCCAAATCGAGATTGATTCTAGCAAAGAGGCCCTCGAAGCCAAGGTAGCCGAGATCAAATCGATCAAAGCCCGCCTGGATACCCACGTGAGTGAAGTCGACCAAAAGCTCGCAGTAATCGCTGGCCTAACCCAAGACGAAGCCGTCGAGCTGATGTTTGCCAAGGCAGCCGTCGAGCGGGCAGAAGACCTGCGCGCGCGTATCGAGAAGGTCGAGCGCGCGGGATCCGAGGTATACGAAGCCAAGGCAACCAACCTGCTGCTAGCAGCCATCCACCGCGTGGGCAATACGATCTCACCCAACCTCATGACCGCGCACGTCGAGCTGCAAAGCGACGAGCAAAAAGGCAAGATCATCGGCAAGGAAGGCCGCAACGTGCGCGCGTTTGAGCGGGCCACTGGGGTGGATGTACTGGTTGATGAATCGCCAGGATACATCGTACTATCGAGCTTTGACCCAGTACGGCGCGAGATTGCGCGGGTGGCACTAGAAGAACTACTCAAAGATGGCCGAATCCAGCCAACCAAGATCGAGGAAGTGGTGACAGAAGCCCGCGCTCAGGTCGCCAAGACCGTGCGAGCAATGGGCGAAAAGGCCGCCTACGATGCCAACGTACCCAACCTGCACCCCGAGCTGATCACTATCCTTGGCCGGCTACACTTCCGCACCAGCTACGGCCAAAACGTGCTCTATCACTCGATCGAGATGGCCAACATCGCCGGGATCATCGCCGAGGAAATCGGCGCCAATGTCGCCGTGGCGCGCGCAGGTGCCTTGCTGCACGACATCGGCAAGTGCGTCAGCCCAGAGGTGTCAGGCACGCATGTCGAGATCGGGATCAGGATCTTACAGAAATATGGCGTGTCAGAAGAAGTAATCCTCGCCATGCGTGCACACCACGAAGAGTATCCATATGAAACCCCCGAGAGCATCATCGTGCAGGTGGCCGATGCGATCAGTGGTAGTCGGCCGGGCGCGCGGCGCGACTCGATGGAAAACTATATCAAGCGCCTGACTGATTTAGAAAATATCGCCAAGAATTTAGTGGGCGTCGAGCGCGCATTTGCGATCGCCGCTGGCCGCGAGATCCGCGTGCTAGTGAACCCCACAGAGCTAAACGAATACGAAACCAACACTCTAGCCCGCACCATCGCCGCGACTATTGAATCACAGCTGCGCTACCCAGGCGAGATCAAAGTGCACGTGATCAGAGAGACGCGAGTAGTCAGCTACGCCCGGTAAGCTAAACATCGTACATAGAAAAACCGCGCTCAGGTTGAGCGCGGTTTTGCTTAGTTACGGCGATGATCTCAGACCATCGCGGCCAGATCAGGTCGACGAGGACGAAACACTGATTTTAGCTCTCTTGACACTTTGACTAGACTTGACTAGACTATATGTATGAAAACTGTATCAACCTACGAAGCCAAGACTCACCTGTCACAATTAATTAACAGCGTACAAGATGGTGCGTCAGTAATTATTACCAAAGCGGGTAAACCGACCGCTGTGTTGACCCACTATAAACCTAGCCCGAGTCGCACCCCAAATACGCTACATAATAAAATCAAGCTGGCAGCGGACTTTGACCAGCTACCTGATAGCTTTACTAACCACTTCACAGCCTAGGTTATATGTATCTGCTTGATACCCATACGCTGCTCTGGTGGCTAGGAGACGCTGATAAATTGAGCCCAGCGCAACACGCTGTTTTGTCTGACCCTGATGCGGTGGTGCTACTCAGTGCCGTCACTGTCTGGGAAATTACCATCAAACAGTCACTAGGCAAACTCACTATTCCCAAAGACTTTTGGCAGCAAGTAGCCGCCCAAGGTTTTCACGATGTACCAATCAGCGCCGAGCATGCGCGCGGTGTTGGTACGCTGCCCGACTTGCACCAAGACCCATTTGACCGATTACTTATTGCCCAAACCAAGTGTGAATCGTGCGTGTTACTGACAAGCGATAGTCAAATAAAACGCTACAAAGTTGAGTGTCTGTAGACAGTACATACACCCCTGTTACTTACCTCCCTTTCACCGCGGCGACAAACGATGTCACGTTGTGCTTAAGGTCTTGGATCGCTGGTTCGAGGATTTCCAAGTGGTACAACTCGGCGGCGCGGGCTGAGGCGATCACGGCGGTGTCAGGCGGCAGCGTGCCATTTGCGAGGTCGGCGGCGGCCTTAGCTGTGTCGACATACTCGGTGATCACCGTCCCCTTCCACACTCGATCTAGGTACGACTGGCACTGCCCGATTGCTGGGCGCTGCGAGGTAATGGTGTTGATATGCGCCGAGGTTGTGCCAGGTAGTACCAGCAGATTTTGGTTGACTTCAATGGAGAAGAAATCCTCCACGCTACATACGTGTTGTGACAAGCCACGGATTGATGATTCCACAATCCCACTGAGCGAATTTTGAATCGGGAAAATTGCCAAGTCGATCGCGCCTGATTCGATCGCTTGCAAAAGTGCGGTGATCTCCACCAGCGGTACGATCTCGACCTTAGTCAGCGCATGCGCCTCCACATATTGCAACGCAGCCTGCTCGGTAAAGCTTCCGTACGCTCCCATGATGCCGATTTTCATAGCAGCCATATTAGCAACTGCGCGGACTGATCGCAAACCATAATAAATTACAACACACTTTTTACCTGTGCACACAATTGCGCCAACCGTATTTGTTGCTATATAATGCTCACATAGCCAATTACAACTGGCGACTGCGAGAAATCACACTCGCCTTAGCACTTAAATTCCAATCCTATGAACAAAGCAGATGTCATCAGCAAAGTACACGAAGTTCTAGACACAACCAAGGCCGACGCCGAACGAGCAGTAGACTGCGTGTTTGAAACTATCCAAGCCGCTATGAAGGACGGAGACCAAGTATCAGTTGCAGGATTCGGAATCTTCGAAGCCAAGATGCGAAACGCCCGAGAAGCTCGCAACCCACGAACTGGCGAAACAGTTCAAGTACCAGCCATGCGAGTACCAAAGTTCCGAGCAGCCAAAGCGCTGAAGGATTCAGTCAAGTAACCAACAGTCAAGAATACAAAAAGCACCCCAAAGGGTGTTTTTTGTTACCCACAAGCGCGGCTTGCCAAAGCGCACCACAAGTAGGCAGAAGATGCTACAATATAAGAGTAGTGGAGGTAAAACACTATATATGTGGAGATACGTATAGAGACTTACAGCCGCTATTTCTCATCACAAAGAAAGACAAAAGAGCTCCAGCCGGGCTCTTTTGTTGTTTGTGCTGGTTGGAGACTATTTTGAATGCTTGGCGGGATCGAACATCTCAACCAATAATGGAACGTTTGGAAACAAATCAAACTGATCGACGTTTTCCTTATTAATCCAATCAATTGCTATACATTCGTCTGAGGGAGTAAAGTTTAAGTGTTCGAGCTTTGTTTCAAATAGAATGTTAGCCGCCCACTGTCCATTTTTACGCATCGGTCCATGGATAAAATATGAAGGCTGACTGGCTATCCAAGTAGCTTGCAAACCCATTTCTTCTTCTAGTTCCCTTTGCAATGCAACTTTTGTATCCTCACCCCAATCCAAACCACCACCTGGAATCTCCCATTCTCCACTAGCTTCCTTGGTTATTAAAAACTTATCTCGCTCCTCGTTTAGTACAAGTGCTTTGACACTAATACGGTAGAAACAATTTGGTACTTCAATCATAAATAGAACTTATTTTATAAAGTGCCAAGACGCGTTGTCTCCCGCTCTGTATTAAAATAATCTAACAAATTAACGACCAAGTAGCAATAAGTACTTAGGTCTCAGAATCCTGATCCCGCAGATTCACGGTCATTCTGCGGGATTTAGGGTTTATATTGTGATTAATAACCAAACTCTGAATAGGTGATATTCTTTTTATAGTTTTCTATTGCGACTTGTATATAATCGATTATATTGTCAGGCAGTTCGTCTAATGCAAACCAACTAAGCTCATCACACTTGTGCGGTTCCATATTTTGAATTTCTCCAGTATATGATTTTGCCGTCATGAAGAAATCTATTCTTTCATCATGAGCTGCCTTTCGATGCATGATGTGCACCATTTCTAAATCGTCTGGCTTTATATTAATACTGATCTCTTCTTTTATTTCCCGAACACAACCTTCTCGAGCAGTTTCATTTCCATCAAGGTGACCAGCTGGGACACCATAAAAACCGTCCATAAAACCAGTTTGGAAGCGACGCTGTAAAAGAATTTTATTATCTTTAATTAAGAATAAGTAAGACGAGCCGATGTAAGTAAATCTATTTGACATGATTTCATTATAACAAAGTTAGGTAATAGTGAGGTGGGATAGGGGAATCGATCCTTACAGGATCAGTAGACCTTTTGGACAGATTAAGTCGCTTCGCTCATAATCTGACTCAAAAGCTTTTCGATTCCCCACACAACCTGCCCCCGGCAGGTTGTTTATCTCCGCACCGCGACAACAGAAAAGCCGTCCCTTGCGGGACGGCTTTTCTCGTTGGCGGTGCGGGATAGGGGAATCGAACTCCTGACTACTGCTTGGAAGGCAGTCGTTATACCATTTAACTAATCCCGCTGGTGCTGTTGCGTCTATGCTGCTTAAAGCTCCACAATCCTACCACAACCATCCCTAAATTCAACTAGACTGCTATACTATAGGCGCTATGAAACAATCTTCACATCTGGAATCAATTGAAGAAGAATTAACCAAGGTCAGCACGCAGGTCACCCAGCAAGCCACCCGGTTGCGTAATTCTACTTTTACGCGCTTTCCGATCGTGTTTTCGATGCTGACTACGTTTGGGTTGGTTGCGACCTTGTACGGCTTTGAGAAGGTGATCGATCGGATCGATTTCTTTACCCGCTACCCCGAGGTGCTCTTGCTGATCGGGCTGGCGACTCTGGCTGGCACTGGAACCTTGTACAAAAAGCTGCGCTAAGGCCAATGGTATACTTCCACATATGTCATTTATTACCGATACCTTTGTCGCGATCCTGACGGTCTACATCGCGTTTACCAACACACTGGCCCTGCAGATTACCAATTGGCTGGGCCCAGCAGCAGATACAACTGACGCTGCTATGGTGGAAGACGCAGTTGCTGAGCAGTCAGTATTTGCGACCCTGCCTAGCCGCCTACGATCGATCCCTGAGCTGCTACAAAACAACGCCGCTTATCAACAAGCCGCACTGATCGCTGCCACCGATCAAAGCGAGCCCACGGCCACCGATCCGATCGACGCGATTGTAAATATATTTTGTACCTTCCGTAGCGCTGACTCGATCCGCACCACCACGGGCACCGGATTCTTTATCGATGCCGACGGAGTACTGATGACCAATGCGCACGTGGCGCAATTCTTGCTGCTAGCTGATGCTGATCAATCAGGCAACGCTGAGTGCATCGTACGTACAGGCAACCCTGCCAGCCCCAAGTACACCGCGTCGCTGTTGTACATTCCACCAGCCTGGGTGCAAGAAAACGCCAGCGTGCTCAATGACGCCGTACCAATGGGCACGGGCGAGCGGGACTACGCGCTGTTGTATGTAGACGCGACTGTCGATGGCACTCTGCTGCCGACTGTCTTCCCGGCGCTGCCGTTTGATAGCGAGCTGCTCTCAAACCAAACCAAAGACGCGACCGTCACCGCTGCAGGCTACCCCGCAGGTGCATTATTGACACAGGGTGCGAGGGTAGACCTGATCCCATTGTCGGCTGTGACCTCGATTTCTGAGCTGTACACGTTTGGATCCAACCGCGCTGATGTGTTCTCGATCCGTGGCAGTATCGTGGGGGCTGAGGGGTCATCTGGCGGGCCAGTGCTTAATGCCGCTGGCGACGTGATCGGCATGATCTCGACCCGTGGCGACGACACTATCGACGGTGCAGGTAGTTTGCGCGCGATCACCCTATCGCACATCCACCGCACGATTCTAGAAGAAACAGGCTTTGGCTTGGCCGAGAGTCTCGGTGGTGACCTGACCCTGCGCTCTGCAATATTTGCCGATACCATGACGCCATTTTTGGTGGCAATTCTTGAGAACGCTGAATAGCAAAACTTACAGACAGAAGAAAAGAGCGGCCTGCGGCCGCTCTTTTCTTATCTTCAACCGTCTCTAGCTCACCTGCTTAGTGTAGATAGTCTGGGTTGGGTACGCAAAATCGATCTCTAATTTCTCAAACTCTTCCATCAAGGCGAAGTTAAAGGTTTGCTGGATATCAAGGAATTCGGCATAAGCAGCCGACTCCACAAAGTACACCACCTCGAATATCAGCGCCGAATCAGCAAAAGTCGTAAAGTGCACGCGGTCCAGGTGCATACCAGAAATATCAGCAAAGATCTGCTCGACAATCCCTGGCACCAGCTTGACCTTGTCTCGCGGCGTCTCGTAGGTAATCCCAAACTGAGACGAGATCCGCCTTTGCTCCATCTTTTTGAAGTTTTGCACGCGGGCGGTGGTCAGCTCAGCGTTGCTCACCACCAACTCCTCGCCTTGCAAGGTTCGAATGCGGGTTGATTTGATGCCGATTTTCTCGACCGTTCCAGAGTCTGTCCCTAGCACGATGTAATCTCCAATCCGAAATGGCTTGTCAAAGTAGATCGAGAACGACGCAAACAAATCAGACAAAATCCCCTGCAGCGCAAAGGCAATCGCGATACCCCCGATCCCTAACCCCGCGATCAGAGATGTCACCTCGATCCCTAAATTAGATAAAACAAATAGTGCCCCAAACACCCACAGCACAATCGATGAGATCAGCGTCAGCATGTCGGCCGCGGTCGCAGCTCCTGGGTCGACGATCCCGTCACCATCCTCGTCTTTCTCCACAAAGTTCGTAATAAAGTAACCGACGAAACACGTCGCCACTTGAATCCCCTGCCACACAAAGGCCGTATACAAGATTGCGTTTACAACCATATCAAGTGTGTCGGGCAAGGTATACAAGTGCAAGGCTGCAAACAACGCCACCAACATGTATACCCACGGGCGGATACTTTGGATTACTTCGACGATGGTGTCGTCTAGCTTGGCATTAGTTTTCTGCGCCAGTGCGTCGAGCCGTGCGATGAGCACAAACCTGATCAGCCAAGCCACCCCCGAAATACCCACAAACAGTGCCACCGCGATCAAAAACCGATGAATATCAAACTCACCCACCAGTGGCAGCTGAATTACAGCCGGAATAAATTGCGCCAGAAAGGCAGAAGCGGTGTCGTACATAAAATAGTGATTACAGTAGTAGTAAGTACACAGTACCAAATTGCCCCAGCCTTGCAAAGGAAAAACGCGCCCGAGGGGCGCGTTTTGGTTGATACAGATCAGTCGTAGCCATCGTAGCCAGGATTGATACCACCAACTGTTGGTTTTTTTGGTCTTCCAAGGAGATCACGTAGCTCTGGCTCCGCTGATGTTTCGTCAGCTTTTTTAGCCTGTTTGTAGCCACCCGTCTGATCACGCTGTGGTTGCTGGTTACTCTTTTGGTCAACTGGCGAACAGTCACCTGGGTTACTTACAAAAGTCCCACTTTTACTCGCAGTCATCATATTCCTCCCTGTAAAATTGTATACATCTCGCTCCATCCTGCCTCGGTGAGCGAGCTGATCCACTTGCATGCGGATCAGTCTTTAACTGTACTCCGAGGCGAAAAATGTGTCAATTACTGAGCGGTGGAAGTGGCTTGGTTTGTCTCAACGGTTGTGGTTGCAGTATCTACGGTCGAAGTAGCAAGATCTACTGCAATCGCGGGTGTGGTGGTAGCGACTGGATCTACTGGTGATGTCGCTCCTGATTGCTCCACTAATATGAGTGAATCAGCTACCAAAGCTAGAGCGGCTTGGCTTTGCTTTACAAACTCTGGGTAGCTATCAATCACCATCAGTTCAGTACGGGTGATTTGTAGTGCTGCAATGGTCTCAGTCAGCTTTGCTGCCAACTGCTCGTTTTCTAACCCAGCTGCTGCAGCGGTCACTGCGGCAATACCTGTATCAAGGGCGGTCATTTTGGTTGAGCGGTCGATTGTTTGTTCATCAGCTGTCAGCACCACTGGCACCACTTCTTCAAGGGTAACTTCTTCGCGCACCTGCAGCTCGGTCATAAAAATAATCAAGCGCTGAGTGCGAGCAATCACCTCAGACAAGGCTACGCGCGCGTCAAATTCAGTTGATTCATCGCTAGCCAGCTCAATTGCAGCTAGGATCGCTCGATCAATATCCTCGATCCGACGAGTGACATCGGCCAGATCTTTGGCATCCACGTCGCCATCAATTGCATCGCGCAGATCGCGCACGCGGGTGGTGCTCAGTTCCACTCGAGCCATCAGTTTGTTGTAGGCTGGCACGCTGGTGCTGGCGGTTTGCGGGATCGCTGCGCGAGATTGGTCGATCATATCTGAAATCAGCATTCCGGTGCGGGCTACACCAGGCTCACCCTGGTCAGTCGCACTGTCGTCACTAAAGGCTTGCGCTTGTACACCTAGGCTCGATTCAAAGGCGATAGTCGCGATCAGAGCTTCGTCGGCATCGGCAATCCGCAATACTTCAATCTCTCGCTTGGCGTTATCACTGTGAACCTTGACCGCAGCTGCTACCGATTCCTCGATTTCTTGGGTCAAGAGTCCATCATCAGCCAGTAGGCGTGCCTCGGCGATCCGGCGGTTAAGCCTGGTAGTCTCCCACTCTACCTTTTCATAACTACCCCAGGTAAGTGAACTGCGGACTTCTTCGTTAAATTGTACCTTGACCGCGTAGAGCGTATCGCCCGGCACGGTTCGCTCAGCCATAAACGGCACAAATACCAGCACAAATACCGCCGCTACCCCACCGAGCTTAAATAGCAGCTGGTACGGGATTGCAAATTGCCCAAAGGTATCAGTCAAAATCTGTGACTTGGTAGACGCTGCGCGGGTTTTGGGTGCTGCGGTCGTTTTCATCGACGCTGGCAATGGATGGTATTCCATGTACGACACAACTCGATCACGCAAATCAGCCTGTTCAGCCTTGGTGAGCTTCACAGTCTGTGATTGTATTTTTAGTTGTTCGCTGAAGCGTTTCATATTACAAATTTTTTTGGTCAGCTAGTTTCTTTCGCGCTGCTGCCTTGCGCTTTTCGTCGGCAAATTCGTCTTGGGCTTCGATCTTCTGCCTGAGTAGCTTCAGTCCCCGATGGATTCGCACTGATATGACGTTTTCTTTCTCTTCGGTCAAGGCGGCCATTTCTTTGGGTCCCAGTCCGTCGACAAACCGCAGGATCAGTACTTCTTTGTATACATCAGGCAATTCCTCGATCAATGCAAAGGCTTTGCGTCCGTCAATGGTCGCAGCCAGCGCTTCGGCCGAGCTTTCGGACAGCTCGTCAAACGACCCTTCGTCTACCCCGTCGATCTCGAGCAGAGCATCGAGCGAAGCTTCTTTCTTCTTGCGATACGTGTCGATGATCAGGTTGTTGAGTACTTTGTACAGAAACGGGCGAAATTGCTCGATCTCGTAGCCCTTTCGCACATACGACCAGACTTTGGTGTACGTGTCATGCACGAGGTCAATCGCCTTTTCGCGATCGCTAATCCGCATGCAGGCATGACGAAACAGCGCGTCGTTGTATTCTGCATATGCGTCAAGGAACCGTTGTTCGTGGCCACCTAGGTTTTCAGTTGATTGCTCGCCTGCCATGTTGTGACCATTATACTCGAAGACGGGCGAAGTAGCGATTTCTTACCTAGGAACGACATGAGCGAAAAGAAAGCGGCGCAGCCATTTTCTTTTCCGAATGAGTGAACTAGGCAAAGTAGCCAATTAATAAACGCTAGTTTATTAATTGGCTACTTTTCGCTTAAGCTCCAGCTAGGCGAGCTGCTTGATTCGCTCCACCAATTCGGGTAATTCTTCTACCAAAAAGTGGTTTTTGTCGGTAAAGGTGACCAATTCTGCCTCGGGCAGGGCTTCTTTATATTTCAAAGCGTGTTCGTAGGGCACGACGAAGTCGTCGGTGGAGTGCATGATGGTGATTTTTTTGACCTTTTCTTGGATACTTGAAAGATCAGATGCTTCAAAACTAAAAGATGCGCAGTCCATTCCATCTGGATCTTCAAAATACCCACACGGCCCTGCCAAGAGAAACAAGCCTTTTATATCTTGTTTTACTTCATTTTCAATCAAGTATTTTGCTAAAAACTGCGCACCTAAAGAAATACCAACTAAAATAACTGGACTCTCTACGACTGACAAATGACGTTCAAACCAAATCTTCCATTCATCATATTTGGCATTATGAGTGTTAGGCATAACTGGAATATCAAAGTAATGATCATCCCCTAATTCTTCCTTGACCGATAGTTTCCAACTTTTTCTTGGATTATCTTGTGGGATATCGCGTATTTCGCACGTTTGTAAATATTTCAAAAAATCTTCTTGATCAGAGAACGAATCACCTCCTCCAATTAAAATAATGTTTTGCTTTCTCATCCCCCTATCCTACTACAACCAATCGTATTTCCTAAATACCGCCAGTACCGCACCAACCACCAGCGCAATCACACCTAGCACCGCCACAAATGCCCAAGGCTGATCCATACCAGGCAGCGGCACGTTCATACCGTACAGCGAGGAGATAATCGTCGGGATGGTGAGCAGAATCGTCAGTACCGTTAGGGTTTTGATGCGGTTGTTTAGGGTATTGGTCAAAATAGCTTCGGCGGCACTGCGGACGTTTTGGATGGTCTTGAGGACCGACCGGGCCGAGTCGACCAGCTGCGCGTTGTCGATGGTGAGGTCTTCCATCAGCTCGTCGTCTTGGCTATAAAACGGCAAGGCGCGGGTTTTGGTCACTTGCATCAGGGCACTGTTGGTCGGCAAAACCGCGGCGATCATGTCGTTGAGCTTGTGTTCGTACGTCACAAACCGTTCAATTTCACGTGAACCAATCCGGCGCAGCTTGGCCCGATCACGGTGCACCGCGCGACGCAGCTTGACCAGCTCTTTTTCAAACGAATCCACGATTTCTTGCAGAATCTGAATGAAAAGCTTGGTTTTTTGGGTAGTGTGCACGATTATCTTGCCTTCGAGTAGTGGCTTCAGCTGTGGCACCGCCCTTTGAGCCACCGTCAACACAAACGATTCCCCGACGCAGATCATCAGTGGCGCCGTTTCAGTATCTTCTTTTTGATCAGCAAACGGGTACCGGGTAAAGAAATACGTGACCCCACCCGACCGCTCAAAGCGCGGCACCTCATAGAAATCAAGCGCATCTTCAATCAAAGCTTCGTCAAGCGACAATTCCGCAAACAACTCTGTCAGCTCCACCTCACCAGGCGCCACACAGTGAATCCACACCCCCGATCGAGTTTCGGATACCACTTTGAGTTCAGCGTCTTTGAGAGTGCGGAAATAGCGGGTGGTCATAGGATTTCTTGCTTTAATTGTTCAAGGAATTGGTGGAGGATTTCGGTGCGCTGCTCGGCCACTGCTTTGGCTGTATCGGTGTACATACGGTCTTTGGCGATCAGCAGCCGCTCGTAAAATAGATCCAGACTCTGCTTTTTCGCGTCGGCTGCACGATTGTTTGCAAACGGATCGGATCGATTATATAACGGGCGGCCCATTTGCCCGCCAGAGGAAAACGTCCGCATGATCGACACTGCCCCAGTCGCTTCCAGTTTGTCTGCGTCGCGCAATATCTTACCTTCAATGGTAGCTGGTTCTTCGGTCTTATTAAATGAACAGCGTTCGATTACTTGCATCACTAATTGAATCTTTTCTTGCGGATATTCTGGTAAGCTAGATAGTATTTCTTTAGTAAGAGCCGCACTTTCCGCTGGTGCCTGATCAGATTTTGGGTCGTTTTTAGCGTAAATGACGACGTCGTGCAAAAGCGCGGCTGGTATCAGCACATCGAGATCGCCACCTTCACTCGCGGCCAGCATTTCGACGTTCTTAAGTATCTGTAACGCATGATTACCATCGTGACTCGGGTCATTACCACGTTCGTCGATGATATGTAATGCTTGATCAATAAGTGTCTGGCGTAGCGTAGTTTCCATGCGCCCTAGTATACCAGACACCAACACCGCACTTGCAAAAGTATACAAAATGTATATTATATACAATATGAAAAGCTATACCGCCACCGAATTACGCAAAAAGTTCCACGAAGCCTACAATCAAGTGCGATTTGGGGGTGAAGCCATTACTATCACTCACCACGGCGACGACTCGGTGATTATGATCCGCAAGGCTGATTTGTACCCCGAGCCAACCGCTACCGAGCTGTTTGCAGCTGCCAGGCACAGTGGCGCCTTTACCGACACTGACGACGTGAACTATGAGTAACCAAACGAACGCCGTATGGCGCACAGGAGATATTGTACTTGCTCCGTTCCCCTTCGCCAATCACTCAATCAGCAAACTAAGACCCGCTATACTAGTAAGCAGCCTTCCTCACGACAGGTGGCTGGTGATTTACATCACCTCGGCTGACACAGTAGAAACTCTCTATGATGCACTGCTTGAGCCAGACAACCACAACAACTTGAAAAAGTCCTCGATTGCGCGCGTCAATCGCATGACGGTTATTTCAACCGAGATGATCCAGCGTCATTTTGGCAGCCTAAACAAAGCAGACAAAGCCCAGGTTCAAAACAAACTGCAAGCAATCAGCACTGACTTCTAACTCTGGTAGCGCCACCCAGATCAAGCATTGCCCAAATCCCTACCCTAAAAAACCCAGAGAAACCACCGACAATGCAATCGCCGTGGCCTTTTGCCAGTTCCAGTGCTCGTTGTAGAAGATGATGGCGAGGATGATAGGGATCAGGATGTACATTGATATAACTGTGTGAACAACAGCCAAAGTCCCACCATTACCTAAGGCGTACAGACTCATCCAAACAGCTGCACACATTATAATTGATCTGGTGAATGATAGTTTAAAGGCTGATAATGTTGTCCCCTCTTTCGCAGACGAAATAAATTTATATATACCATTCTTCCAGCACATTGAGAGAATAGATCCAAGGAAGATTCCCGCACTCACTGCTACCAATAGCCACCAAACATTGTTCCATAAATCTATCGCGTATTTATGCATAGCTGCAGATAAAGCTGAAATTACAGCACCAATGAGCACTAGAGTAAGTCCCGCCACTAAATTTGACTGCCTACCCCTTTCACTATTCGTGATCAATAGTAACGGGACTACCAAACCCAATCCTAACCCAATCCATTCTAGCGTTGAAAACCTTTCGTCAAAAAACACTAGCCCAAAAATAATTGCCAGTAATGGGGAAATGAGTTTATATAGAGGAAAAAATATTGTTGTATCAATATGTCTCAGTGCATACACTTTTGTTATTCCTGCTGTTGCAGCAATGACCCCAGCTAAAAAAGCAACCGTGACCGCTAGCCATATAATGTTATTAGTGCCACTAATTAAAGCTGCAAGGGGCACAGTTACTAATACCGACATAAGTCCACCATACAGACTAAACATCTCGCTACTGTAATCACGTTTAGCAGCTATTTTGAAAATGTAATTACCTAAGCCTGATAGTATTGCAGCTAAAATTGCTGCCCAAAACCAGAGTTCCATGCGGCGAGTATACAACAAAAGAAGCTGTCAGCGTAACTGGCAGCTTCTTTTGTATTAGTCGGGGAGCGGGGAATCGGTCACCTTTGCATCAGTATTTTGTTCGTCTGACGACTCCAAACTACTGTGCGATGCAATTCTACGAATTCTGCACAGGTTGTCGCTCAAATGAGCTGGCAACCTCTTGCAAAAGTCCCCCAGACTTTCTCACCCCGACGCTCAAATCGTCCTCCCTTTGGTCCGGGCGATATATTCGCTTTCTTCGATTCCCCGCTCGAACTATAAGAAAACACCCAGAACATACAGTTCTAGGTGTTTTCTCATTGTCGGGGAGCGGGGAATCGAACCCCGGCCTCACACTCCCAAAGCGCGTACACTACCATTATGCTACACCCCGAATCATCCTGGGAGACTGTTTCGTTGAGTGCAATACCCATTCGAACAGTCACCTTATGACTTTGCTTACTACTCTTCGTAAATCGTTTCCGTGTTCAATCTGAGCACAAAGTGCGAAGCGAACACGGACTCTGTTTTTGACACCTAAACGCTCTAGTTAACATCACTAAAGTAATTCTAAGCATCAAACAGCAGAACACGCAAAATATACCACCTCTACCAGAAAAATGCGAGCTTATTCCCCCACCAGTGCACTTACCCGGTTGGCTAATTCAACATCCTTCTTGGTAATGGTATTGCCGGCATCGTGGGTGGTGGTTTCTACCCTGAGGGTATTGTACCCAAACGTCACCGTCGGGTGGTGATTCAGCTCGTCTGCCAGATCACACAGCTGACTCACAATCGACCGCAACTCAGCAAAATTACTCAGCTGCCACTTCCCCACTAGCGTTTCACCTGAAACACTCCAAGCTGGATAATTATTCAACAAAATCTCTAAATCGTGTTCCATGTGAAATATTGTAGCATGTAACCAAAATAAGTTTCTAGGCAGCTACAGCATTTGTAATATGTAGTATGTTTATTAATACGTTTCACGTGGCAAATAATCCATAGTTCCACATGTAACGTTTATAATTATAACCGCTTATAATCTATAAAATTACGTTAGCAATGTAATTCATCGTGGCAAACTTTTCACGTGTAACTATCCTGACTGCTGCAATATCTATCTGCCATTCTAAATCACAGTTGTTTTCTAGTAACCACGACTCAATCGTACGATTCAGGCGCTGGATCTTTTTATAATGCACGTTGTCTTCAGGTGACCAAGTTTCATGTGTAACGGCGTACTGCAGAGCAGCCTTGGTTTCATATGAAACTGTCTTAACCTCAACAAAGCGTATAACATGTCTAGAACCCTGTGTTTCCCGTGCAACTACGTCGATTTCGCCCCATTTCTTGAGATAATTGACGTCGAGGATGGTAAAACCCTTTCTGGTCAGGTAATTTACCGTGATCTGCTCACCGTAGGCGCCAATCTCGTTCTTTAGCCCTTTTTTATTTGATTGTTTCATGTAAAACGTTTCACGTGGCAACTATCCCATAGTTTCATGTGAAATACCTTGGTATTATAACAAATGTAAATAAAGGACAGATCTGTAATCTGTCCTTTATCCACATATCCACTGTCTTTTCCACAGTTTGGTATCTACCTACATAAAAGACTGTTTGATGACTAAACGTATATTACTATTAGGTAGTTAGATACAATACAAAAGTTTTAGACTTGCTCACCTTGCTAGAGGGTAGGCCGCACCATAACAAAAGACAAAAAACACCTATTGGTGCTTTTTGTTATGGTGCGGCCTGGGGTAATCGCGTCCTTACAGGAGCAGTATACCTTTTGGACAGATTCATTCGCTGCGCTCTAAATCTGACTCAAAAGCTCTTTCGATTACCACGCAACCTGCTCCCAGCAGGTTGCTCCAGGCCGCACCTATGTTCTAAAGAAAAAGTCCCCTTGAGGGGACATTTTCTTGAACATATGGTGCGGCCTGGGGTAATCGAAACCCCGACTGATCCTTGGCAAGGACCCGTTATACCACTTAACCAAGGCCGCATGGGTATATTCTTATTGTACTAGGTCTTTTTGGATCAGATCGATCCACGTTTGCAGCTTTCGCTTCAACCCAGTGCTGCCGATTATAGTATTTCCCACCCCAAAGTGCAATGGCTTGACTTGTGTACTGGCAATGATCTGAGTGCGGTGAAACTGCTTGTAGGACAGTTTGAGCGCCTTGGACCAGTGTTTCATACACACTGACTCGCTGTGGGCAGGGTAGAGCACCAGCTGCACACGAGGCTGACTTGGCTCCACTCCAAGATACACCGTCATAAACCGCAGAAATATCGCATGACTGGCACTATTGGTGCCAGATAGCCTGATTGATCGCGGATCGACCGAGTCACCGTGGCCAACATACAGCATCAACCCCGCCACAAACAGGGGATCGGCTTTGTAGTGGTTGAATTCAGTGGCGGCCGATCGCTCGAGTGCGGCGTAGTTGCTGGTACGCTGCGTTGCCAGGGCCTTATTGACCAGCCGCAGTCGTTTAGCGTTTTCTTGGCCAGCGCGGCGTTTGTTTTGCTTGGTGACAGTGGCCGAGGTGGCATCGCCAGCCAACCACTTGGAAATGGTTGATTTACTCACCCCACAGACTTTAGCGATCTCAGCCAGGGTAAATCCGCGTTCGCGCAATCGCGTTGCCTGGTCAAGGTTTTCTTGATTTCGAACCATATGATAAGTATATTATACACTATTTGTGTATGTTTCGTTTGGGTAGAAAGACAGCCACTTGTGGGTAAGTGGCTGTCTTTACTGGTTTACGACTGTTTTTACTTGTAGTGATTCACCGAAACCCTACGGGCCCTCCTCAAATTCCTCGCCCACCACCACAATCCAGCCTCGATCACCGACGGTCGCGCTGTGTAGCTTGCCAATTGGCACATCGAAACGGTCGCCCGCCTTGAGCACCTTGAGCGTACCTTCAAAATCAAAGGTAATGCTGCCATCGGTCACATACAAGGCTACCTTGCCCTCGTGGGCGTGCTCGGGGTACTCGGTGCGAGCGGGATCAGTCCATTCAAATACCGAGGTAAAACCTTCAGCTTCCAGTGTCTTCATGCAGCGTTCTGAGAGTTCCATATGGATTTATATTACAGTAAATGGGTTATAACCTTTATTAATATGGTTTTGTAGCGGTAAAAATAAAGGCGACGGTAGTTCATCCCAAGAGAACCAGTCCCATTTTGCGCATTTTTCTGGTTCAAGCAGTTGAGGCTCATTTGATTTCCAGTGTGTGTTAACCAGCATTGTTATGTAATGTTTGTTTTCTTCTTTAAAAAAGTCTTCGGTAAACACTGGTTTTTGTATGTCACCTATTAGTAGACCAACTTCTTCCATAGTTTCACGGCGAGCACAATCTTCGATTGTTTCCATAAACTCTAAATGTCCGCCTGGTGGGCACCAACTGCCAGTGCCATGGGCATTTTTCCTCTGCCCAAGGAGAACTTTTTTATCTTTAATTATAATGACCCCTACGCCAACCTTGGGTGTTTGTTGCATATAGTTTTAGTATATCGTAAAAACCCTAGCTTATAAATACCAAACGATTGCTTTTTGTCCAAAGTAACGTATGATGTGCGGGCATACAACCGATATGTGACCGACGCACCTGTAGGCCAAGCCTGCTAGTGCTGCGATCGAAATTTGTATACAAGCCAGCTTGTCTACATTTCTCACTTGCACCTGTAGTGAAATGGATATCATGCCTGACTTCGGATCAGTTGTTCCAGGTTCGAGTCCTGGCAGGTGCACAAATCAGAAGACCGCCTCTCTAGGCGGTTTTCTGCTAGAATAAACAGCATTATGCAGATCAACCGTGAATCTATTCCTGCCGAAGTCTTATTTGTTGCACAAACCCTTGAAACCGCTGGTTTTACTGGGTATTTGGTGGGTGGCTGCACGCGCGACCTGCTGCGGGGCACCACACCCAAAGA
>Ga0306896_1000055_pt1 | contig 24821 bp, 36 predicted proteins | sample AntRauMFilla1562_FD_190412 | JGI IMG/M metagenome (GOLD analysis project Ga0306896, IMG submission 190412) | Saline lake microbial communities from Rauer Islands, Antarctica - Metagenome Filla 1 #562 (v2) (version 2) | ecosystem: Environmental > Aquatic > Non-marine Saline and Alkaline > Saline ... | reverse complement strand
GTTCTACTAGTTTAGTATTTGCTGTGTAGTGGCTATCCCACACTACCATTACATCGAATCCACGTTTTTTTGCTTCTTCTAATTTAATTTTATCTCTGGACCATACTTCTTTTGCTGTTACTCCTGACTGTTTAATGATAAAATCTAAATTATATTTTTCAGGATTGCAGTGCCAGTAATCTCCATTGTATTCTATGATCTTCTTTTTCTCACTGTGCGTTAAATCATAGAACAATGGAGCAGACAACTCATTGGACCATATACAATACTGTTTGCTGTTTATACTGTACGGTACTTTTCCGATAAGTTTTTCTATGTTGTGTAAAAATGTTTGTTCGGCGTTAGAGGTAAATCTATTACTATATCGATTCCCTAGATGCGCCTCGGCTTCTAGCTGTGACAGATTGTATTTATGTTTTATAAATTCTATATTCTGTGAATTTCCTCTATCTTTGCAGAATTGATTCCATTTTAACTCACCTTTGTTACCATATTTACTTACAAAATATTCTATACTTGTAGTATATCTCTGCCTCTCAACATATTCTTCCCATTTTAATATTCCAAGTTCTTCTCCATGCCTAACAATTAAATTTTCTAATGTACAAGCTCGGCTATTGTTATAGTCGTCGAACTCTGCTCTTGTCCACCCGTGTGATTTGAGTTTAGATTCGAAGGTGTTACTATATGCTTGCTTAGTTATATAAGATGTCCACCTTTCGTTTCCTACCTGATCGCCGTATTTTTTGATTAGGTTTGATTTTGTAACAGCGGTTTTTTTTGCTAATTCATCGTCGACTAGTTTTGCTTCAGGGTAGATAACTTTATATTCTCTTCCTGAAGCAAACCGTCCTGTACAGTTATATTTAAAGTGGGTCCACTGCAATCTACTTGCTTCAAATCCACATTCTAGACATTTTGGCATATTATTCCTTTACTTACGGTGCTTGCTCCATAGTATTTATCAGGTATGATGAATATTAAGTGTTATTATAATATCGCCTTCATCAATTTCCTGAGGCTTAACTTCTATTAATTCACCGTTGCGTTCGACCATTACTGAATGATCTTCGGTTACTGTAACTATATTGCCGTCTGAATCCTCAATTTCGTATAAGTCCTTGGAGACTTTGTGGCGATACACATAATTAATATGACCCATATATGGTTCGTTGCGTTCTCTATCGTATGACATTACCATTACATTGTCGTCGTGCGCGTATTCCTTGTCTCCATTTTTAGTTTTAATTTCCAGTCTATTGAATAAGCTTTCGATGGTCATATCCCCTAGTGAAGTCTCAATTACCGAATCTGCTATACAGGAATCAGTATCACCGTAGATAACTGATTTGCCTACGTGATCATATTCACCTGTTATAGTCTTGTTAGCTTCGGCACTCATATGCTTAACAATCTGTCTACCAGTTAGTGTGGTACTTTGTCCGATACGCTTATCGAAGAATCTACAGCCAGGGTTAAGAATAGCACCATACAAACTGTTCAAGTTAATCTTCTTAACCAACTGTCGCTTGTCCCAGAACGCAATCTCTGCTTCGTTGCCAGCAGCCTTGGCCTTCTTCAACATCTTTTGTAGATCTTTACGTTCACTGTACCAACGCTTTAGAATACCTGGAATAACGCCTTCAAACTCTGTAGTAAAGATTGTACCGTTGGCACTGAGCATCCAAGGCATGTGGCTGTCAAAGATCAGTTTGTGAATCTCAGCACCACTGAGCACATCACTACGTCCATCTTCCCAATCGATTGTAAGTGCAATGTCTTTACGCTGAGCCATCACATATTCATATTCTTCAGTGCCAAATCTACCTTCCCACGATCCTGCAAATGATTTCTTCTTCAGTGTCATGTCTTCGTGAACACGGGCATCTGAAATGTCAAATCGAATCTGTCCTACGATAGTTTCCGGTGCCATATTCAACGCACGAATTACTGCTGGATACAAGCTGTTCAAGTCCATTGAACCAATCCACTTGTGCAGACCTTTCTTGGGATATGCAACATACGCACCAGCAGCCTGTGTATTCTCGTCATCACGCTTTGGCCGATTTGGAACCTGTAATCCTCTGTGATGTGCTTCGTTGATAATTGCCTGTTCTGTCACAGCCACAGCGCCCATAGTGGTCTGTAGCAGCACTGTGTTGGCGTGAGCCAGTTCGTTACTCAAGTCAATGAAGCGTAACTTCTTGTCCAGTTTATCCAGCAGCGCAACGTCTTGTCTGTTGTATTCAACAAACTTCTCAAAGTCGTTGTTATACAGTTGATCCAGTGTGCCTTCGTAAACTGTTTTGTTCTCGCCAATTTCCATTTCGCCGATAGCATCAAGTCTGTAGCTGTGACGTTCTTCATAGGTGTACTTGCGATACAGGTTAAGATAGTCCATGTGTACTATCCCAATAGTGTCATAAGTTTCACTCATCTTGCCGTATTTTTCGTATTCACGCTTTTTAGGAAGTTGTCCCCACAAGCAGAAACGTCTCGTATCGTCTGTGCTGAGTACACGCTTGATACGATTCACAGTGTAGGGAACGTCATAGCCTTCACTGTTCCATCCACTGTGAATGTCAGCATCTTCAATCAAATCAAGGAATGTTTGCAGCATCCGCTTTTCGCCACTGCCTTCCCGATCATTTGTAAACAGTATACAACTGTCTCCCCAACGTTGATTACACAGGGCCTGCGCTTCATCAAAGTCCATACCTTTGGGAGGAATAGCAAGTGTGATCAGCGCATCTAACCATTGTAGATGTACCGTGATAGCAGTGATGGGCATAAACGGATCATCCGTAGGAGCAAAGCCTCGCTCTGGATCAAAGTCAGTCTCAATGTCCCAAAATACTACATTCAGTTTAGGAGCATCTTGATTGAGATAGTTTTCGCTTAGACACTGGAAGATTGGGTTGATGTCCGATTCGAAAAGATCCTTGCCTCGATTAATAGCAATTTCTTTTCTAAAGTCTTTGGTGTTTTTACACACTACACGAGTTAGAGGATCACCATATACACTCTTGTACTTGCCTTTGGGATCTTTATAATAAAAAGTATATTTTACTGGATATTCTTGGAATGTTCTCTTTCCGTCACGTCTTTCGACAACACGGATAATATCACTATCTCGATCAAATATCGCGTCGACATATGGCATCTATTTCTCCTCGCAGTTTATGGCCTGCACACCTTTATACCTGCTCGTAAAGTGAGCGACTCTTACACTAGTAAACCTATGATGTATATTATAGTTAGCCCTGAGTTTAGGACTATCAAACTTTTTTCTCGCCACAGTATGCCTATCAATATCCATAAGCTGTTCGAAGCTATGAATGCAAATATGTAGTAAGGATATATGTTTAGAGCTGCCAGTGCTGCGGCTACGAGTAGACACACTGTACTGATCCAAGCCAGCCATTGATAAGGTTTATTCATTTTTGGTACTTCAACATATACATTGTGATTTTAGGATCATCTACTACTAATAGATCTGTGGGATATTTTCTATCAGGATATCCTCTGCCTACTGCTACAACATTGATCATTTTGGGATTGATTTTTGTAACGGTGGCTATTTTAAGACTGTTGTGTGCTGGGTAGACAACAGTGTCGTCTACCCTAATAGTATTTCCTAAAATATCTTTATGAACTACTTCATTCATCTGCATCGTAGCCAAGCGTAGCAATCAGCGTTTCTAAGTCTTCATGTGCATCTGCATGAGCATTCCAGTCACGATTTTTAGCAATCTTAATTGCTTTATTAATAAGACTTGGTTTAATATTAAGTTCTTCTGCAACTGCTTTTACAGTATCTTTAAGACCTGCGTTGAGATCTTCAACTTCTTGTAGTACTGTTACGCCTTCTTTTACAAGACGTTCAAGTTTGGCCTTTTCCTCGGCACCGTAGGTACGATCACTCATACTATCCTCCATTTATATAATACTAACTATATGATATTATTGGATAAATGTCAAGTGGAAAATACCTTACGATTGTCAAAAGCTCGTGCCCAACCGAAAAATTGTGCTTTGAAATCTGAATGGTCATCTGAACTGAGATTTTCCCATTGGTGCTTACACTTTGTCAAATCAACTACACCTTGATACCAGTCTGTAGTTTCGATGATAGTTTCTAAACGCTGTTTAGCATCGTTGGCTTCGTCTACGTTGTCGAAGTCTTGTTCGATGTGTATCACTTCCATCGCGATGCCGTGGTCGATATAATCTAGACTAAAGTCGATGCCCCACTTAGGACGGATGCCCAACAGTTTGTTTAGAATAGGACGTTGTTGTTCTACACGTTCTACCTGTGCTCTAGCATCACCTGCTAGTGCATAACGTGTTAACAGCATACAGTGATCTAATATTAAAAATCGTTCTGAGTATTCTGCGTCAACATACCATTCTTGTACTGGAGCAACGTGATACTGTATTTGGTTGTTAAGTTCTATACCCGCAGCCTCGTAAAACATACGTTCCAGCACTGTGGGAACTTCGTAGCCGTCCTTGTCAAAATGATCCAGTCGAAGATTTTCTAACTTTAGATTATCGATGGTATTGGTCAAATAGGGATTAGTATCAAATTTAGGTTCTAGATTTACTAGTTTCATTTTTTCTCCGCTAGTTTTGCGTAGAGCATGTCCTTGATTGATTCGTTTTTCTTTGCAGGATTTCTATTTTTTAAATCCTGAGATTCTGCTTGTGCTTCTGATCTTTTTAGCAACTGCATTACTCGTTGAGTAGATTGTGGATCCATTGCCATTAGTTTAACAAACGCATCTGACATTGCTGCCTGATGCATTCGGTTCAGCGGCTGTCCCTGCTTAACTCTCAGCACTGCTTGATTGAATGTGTTAGGATCGCTTACACCTAGTTGTTTACCTAGTTGTGCTCCAGTTACGCTACCTTTTACCTTTTGTGCTTGTGGTTTATTGGCATTTGGTTTTCCTTGAGGATTAGTAAGTTTGTTTACTACTTTTCCAGCAGTTCTTTCAGCAGCATCTGGACCTAGAGCACCGCCAGGTTGTCCTGACTGGAACCCTTTAGCAAATCCATCAAGCGGTCCTTCATCTATGTCTTCTTCGCCTACCAGTTTGTCTTTGAGAGGATGCTTAGTACGACCCAGCTTTGCTTTTGGCATAGGATCACTTCCACGAGCATAATCACCATGCTTCTGCTTTTCATCTAAACGTATGCCAGCCAGTTTAGCAAAGTCTGCAATGCTGTCTAAATTCAACGGCATGCTGCCCTTTGGTACTTCGACGTTTTCCATAACATAGTCTTTAGTAGGAGCAACAATAGCTTCTCGTTCATTGGCCTGCGCCCTCAGTTTTTCTAAGTCTTCTCTAGCGTCTGTTGGGTCTAATGCGAAAAGTGTCTGCTGTAGTTTGTGCCAATCCATAGTTATATCCTCTTTGCGTCCATTTTGTTTAATACATCATCTATGTACAGTGTAAGTTCAAAATCTAATTGTGTAAGTCCGCCGACATCATGCGTATATACCATTAGTACAACTTCGTTGTAGAAGAATCCTATATCAGCAAAATGATCTAATTTTACCTGCGGTTTTTCGATGGTCATTAAAAAACGCAGCACTTGATTATAGTCGTCGAACGCTACCTTCTTGTATAGATACTTGCCTTTGCGAATTTCCCAATCGGGCGCAAACTTTTTGCGAATCGGTTCAGCCTGTTCTATATCAAGTTTCTTCATATTATTACCTACTGATTTTTAATAAATTGAAGATAATCAATCATTGGTTTTAAGTTATTACCTTCAATTCGTGATAGTGCTTTTGCAATATCGATCTCATCTTCTACACCAAAGCGACTTAAAATATTTTTAACCACATCTACATCAATACCGTTTTGAATTATATTAGTAACAGAGGTCATATTGCCGCCGCACCCTTGCCCTTGGGAGTTTTACCTTTGCGCTTGGCTGCTAGTGCAATGCCTGCGGCCTGCTGTTGTGATTTACTAACTGCCTTTTCGGCCAGTTTTTGATGCAGTGTTGACTTGTATGGATCAGTTGATTCTCTAGCAGCCTGTGCCAGTGCCATAGCATCCATTTGGTCGCTTGGTTCGATTTTCTTGTCATATTCTAAACTATGAAATACACTTGACATATAATCGCTGGCTTTGGTAATTTTAGCCTGCTGCCACCCTTCGATGCCTTCTGCTTCACTTACACCTTTGAGCATGTCATGTAGTTTGATAGCGTACTTGGCAATCTTGTAGAGGTCTGCACGTGCCATTTGTACTTCGTGGTCACGCTCTGCCATATCAGCAAGTTCGCCTAAACCTTCTTGAACTTTTTTGTTTGTCATTGTTAACTCCGTGGGGGTATATTAGTAGTATTTATGCCTTTTTACGTTTAGGTTTCTTTTTCTGCCCCATGATGTTCGTATCCACGTCAAGAGCATTTTTAACTGTACCATCAGGATTTTTCATTTGTCGACTAATTGTTCCGCCTATGGGCATTGCTACTGTGGCCACACCGCCTGCTGAGGTCGTTTCATTAACAATATCATTAATCTTCATTTCTTTTTAGCCCGTCCTGCTTTCATATTAGCCAACCAATGTGCCATACGCTGTTTCTCACCTGAACTATTCTTAGCAGTTTTTCTTAGACTGCTAACACTTGCTTTGGTATTTACGCCACTGCGTTTTGCTAGTCCTTTTCTACCAGGCTTCTTGCCATCCGCAAAGTTTTCTTCTACACCTTGTCTAGTTAGTATAAACGTATCTTCGTTGCCAGTGTCTTCTACATCATAAGCATAACCATTCTGACTAGCAAAGCGTTGTACCATTTTGCGATATAGTCCACTGCGAGTTGTATCCTGACTTCCAAACGCACCTGTGCGAGGTTTAAAGGCACTAAACACAATCTGTTCTGGTTTATTTTTTGCTACCCATTGTTTAATGTGATTGATAACAGCACCAAAGATTTTATTTTGCGAACCCCCTCCGGTTACTTTTAATTCTCCGCCGCGTGTAAACGAGATATATACTCCGTTGGTAACAGGCTTATAAGTGATTTCTATATATGCGTCATCTACCATAGCAGCATACACTGTTGATCCTTTGGCACCTGGACCTTCGACCCAATCTACCGCAGTGTCAAATGCTTCCGTGTGCGGTTTGTTGTCTTCAGTTAATGCCGAGAACAATCTACCCGGCTGCTTGGGTGCTACTTCCTTTAATGGTTCTAGGTCTCTTAGATCATGTCCACCTTCAATACAGGCTATTTCCATAGGAGTATATCGTTCAGCCAGACTTAGATTGTACAGCACATTAGTAGTAGAGCCTTTTGTCTTTCGACTCATTACAGGTGGACGTCCGTCTCGATCCACAGTATTACCAAACTTTGCGGCCTGTGTTTTAATTTCGTTGGGACCTACGTCAACAGTAGTGTTAACACCTTTAACGATTCTTCCCCACTCTAGTATTGATTCGGTTAATGAAAATAATGGACCTTTGACTATGCTTTTACTTTTTTCTTTTACCAGTCCCTTGTTTAGCATCTTTCTCATGTCGTCTGTTATGTGTCGTGCTCTCATTCCTTTATTAGGGAATATGTGTACTTCTATTGGCTTGTTACCCAAAACATTTCCAACGGCAATCATACGATTTCTGCCTTCATGCCCAATAACTCTTGCAGGCATTGAAAAATCACCATCTTCCCATTCTGCTGGAATTTCTATTATGAGAAACGGACTGGCTATTTTTCCACCATTTTGAATATGTTGTAAGATTTTATCTGAAGGTTCTTCTTGTAACGGTGCTGCTAAATCTATAAATGTTTGCGGAGTCATCATAACTCGCAGACCTTTGTAATCAACTTCTCGATTATCAGGAACTTCACCCCAACCGTTTTTGTTATCTATAATGTTTGAATCGTTCTCAAGAAGATCATACATTTTCACTTTGTGCGATCCTTGTTGTCTATGGGACCACCGCTTACGAACGCAGTACACGATCTTGTTCCAGCACATTTGAAGTGAAGGAAGTTACAGTAACCAATATCACCTTTGTGAATACTTGCTAGGGCATCAACTTCTTCAACGTCGCCTTCGATGCCTGAGGCTATACAGTCCCACATCTTGTCGCTAACATCAAACGCAGCACACACTGAGCAGGTCATAGACTTGGCAGTTGCTTCATCAATACCCCAAGTTTTAGCAGCATCTTTCCAGTAGCCGCCTGGCTTGTCAGGATTAGCAGGCCCATAGTGATAGTCGTCTATACCCTTTTGACGATTCTTGAGATTGAGATCTATGTCCTGTGTAGCAGGCGGGCATCCTCGGTTTGCTGCCTCAACTATTTTTAAATATTCTCTCATGTCAAATCATCCTTGTATTCTTCTATTAAATATTCCATTGGTTCAATACTTATAAACTCAAAATATTCTTTATCTTTGTTATAGCCTGAAATCTTTTTAGGCGACAGTTTTTTAAAATCAGTTACATAGATACTGTATTCTGTACCTCTGTGTGTAACATAAAGATAATAGTGCGGGAACCAACTTCTCCACATGTGTTTAAATAACTTCTTCATTTTTTACGTCCTCTAAAGCCTGGCTTCTGATTCAATGATCCGGTCATATGTGGCAGCGAAAACCAAAGGCTAAACCATTCGTCAGTGCCCGGTTGTATATTACGTTCACGTTCTATACGCTTTTTTTCTGTGCCTGTTACAGATATATTTTCGTTGTATGGCTTATAGCCTTGGAATTCAGTAATACCTGCTAGTTTTTTGATATAATCTAGTTCGTCCATGGTTATCTTCTTTTGTCATCAAAAAATTGTCTAAGTTCTCTTGATTTTTCTGGATGTCTTAATTGTCTCAGTGCCGTTGCCTCTCTTTGTCTAATAACTTCAGGAGTTACGCCCATCGCATCCGCTATCTGCTTGAAAGTATATTCTCTTTCAAACGGTGCTAACCCAAATCTTGCTCTTAGTACCATTTCATTTTTCTTATGATTGAGAGTAGGAATTAATTTTGCTACAACTTTTTTAAGTTTTTCTTTGTCAAGGTTATCAAAATCTAGTTCATAACTGCCGCTGGGCATGTCTGCTTGCTTGGCTTTTTTAGTTATGTCCTTTGCTCCAGCAGTGTTGTCTGTAGGCAGTCTGTTAGCAGTACCTCTGAATGATTTAGTATCTCCACTCAATGATGGAGCCATTACTCTTTCTTTTTCTTCTACGTCTTTGTCTTTTTTCTTTTCGTCTGAACTGTGACCAAAATACTTGTGTACAAGTTTGTCTAATTGAGTGTGGAAATCATCTTCTTCTTCTGGGCTTGCGTCTTCTGCTACTACATTATCGCTCAATGCTTGATTTAAAAGTTTTACGGCAACAGGTGCACCGTTGCCGTACATAAGTTTAGCAGCCTTTAGTTTATCTTCGTCTGACATTTCAGGCCAAGCAGCTCTGAGTTCACTTGCACTTTTAATCTGCATACCACTAAAGTCAAAGTTAATAGTTGGACCGTAAGCCATATAGCCCATTTCGTCTGATGTGTTTAGATCTTTACCAGTGTAAGTACGCAAGTAACCTATATCGCCATTCTTTTTAGTTTGGTCTGGTAAAGGCTGCACGGCTTTGTCTTTTTGACTGCGTACAAATACTAGTGCTGTATCTGCATCAAGTAGTTCTGCATACTCCTTGTTGTTAAACGGAGATTTAACTTGCATGAAGTTGCTTTCAGGAACTCCTGCCATTGCTGCTAATTTCTTTTTTACTTCAAACGGGAAAGGTCTTGCTTTAGTATCGTTAGTTGCTGCTACGTAAACATTTGCCTGTCCGAATGTTTTTACGGCCCAGTCATATAAACTTTTGTGTCCAGGATGGAAAGGATGGAACCCGCCTGGCATTACTGCTACTATACGTCTTGCTTTTGCTTCAAATAATTGTCTCAGTAACATAGTTGTTCCTTAGTTCGGCTGCCAGCGTGTTCTTGGCACTAGTTTGGTTTTTGATCCCAGCGCAACATAGCCTTCGCCACCTTTTTCGCCTTTGGTTGTAGCAGTAACGTCGGCATCTGCTGAATCTAGTTGATCAATAACATGATCTTTAGCAGCCATAATCTTTCTAACCAGACCAAATATTGCGGGCAATGCTTTAGGGTTGCTCTCTGCTAGAGCAACGATTTTCGCTTGCTTCGGAGCACTTACCTTTGAACTGGTCAACCAGTCAAAGAATCCATTTTCTAAATTCTTTAATTGTCGACTGCGGCTCATTTGGTTTACATAGGTATAGATAATATTCTTCATATCACTTAGCCCCTGCTGTGGTTCTAAGAAACTGTCTATTGCTTGTGCGTTGCGTTCTGCCATAGCACGTATTTCTTTAACTTCGCTTACATCAATATTGGGTTGATGTGTTACATAGGTCTGCCCTAGTACCACCGCAGCATCACTATTTAATTCGTCAACTTCTGATATAGGCTCGCCGCTTTTACTTCCAAATTCTTCGTACTTACCATGTACCGCAACACCCACACTGCTGCCTGCTATACGCTGACCCAGTTCACTGCGCTGGTCCACTGTGTATGTTACTAGGTTAGGAGTAAACTCAAACTTACCATCTGTCTCTTGATAAGGCTTGCCGGGATGATACAGTAGGTCACCAAACACATAGCCTCTAAAATCACTAGGTGTACTGCGTTCCATGATTTGAAAAATCTGTCCCATATCGTTGCCAAACTTTTCTCTCCAGTCTTCGCCTTGTCCTGAACTTTTGATAAAGTTTGCTAGATCATCTGCGTCTGTTGATTTACGCTTGCCCCAACCATTCTTGCCTACCAATACAAATTCGCCCGTGGGCTCTCTGCCCCAGTACACAGTGGGATTACCGTCCCACTTAATAGCCACATCACCTGAATCGCTGCCTAGTTTTTCTAAAATGTCCGCTGCTTCTTGTGCGCCATCTGCGCCGTCTACAAATACTAGATCCTCAAGATGCTGATATTCACGGCCTACTCTAGCAGCCTCAGTTAGTATATTCCTGCTGGGTATGCTGCGAAATTCTAAAAAACGCATCAGTATGTTCCTCTGCGTATCTGTGTAAGTTCTTCTGAAAACAGTTTGTTAATTATAGATTCTCTGTCGCCCTTTTTAAAGACATTTTTCGGCGAACCCAGTTTAAATTTATCACAATAACTGTTCATAGCACTGTCAACTACTTCACCTAGACACTTTTCTGCCTCCGGACTGTTGCCACGGTCATGAATGCCTTTCATCTGTACAATAGCAGGAAAAAGACTTTTACGATAGATCATAGGATCGTTGCGCATATAGATGGCTACATCTTCTACAACGTCAAACGGTACTTCTGTTTTTTCGAATTCAACTAATCTCACCATTATGCAGCCTCCTTGTATGTACTTAGTTGTTCTACTAGAAAGCCTTTATGCTTACCTCTGCTGATATATTTTCCTATGCTCTTTTTCCAGTGCAATGTATTATAGTTCCAGTCTTTCTCTGCACACAGTTCTTTAAATTCTAAACCATTTACAATATATTCTTCACCTGCATTTGTAGTAATACGATATGTGTATTGCTCACTACGCATACGAGAACTTTTAGATCCGCCTAAAGCATGAAAGTTACTTTCTTTTGCTTTGTTGTATCCTTTTTTGTGTCCTAGCGCAGATGCTCTTGTTTGATGCTGAATAAAAGCATCGTAGTCGTATTGTTTTAATCCATGTAAGTAATGTTTGCCGCCGTATGCATTATTATAAGACATTGGGTCTTTAACTACGTCTTTGTTAACTATTTCTTTTTCTAAATCCCATAATGCATCTGCACTTTCTGCTTCTGCAATAACTTCTTTAGTAAAGTTTTCTTTGCCGTATTTTTTAATAGCATTTATAATACCTATACCACTACCCATATAGGAATCATTTACATCTTTTGTAGCATGTCTACCGATGTAATATTTTCCATTTATTTGGTTAGTTATTTTATAGATTATGTAATGCATCACCAGGCCCTGCACGACCAATATCTCGCAGATGTACGAGGCCCTGGATTATCACAGTTATGTCTAGCACGGAAACTTCTACGTCTCGCAGGATTAGATTTTTTAATCTTCATGTTGGGATCGCCGAAGTTTACTTTTTTAATATTCTTTGTCTTTGGGTCTTTGACATATACATGGAATTTCTTTGGACCGTCGCTACTACGTGTAGGTTTACCTAATGGTACTTTACGACCTTGATATTCAGCCTCGTCTAAATCATCGTCTTCGTTAAACCACATAACACCATATTCTAGAAAGAAGTCATCGCCTTCATAGGTTTCTTCATCTAGGTCTTGATCTTCTGTTGATATTTCAATATCAAAATCTTCGTGTCCCTGTTCAAACATATAGTTTGCTAGACGTTCAGCATATTCGTCTGCTTCTGATTCTGACAGTTTTCGCGGCAGTGCTATTTCATAAACAGTAGCACCTTGTTCAGTTTCGTATATTTCTTGTTTGGCAAATACGCTTTCGTCTAACAACTGTGCGCCTTCACGTTTTTCCATTACTACTCTTACAAAATGTTCCATCGTGCTACCTTAATGATTCAATACAGCGCTGTTTAAATTACCATCTGTATAAGTCAGTGCTGCTCTAATCCAAATGTAATTGCCTGTAAAGTTTGCGATTTTACTGTCAGTTTCGTTTTGAGCAGTATATGAATGTACTGTAAACCAATCTTCCTCAACAGGATCTAAGGCCAAAGTAGCCTGTATGTTTATGGTTCCCGAAAAGCCAGTAAATGAATACTGTACTGTGTGGACCCCGTCACTACGACCGTAGTAACCGTCACCCTTGAACTTTTCTCCGGTGACAGACTGTACAGTGCTGTCACCTACGTGTGTTTGATTTGATAATATATTTTCACTGTTTGCTGGCATACAATTATTTATCAATATCTTCAATGTAGACCAATCGTTCTACTTTGCGGATATTGTGACCCACCAACATGCGAATCATAGTCAATATTTTTTCGTTCTTTATGTAAAAATAGTTACCATTAGCATAGTATCCAGTTTCAATATTTCTCAGAGTACAAGAACCAACACGACTTTTATCTGTATTGGCTTTTAGCCAGTTAGCGAAACTTGGATCGATATCAGTACCGTTAAAATAAAGCCTAAATTCATAGGGCATTGGTGTTTTGATAATAGCAGTTTCTATGTTAGCAGTGAGAAATTCCAATACACCTTCTTTGGGACGATATATTTCCTTTACATGATGTGCTAACTTTGTTTCCAGCAGATCTACCAGTTCAACAGTGTTTGTGTACACTGTTAAACTGTAGTGAGATTCTGCTCTTACTCTGTGTTCAGGATAGGTCTGTAGTAGATCGTAGACATCTCGGGCACGGTGATATTCATTAACATTGACTCTAATATCACCGCGCCATCTTGGTATAGTTAGAGTTACTCCTTCAGCAAGATCCTTTGCTAATTTTTCCAACGTCAGTTTGGCATGATCTTTTGAATTGTAAGAACCAAAAATACTAGTAAGCTCGTTTTTTATAATTACCTTGTAAGCATACTTGTTGTAAAACAGCTTGGTTGTGTCACGCTGTTTCATTCTGTACTTCCGATACTACGTCTATTTTCAGTTCATCATCACGGAAATCAATGATCACACTGCCACCATTCTTTAGATCTCCAAACAGCATCTGTCGGCTCAGTGGACGTTTGATTTCTTTGTCAATAACACGCTGTAGAGGACGAGCACCGTTCTTAGGATCAAATCCCTTGTCTACAAGATAATCTAACGCTTCGTTGGTTACATCAATGGTAATGTCCTTTTCTGTGACCATGTTCTTCAATTCCACTAAGAACTTGCCAACAATCTTCATCATAGTCTCTTTGCCCAACTTGGCAAACGTAATTACACCATCAAGTCTGTTGCGGAATTCTGGAGCAAAGAACCGCTTAAACTCTGTGTCTTCGTACTGACGATCATCTTCACTGCCAAATCCGATTGAATTCTTTTCAGTCTGCGCAGCGCCAAGATTAGTTGTAAGAATCAGCACACAGTTACGAGCATCTGCTTCTTTGCCATTTGATCCAGTTACCTTGCCATTGTCCATCAACTGTAGAAGAATTTGACTCACATCAGGGTGTGCTTTTTCAATCTCATCCAGCAACAGTACACAGTTTGGATTTTCCTGCAGACGAGTAATCAACTGACCACCATTGTCTTCGTGTCCAACATAGCCTGGAGGTGAACCAATCAGTTTGGATACTGAATGCTTCTCCATATATTCACTCATATCAAAGCGTACCAGTTTAACACCTAGATTTTTAGCCAATTGTTTTGCTGTTTCAGTCTTGCCTGTACCAGTGGGCCCCATGAATACAAAACTACCAATGGGCTTGTCTTCAGGCTTCAGTCCTGCTTGACTAACAAGAATTTTATCAACGATTGATTCGATAGCTTCATCTTGACCGTATACAGAACCTTTGAGATTTGATTCAAGGCTCTTAAGATTCTCAGTTTCTTTTTCAGCTACCTGTTCTGCTGGCATGTTGATCATCTTGCTCAATTCAAATTGAATTTCTGCTTCGTCTACAATCTTTTCACCTTCGTGATCATCTCGCAGCTTGTATCGAGCACAGGCCACATCAATAAGATCGATTGCCTTGTCCGGCAGCTTCTTGTCTGCTTGATATTTTACACTGAGTTTTACCGCAGATTCGATAGCAGCTTCAGTAATAGTAGTGTTGTGATAGTCTTCGTAGTATTTCTTAAGACCACGCAGAATATCTTTGGTTACTTCAGCAGTGGGTTCGTCAACAGTTACACGCTGGAATCGACGCATCAGCGCACGATCCTTTTCGAAATACTTACGATACTCATCCCAGGTGGTTGACGCAACTACTTTTAGATCACCTTTGGTAAGAGCAGGCTTGAGCATGTTAGCAAGATCGTTAGCACTGCCACTGCCACTGGCTCCTGCACCACTCATCATGTGTGCTTCGTCGATAAACATAATGGTCTTGCCCTGTTTGGACAAAGCCTGCAGAACCAGTTTAAAGCGTTCTTCAAAGTCACCGCGATATTTAGAACCAGCCAGCATCGCACCAATGTCGAGATTGTAAACACGATAGTCCTGTAAGAATGAAGGCACAGCACCGTTTACAATATTGAAAGCAAGCCCTTCAGCAATAGCAGTTTTACCAACACCTGGATCACCTACCAGCAGCACATTGTTCTTTGAACGACGTCCCAATGCCAAAGCAATACTTTCTAATTCTTCACTTCTACCAATGATAGGATCAATCTTGCCCTTGTCAACTTGATCGTTGAGGTCAACTGTGAAGTTCCTCAGTGCCTTTCGAAGTTCAGGAGCCATGCCTTCCTCTTCTTCTTCGAACGTATCAAATTCTGAATTAACAAAATCACTAAACTTTGGCCGTTCGATTTTGCCCTTTTCCAAATAGTAAACAGCAATACTTTTCTTTTCACTCAGTGTGCTTAGAAGAACATCAGCCAGTTCAATGTTGTTGCGCCCAGCAAACAGAACCTGTGTAAACGCACGATTAAGCACACGTTCAACTGTTTGTGTCTTTTTTGGCTTGTATTTGACCATATCTGTTTTGATATCGTCGCACTGTGTTTTTAGATGATGCTCAAGATTTGCTTTGATATAGTCAACATCAGCACCATACATAGTAATCATATTGACAAAGTTTTCTTCACAGAACATAGCATACACTAGATGCTCCAGTGTGATATATTCGTGCTGTAGTTTTTTAGCATCGCTTACTGCCTTGTCAAAGACCAGTGCTACTTCTTTGCTCGGTTCTACCATTTTTTTTCCTATTTTTTATAAAGTTTATTTTTTAAATCTTCGATATCTTTTAAGACAGATTCGTCTTCTACTTTTGGTATTTCAACATCTATCTCAACGTAAAGATTACCTCTTTGTCTAGTGTTTATATCTGGCACACCATAGCCGTTTATGCTAAAGATCTGTCCAGGACGTGTGCCTTTGGGTATCTTTAGCTGAACCTGCTTGTTGTCCAGCGTTACCACTAATATAGCACATCCTAGCATTAAGTCAAATACATTCACAGTTTTCTTAGTAATAAGATTGTTACCATCTCTGTCCCAATTCTTAGATTTGCTTACTTTGATTCTTACCAATAGATTTCCTCTAGGGTAACGAGGATGCCCGTCATCGCCTAAGCCTTGATAATTGATAGTATCTCCGTGCTTGGCCCCAGGTGGTATGTCCACAGTAACAGTTTCTAATCTACCACTGTTTAGTTTATACTGCATTATAAAACTTTTACCAGTGACAGTGTCGGCTAGATCTATACTCGCCGCCAGTGTAATATCTTTGTTGCGTGGTGTTCTGTTGTTTCCAAACGGTTGACTGAATATGTGATCAAACGGATTAAATCCTTGAGAAAAATCTTGACTATTAAAACTAAATCCCGGATTAGGATTATCATAGGCACTGCGTTTGTCACTGTTGCTTAGTATTTCGTATGCTTCGGAAATTTGTCGAAACTTGTCAGCATCTCCGGTAGGACGATCAGGATGCCATTGTCTAGCATTTTTCTTATATGCTTGCTTTATTTCTTCAGGAGTAGCAGTTCTCGGCACTCCTAATATATTATAATAGTCCATGCAATTACTTATCGCATGGACTATTATGTGCGTGTATTAACGATTAGAAATCGTCGTCGTTTGACTTGTTAGTAGATGTGTATGCCTGCGCACCAAAGAATGCTGCTACCAAACCTGCAATCGCAATAAAGTAAGTGGGTGCAATGTCACCGATGATTTGTGCTGCGTCATCTACATCAAAGAATGATGTGATAAGAATCAGTACAGGATACAGCAACATACCCCAAAGAGCAAACCATGCCATTGAACGAATCTGATCTTCCTTCTTGTCTTCGTTTTCTCTCAGCGATTGTTTATGTTGAAACTCAGCAATCTCTCTTGCCTTTGCCATTTCTTCGTCTGTGATTATGCCATCACCGTCTACGTCCAATTCTTCAAATATTGAACCTGCTTCAAGTGTCTTGGGTTTTCTTGCCATCCGATTTCTCCCTCAAATAAATATATAGTATGCCCTTGCTACTATATATTTAGTTGAACGGATTTAAATCGATGCCTCTGGGTCGTGTTTCTACAGCAACGCTTGCTTCATCTAGTGCAGCTTCTGCTGCTTGATAATAGTTGTTGTACGCAACGATAATTGCCTGTTGCTGTTGTACCAACGCACGGATGTCTGAAAAGTTAAGGCCTAAATTTTCATAACCTTCACCTGTGAGTACAAACATAGCAAGTGGTCCTTGACTGCGCAGTTCATTTAGTTTTGTTTCTAAATTTTCTTCGTTTATGATGACCCACTCAACACGACGAAGACTGAGTTCATCCACCGGCGGTAAGGTCAGTTCTGGCTTGTCTAATGGCTTAGCACTGACCTCAATCCGCTGCGGGCTATTGCCCAGGCATCCCGCCAGCAGTAGGACCAGGCCAAAGCCAAGGACTGATTTAAAGGATAGATTCATTCTTCGATCACCTCTCTCGGACCAGACCACAACCACGGACATTCTTTGTTAAAACTTTCGCCATTTGTGGCATTTTGTTCTGTCTCCGTTAATGGTGAACCACTTAGTATTTCAAAGCATCTACCTGCATTTACTGTGCCTCTATTAATGGCACGTTGGATACTATCGGGTCTTTCAGCAGCAAGTAAACCTAGATCAATGTCACTGAGTTTAGTTGCTAACCTATCATTTTGTCTGCGTATGTCAGCATAAGCTTGATTTATGCGGCGAGTTTCTTCCTGCGCTGCCGCATAATCTGCTTGTAAACTAGCAATAGCATCTTCACTTAGTTGTACTGCTGTTTCTAACCTAGCATTGTTTTGTGTTAAAACAGAAATTTTAGCCTGACTGTCAGTATAATACCAATAGCTTGTTCCGCTAATAACTACAATAACAACAAATAACATGCCGCTGAGTTTCATAATTTTATCCCAATAGTTTTTCTAAAGTGCGAGGACCAGCAATGCCATCTGCTGAAAGACCATTCTTAGTCTGCCATGCTTTTAGCGCACGTTCTGTGCCAGGCCCAAATGCTCCATCAGCACCAATGCCCAATGCTTCCTGCATCATCTTAACGCCTTCGCCACGTGAGCCTTTGCGCAGCACACCAATTTCACCAACGTCAACATCATCGTCGTCTTTATCGTTGACTTCAGGAAGGGCAACTTTTCCGCCTAGAACTTTGATTGCGTTAGCATAACGCTTTTGACGATCTTCAAGACCAATATTACCACCATTGATACGTTTGGTCATCAGCACAACATCATCTGTGTCTGCAATAGTGTTTAGTTTGTTTGTGTTCCAGAACCAGCAAGCGGATTCAACTGCACCCTTGGGTGTTGCTACATATTCTGCTGCTTCTTCTGCTGTCATGCCAATGCTCTTACCAAAGCCAGTATAGTTGTCACGTCCTGTTAGTTGCTTTAGTCCACGACCGCGGAATCTCCAACCGTCGCCTGCTTTGACATTGCCCATTTTTGATTTACGGAACTCATCCATATAAACATAGTTGGCAATCTTTTCTGGATTTCTAGCATATTCGTCAGCATTGCGCTTGCCTGCTCCAAAGTAACGACCAAACACAGCATTTAGTGACTTTGCTGAATAGTTTAGATTTTCTTCTAATGTTCTAAAGTCGGCTGACTCGTGTCCGCACTGGCTAACAAAGTGTGCCACACGTCTTTTGGTTGTGATACCATACTTTGGAAGTATTTTAACTAAAGCGTCGTACCAATCATCTACATTTTTGTTAGTTGGTATCATTGCTGCCAAGTGCTGTTTAGAAAATTCAAAATCCATACTTATATCCTTTATGTTATAATTCTTTCTAACACAAGAGTAGTTTCATTATTCTCAAATGTTAGTTTGTTTCCGTATTTGGTAATATTATAATCACCTATATATTTTGATAAAAATATTATCTCAGCAAAGTCCCAAGGGTTAAAACTCTCGTTAATTGCGTCTAATGTCTGTTGAGTTGGTCCGATGTCTACGAATTTAAAAAACACTGGGTCAGCATATGCTTTTTTAATTCGTAGTATGTCATCCCACATGTCTACGTTTTCTACAAAACTTTTGTTAAAGAAATTTTTGTAATTGTTTAGCACAGACTCTGTGATTTTTAAATCATATTCATCTGAACTAACTGGTATGTTAGCTTCTAGAGTTGCCTGATCCATCGGCAAGCTGCGGAAATTTTTGTAATAGCGAAATTTAAGATCATCCATGCCTGTGAGCTTACCAACACCGTCGGTGAGTTCCATTATCTGTTCACTGGCTCTGCGATCTCTTTCAATCTCAACAAATACTTTATATGTACCGTCACTCTGTTCACCACTGGTAGCATCAGCGTCTAATACAAAGCTGTATCCACGCTCGACAAATCCGACTAGATCATCTGCGCCTTCTTTGGTCTTTGTGCTAAAGGCAATGGTAATAATATCTTTGTCCGCGCCCATCTTGCTCTTGTATGCGTCTATCTCTACGATACGGTCAACAAGATTTCTTAGGTCTTCTGTTCTTAGACTCATATTGCTAGATCTCCATCGCCTGCTACTGTTTGGTCTGCTGGCTGTTGTTCTGGTGTAGGTGCAGGCGATTGCGCAGGTTCTTCATATGCAGCCTCGATGTAGCCTGTATAGATATCAGCAATTAATTTTTTAGGCATCTGTATCTGCACTATCCAAATAGGATTACGATCTAGTTTGCCTTTTTTAGTACCAGGTCGAACGTCATCAGGTGTTTCGATCTTTCTAGGTACTATGATATGACTGCGCTGATAACTTACTTTACAATCGTAGTCTAACAGTCTCTTGCCGCCCATTGGGTCTGGCATCTTATCTTCCGGCCACATAAAACTACAGGTAACCCAGTGACGATCAATCTTTGGACCTTCTGCCAGTTCGCCATCTTCCCAGTTTTTGTAAACATAGATGTCAAGTTGATCCAGTACACGTTCAAAATCTTTTAAAACTTGGAATGCGGTGTTTGAGTCATAGATACCTTCTATGTTCTTAATAATATCAAGTACGTCATGCATGATTAATTAACCTATTTGTTGCTATACTTATTTATCGCGGAAGCAGACATAAACTATATTATTTCTCTTGTGCGGAGATGGTAAATATGATTGTAGGGACAACTTTGCCTTACAGCAAAAACGGTCCTTACGAATTTTAACCCCAAGGAGGACACTTAATGGGTGCGAAGAGAGCTTCTAAAAAACGAACTAACTTTCAACAAACCAACTCAAATGTAGTTGAAATCAACACTTATCAAAAAAAGAAACCAGTAACAATACTTCCGAGAAATAGAAATCAGGAAAGCTATGTGTTAAAGCTGCTGGACGAGACAAAAGATATAGTCTTCGGAATTGGTCCAGCGGGAACAGGTAAAACACTTTTAGCTGTGCAGGTAGCTGTAAAACTATTCAAAGAAGGTGCTGTTGATAAAATTATTGTTACTAGACCAGCCGTGTCAGTTGACGAAGATCTAGGTTTCCTACCAGGAACACTAGAACAGAAAATGGCACCATGGACTAGACCAATTTTTGATGTATTGAAGGAGTATTTTAGTGCTAGAGAAATAGAAGGTATGATCGAAGAAGGTATTATTGAAATTGCTCCGCTGGCATATATGCGTGGCAGAACCTTTAAGAACAGCTTTATTCTAGCAGACGAAATGCAATTGTCTACACCTTCACAAATGAAGATGCTGCTAACTCGTTTAGGAGAAGGCTCATACATGGCAGTAACAGGTGATTTAGATCAAGCTGATCGCGGACCTAATAATGGTCTATTAGAATTTTTAGAAAAAGCAAAAATTCAGTCAAGTCAGCGAATCAGTATTCTGCGTTTTAGTAAAACAGATATAGAAAGGCATCCAGTAGTTCAGGATGTTTTAGATATCTACGATGTAGAATCCTAACTCTTTCCAGGTTTTATTTTCCCAGCTGGCTGGTAGATTACTACGAACTACCAGCCAGCTGGTCACTTTTTTATAGTTTCTTTCGCAATATTCTTTTATGTTAATTGACTTCTTTGACTTTCTTATATATTCATCTTTGCTTCTAACTATGCCTATGTCTGTATGATATAATATAGGGTTTTTTAGCCCTGTTCTAACCCACATTACATTATTTTCGTATTCGCACTGTGTTAGTAATGCAACATTTTTCGTTATTAAATGTACCGAAGAGATTCGTCTTGATTTAGTAAGTATAGATTCCACAAACCCACATGGTATTTTATCTACTGATAAAATACTCTTAATGTCTCCTGTTTTTATATTTACTATTTTTAATGTGCTAACAGGACTATCAAACCATAGTTCATCATCTACTTCAGTAGTCTTTTTACGAATCAGTCCAGACCTACTGTACATTTTATCAATAGGTCTGCGTCCTTTAGTAAATCCATTAGGAATTACAATGTTATTGTCAAAAAGTTTTTCAACATCTAAGTTTTTATTATAATATCGCTGTTTTCCTATATTATTTTGTTTATTACTTCCTTTGTGCCAGCCTTCTGGAATGGAATCAGTTTTGTTGATGTATTTTACCTCCAATGAAGTTCTGTTATGTATAACTTGTGAATTTTTTATACGCTCACTTGAAAATTGCGCAGCTTGTTCTTTTAATTTTTTATAAATTCTTGATTCTGATTCGGATCTATTTTGATAGATGTTCTTTGCCGACATCATTCTAAATGCATAGAATAGTTTAGGATTATTAGGATGTATTCTGCATAATAAAGCATGTGCAATATAATGTTCTCGGGCAGTCAATGCTACTCGATTTTCTTCTATATCGCAGCCTCCTAAACATTTTGGTAATATATGGTGTACTTCGCAGTACCCAGCAGGAACATTTTCACGCCGATGTTTAATTAACTGATTGTATATATTTTGATAATTCATAAGGCATTTATTAAAAAATTAACAAAAATCCAAATCAAATGAAGATGCTGCTAACTCGTTTAGGAGAAGGTAGTCAGATGGCTGTGACAGGCGATTTGGCACAGGCTGATAGACTAAAAGGCAATGGTCTAATCAACTTTGTAAACCTTCTCAAAGAAAGCGGCTCAAGTCGCATTGATATTGTCAACTTTGGACAAGGAGACATCGAAAGACACGAAGCAGTTAAAGAAGTGCTGCGTGTTTACGGTGACGAATAACTTCTAGAATTTGAGAGAGGGTGATCATATTTTTCACCCTCTCTCAATAACATTAACAAATACTCATTTTCTGTATAGACGAGTTTCCAACTGGTCTGTTTAATAGGCGGCCGACCCATAGCATCGTAGTAAATATTACCTTGCCAATACTTTTTAAGCCAGATTGATTTGTTACCCCAACTGCTACGCACAGGCCACCACGCATAGCGTTGTTTCCACTCTATGTCTATTTCACTTTTTTGTGGCATTTTATACAGAACTTCTAAAAAAGTTACACGGCAGTTGACGATAAGGATAATCGTTTTTTATACTTTCCAACAACCATTCGCCTTCTGTGTAGAATTCTGCGTCTACAGCAGGAGATTCGCCAGCAATTCCCCAGTAGATTTTCATCAGTTTAACATAGTCACGCCACCATATCCACTTACCACTGGTAGTGAGTATGGGGCGCCAAGCAAACTTTTTTTCGAATCTGTGTTGATCCGAAAGTTTACTACCGTAGTAGCCGTATCCCATCATCTCAAGATGTCAACAATAGTGTATGCTAGTTGACGGAACCATTCTTCATCATGTCCACGAGTAGTTTCTGCTGCGGTGCCAATACGAATGCCACTTGTTTCTACAAAGCTACGAGGATCGTTAGGTACACCGTTCTTGTTTACTGTAATACCATTTGCCTCTAACAAGTCTGCTGCTTGTCTGCCACTATGCTTGCTTGCACTCAAATCCATTAGGATAATATGACTATCAGTGCCGCCTGTTTGTACACTAAATCCTTCGTTGATAAACACATCACACATTGCTTGTGCGTTGCTTACAACCGCTTGTGCGTAGTCTGCGAAGCCTAATTGGCTTGCTTCAATAAAGCATTGTGCTTTAGCTGCTATAATATGCATAAGCGGGCCACCTTGTGTGCCTGGGAAGATAGCACCGTTAATCTTCTTGGTGTAGATTTCATTGTTCCAAAGGATAATGCCACCTCGCGGTCCACGCAGGGTTTTATGTGTAGTGCTTGTGACTACGTCTGCATATGGTACAGGATTTGGATACGCATCGCCTGCAATTAATCCTGAGTAATGTGCCATGTCTACTAATAAATATGCACCTACAGTATCTGCAATATCACGGAAGCGTTTCCAGTCAATAACTCTAGGATAAGCACTTGCACCTGCAACGATCATCATAGGGCGTACATCTAACGCCTTGTCAAGAATAGCATCGTAATCCAAGTATCCATTAATATCTACACCGTAAGTGTGTGCTTGGTAAATCTTACCAGAGATATTAGGTGGGCTACCGTGACTCAAATGTCCACCGCTGGCTAGATCCATGCCAAGGATCTTATCACCTGGTTTAAGTAATGCTTGATATACTGCTGTGTTAGCATTAGCACCTGAGTGCGGCTGTACGTTAGCATAGTTAGCACCATACAGTTTGCATAGCGTATCAATAGCAAGTGTTTCGATCTCGTCCATATGCTCGCACCCGTTATAATAACGCTTGCTTGGATATCCTTCTGCGTACTTGTTAGTGAATACACTGCCTGCTAAATCCATTACTGCTTTGCTTGCGAAGTTTTCACTTGCGATCAGTTCTACTGTAGATTCTTGGCGAGCTACTTCTCTGTTTAGTATTTGATAAATTCTATTGTCCATAATTTTTCCTTCATTCTGGTAAATCCGTATCATGTGCGTCTAATCGATATCGTTTATGTTCACGCATTAATTTTGCCCATCCTTTGAATGACATAAACATTGATTGTACTATTGAGTTATTCCGCATATGTGTACTAGCTCGAATATCACCTGTTCTACAATTTACAGCTTCTCTATAAATTGGTATCACTTGACACAACGGGTCTCCTTGTTTAATCAATGTTGTTATTGGTTTTTTTAACATGATATTAATAGGACTTTGTAATGCGCCTATATCATGATCTATAATTCCGGGCATTGCTTGCCAATTTTGTTCTTCATGATATAACATTGGAAGATATAACAAACTCCAGCCGCTAGCAGTATATGTATACCATGGATTGTCTAATTTTACAGGAGATCTTACTTTAAAAGTTTCTTCCATAAAATGTGCAACTTGTTCTGGATAATGTGTAGCATGTTTATAACTTGGATCACTATATCTAGCCCGAACGTCTCCGTTCTCTTGAGGATAAATTTCAATATCACACCAAGCAGGTATAACATAACCTAAACCAAAATATTCACTTATTCCAGGGCAGGCTCTAACAGTTTTTATACTGTCAATCATATGTTTTTGTTGATCAACAAATGCAGGCATACTTGCAAACTTGTTAGGAACATACTCACGTGCTGGCTGTATTGGAGCATATTTTCTTGCAGCCCAACTGTCTGTTTCAAAATACACCTGATATTTTTTCTTATTAAACGGCCACATGTTATACCGCCATCGGTGCTGAAATACTATCCATTGGATTGTAATTGATCAGCTTATTTTTCATAGATATTTACTCCTTTAAACGTTCCTCTAGATGGTATTTTTCCTTGTTTCATGCGATTTATCGTTGCGTGTAAATTTGCTATACTT